>JAEEGH010021415.1_pt1 | contig 13359 bp, 15 predicted proteins | sample 9134181 | NCBI WGS metagenome assembly JAEEGH01 (sample SAMN16246544, study PRJNA631951) | gut metagenome | biome: gut microbiome; feature: rumen; material: DP-attached | host: Bos | place: Iran: Karaj | collected 2018-10
TCGGCCATGGCAACAGCAGGAGTTTCCCTGTCGTCAGGGCCAAACACGCTGTCCACAAAACGGCCATACAACAGATAGCCTAAGACAAGTGCTATAAGACTAATGCAAAATGTAACCATTGATCAAATAATTATTTATTTTTCGTCAACACGAGGCGGAAACCAAGTGAGTTGCACTTGTGATTGGGGGCGACGACTTCGATGGCACGGTAATTCACAGGAAGCTGAAGGGCATCTGAGTCAAAGGCACCACCGCTGCAAACGAAGGTCTCTCCTGTTGCAGGCCCTGCGTAGTCGGTACCTTGCTCAGCCGGCAAATCGGCAAGCGGTGCATACCTGTCGCGACAAATCTCATTCAAGTTGCCAGTCATGTCGTAAATTCCAAGCTCATTGGGCCATCTCATGGCTACGCCGTTGGCTTTGTTAGTATTGGCAGCATTCCAAGCCACTTTGTCGAGGTTGTCGGAACCTGCATAGACATAGCCATTAGACTTCTGACCGCCCAGAGCGGCATAGTGCCACTGGGCCTCAGTAGGTAGCTGGAAAGCCATGCCTTCGGGCAGATCGTCTTTTACCAGTTCGTTCAGCTTATCGATGAAACCGCCGGGCTTTGTAATATCCTCATAGCTGACCATTGTGACGGGATATCGGTACTTGTTGGTTATCTGGCCCGTTGGCAGCTCGCCCATGATGGCATACCAAACGCCATTCTCTACCTCCGTCTGGGAAATATAGTAGTCGGAGAGTGTTCCTGTGACAGCCTTCTGCTGGCCATCGCGCTCGTAGACCATAGAATAATCGCCTCCTTCTACCTTAATCATGTTGAAGGCCTGCTCGATGAAACCGGGTAAGTAAAAATAGAATAATTCGTCAACTGTTGGTGGCGCCGGGATCGTTTCTTCCTCAACAGCGTCAGCCAGTACCAGACGGAAACCAATCGAGATGTAACGATCAAACATCATAATCCAATCACGAAGAAAGACATTTGTTTCGTTGTTGAAATAAGCCCCACCACAAATGACACGAATCAATGTATTGTTGAGGGCAACGAAGTCCCTGCCCTGATTGGTCGGCAAATCATCATTATCCAAATAATTATCACGGATATACTCAACAGCGTTGCCAATCATATCATAAAGTCCCAGAGAATTGGGCTCTTTTTGGGCTACGGGATGCACTTCACCGCCTGCATTAGTGCTTATCCAAGCCACGTCTCCAACGTTGGCAGGAGGATTAGATTTGGCTTTGCCGCCTTGCAACGCATACGTCCACTGGGCTTCTGATGGCAGGCGGAACTTTTTGCCGGCCGGCAACTGATCTTTCAGCAGGGCGTTGAGCTTGGCCAGGAACCCATCGGCCTTCATGATGTCATAGTAGCTGATTTGGGTCACAGGGTATTCGTCAGCATCGTGGAATTGAAGCTCAGGCCTGTAGCCCATCACGCTTGCCCAAAGCTGGTTGGTCACCTCGGTCTGACCGATGTAGTAATCGCTGAGTGTACCCGAGATGTTGAGCTTGGCACCTGAATCATCATTCAGCGTGTTCATCTGGTAAGAGCCACCTTCCACCTGAATCATGTTGAAACTTACATTGTCAACATTGAATGTCAGCGTCTTATCTCCCCATCGGTTTTCTCCGCCCGACGGATTATCGTTGTTGTCTGTACAACTTGACATCAATCCCAGCATTACAGCCAACATCTCAATCAGATGAATACGTTTCATTATCTTTGTTTCTTTATTGTTATGAACATCATGTCGGTAACCATCATTTAATAATGACTATTTCTCCGCCTTCGTCTCCGCCTTCGTCGCCGCCATCTATATTGTGGCGCCGCCATCCGGCTGGGATGCCGTTAGGACTGTTTTCTTCCCATGGTAGATAGCTATACGTCGTAAAATATCCTGACGTGGAAACCCCTGAGAGCCAGTCTTTGGTGCAGTCTTCTGCAGAGATGTCAGTGGCATAGCATTTCAATTCTCTCAAACTCGAGCACCCTGCGAACATATTATAATAGCACCCTTTGGTTAGCGTTTCGGCAGGCAGGACGATAGGCATTTCAAAATCAGGCTTAAAGACAAAGCACTCCAGTTTCTCGCAACCAAAGAACATTTCAGAGTAACAAGAGTCGGCCAGCGTGGTGGCAGGCAGAATCGGGGCATAGACCATAGACTTACACCCATAGAACATCGAGTCATAGCACCTCTTAGCCAGCGTCTTGGCAGGCAGGCCTTCGGGGACATCGGTCAGATTTTCGCAACGGCCAAACATTGAATCGTAACAGGATTCAGCCAACTCGGTGGCAGGCAGATCAGAAGCCTTGGTCAGGCCTGAGCATTCCAGGAACATAGCCAGGTAGCATTCTTCGGCCAGAGTGGTAGCAGGCAACTCAGGAGTCTTGGTCAGGGCTGTGCACCCTGCGAACATACAGAAATAGCATTGTTTGGCCAGGGTGGTGGCAGGCAGCTCAGGAGCCTTGGTGAGGGCTTTGCAAAATGCGAACATTTGGCAGTAGCAATTAGGGGCCAGGGTGGTGGCAGGCAGCTCAGGAGCCTCAGTGAGGGCTGTACAGTTCTGGTACATGAGGGAGTAGCATTCGTTGGCCAGCTTGGTGGCAGGCAGCTCTGAAGGCTCAGTGAGGGCTGTGCACCCTGCGAGCATTTGGCCGTAGCATTTGTCGGCCAGCTTGGTGGCCGGCAGTTCAGGTGCGGTGGTAAGTGAAGTACAAGCCGAGAGCATGCAATAGTAGCAGCCTTCGGCTAACTCTGTAGCGGGCAGTTCAGGTGCGGAAGTGAGGGAGCTGCATTCCATAAACATCATATAGTAGCAATACTTATCCAGTTTTGTAGCAGGCAGCTTAGGAGCCGTGGTGAGGGATCTACAAAGGCTGAACATATAGGCGTAGCATCTTTCGGCAAGCGTGGTGGCAGGGAGCTCTGGCGCATATTGAAGATTCATGCATCCCGCAAACATCATAAAGTAGCAGTAGGGCGACAGTTTCGTGGCGGGCAGCAGCAGCGGATTCTCAGGATCGATCTGTATCATGGACCTGACAAACAAAGCAGACAGAGCGTATGGCTCGGTCAGGGTGGTGGCGTGTTCGAAATCATCAGAGTCAATAAGGCTCATGATGTTGCCATAAACCTTGCAAGCATTAGGGCATAGGAATCTGGATGCCGAGTTGGGTATAGTAGCATCAGAATAATATGAATCATTGTCGCCCTTGAACTGAACCTTGTCGCCCACGTTGGCAAGGGTGACATCAGTATTGCTTTCGTAGACAGACCATTGACTCCACGTGCCGGCAGCACAGGTCCTGTAATAAACGGGATTGGTGGCTGCTTCGGTTTTGATATTGAATGTTACGACTGCCCCCGGCTCCAAGGCCTCGAAGGTGAGAGGGGTCTGCAGAGGCGTCTCAGGGATTTCCGGCTCAGGGATTACCGGTTCAGGGGTAGGATTGTCGTTAACAGAACAGGCTGTGAAGCTCATTGATACGATCATTGCGAACAGGATGATGCCTGCTGCCATAACCATGTTCAGGATTCTATTACGTTTCATAAGCGGTTACATTAATTATTCTAGTTTGTCGTACATTAACAGTCATTACGTAAAAGAAGCATAACGCTCCGTAATTCCCATCATGTCGTGAAAAGCGACAGAGTCACCATTCAGGGGCAAATATAGGAAAAAATGCGTGGACTGCCAAGTTTTTTATCGATTTTCTTTCATTTTACTGTAACTTTTCTTGTTTTTGGCCGCGCGTATATCCCAAAATCCCGAAATATAACCATAAATAGGTTTTAAGTTGCAGGCACCTCGTCTGTTCTTTCATTGCATAATCGTCTTCTACAGAATTCCTGATAAAACTGATTAACGATACGGTCTTCATATTAACACTGGTCTTTACTTATTTCTTCAATAGTTCTCTCGTGTTTCTTGGGGAGATGAGCGAATAAAGAAGAGTAACTTTTCAACTTTACATCCTCGTCATTTTTGCTTACTGACAACCCATAGGCGGTAGTCAGCAACACGGATAGTTTGGAAACAGCTTTCATTTCTGAATCAAATTGATTATTTCTAGTGGTTGTATCTTCGGTAATTATCATCGAGGGCCTTGGCTACCACACCGACGAAGGACTGGCCGATGTTATCAGCCAGGAAATCACGGAGGTTGAGGACTGAGGAATAATATTTTCGAGAGAACCACTTCTTTGCGACGCGCTTCTTTTCACGACCTATATCCCCGGAGTTACCTCTGGGGATTTCTTTTCCTGTACCGAAGTCCTGCCAAAGTCCGTATTCGAGGAAGGCCTGTGACAAGCCTATCTCGATAAAGCGTCCGTCTGCACGAACTGGCAAAGCGCTGACGGAGTGAAGTAAGCGGCCAGTGTCGATGACTCCTAACAGGGTTATTTGCTCCTGCCAGATTTTAAGCATGGTATCGTTGAAGGCTAGGACGTATTTCTCGCGTTCACTTTGTGGATCCGGATGTTGAGAGAAATCATTTTGATTCATGGGCTCTGCCTATATTTGGGCTGTGTGGACTAATCTGTCCACTCTGCCTGGTTGAACTGCAAATCGGTGTAGGTATCTACTCCGATTTGGAAGTAAGCGCAAGCGCATCCTGAAAAGAAATAGCGGTCTATTTCCTGGAACGAGATACGTGGATCAATGTATATGGAATGTTCCTGTAGTTTCGTCTGCTCGAGTATTAGAACAGACATAAACTGTCGGAACAGCTCGCGCATCATGTCCATACATGATTGGCGGGCTTCCATATTATCAATGGCATGGCGCATGGCCAGAAACACCGTCTTCACTCTCCGGGTGTGCGGTGTGTTATTGATGTCCGTAAATCCCTGTGAGATGTCGGACACGCAGACGAAAGCCGTTTTCGTCATCATTTTGGTTAGTGCTTCTTCGAAGCCGTCTAACCCGCTTACCTTGCAGAATGTGAACTTCTTGGACTGTGCGAACTTGTTGCGCTTGGTCAGGCCTTCAAAGAAAGCAGTGGCGTTCCAGTTAAAGGTGTCGTTATTGGGAACTGTTGTCGGCTGTTCTGGAGTATGTGGGTGAAATGGTATCATAGAATGAATCTTTAATGTTATGGTTTCTTTATAGCTTTACGCAGTTCTTCAGCCTCACGGGCCTTGGCATCAAGTTCCGTGAGTGCTCTCCAAGTGTCCATCTTCATGATGGCAGCTTCCTTGGTGATATCGCCACCAGTGAGAGCTCGGATCATGGCATTCGTGCTGTCACGCAGTTGGCTGTAGATATCAGGCTTGCCATTGCCTAGCAGATTGCCGTCGTCACTATTCGATGCTGGCTTGTAGAAGTTCGAGAATTGGGAGGCAAAGTATTGTTTGAGAGAGGCCATCCAGTAGAAGATTCCGATGAGCTGCGCCTTATCCGGCTTCACATGGTCGCTGGCGTATAACAACTGCGCCATCTGAAGCAGCAGCTCTTCGGATTGTGTGTTGAGATAACCTTGGAACAGGTTTTCAACAAACAAGAACTCTTCGAATGGGACTTTCTCGAAGTCTGCAGGCAAAGCTCGGTACTTACCGATCCGTGAGATACGGACGGGCATTGGGGCGAATGAGTCCAGGTAATCAAGGACTGACGTTGCTTGCTGAATCTGCCTCGTACTTAGAGGTACTACCTCTTTTCCTCGCTTGATGAGGAAACGTTTGTCATGCAGTTGGCTAAGCACCTTCAGGCCATTCCACTTCATGAGGCAGAGCGCCTTGATCTCTGCCGACGACAAGTCTCGTGCAAACAGGTGATAGACCATGTGCAGCTGTTTGTCTGTGAGTTCGGACCAACTAGTGGGCAATGTGATATTAAAAACTTCCATGCAGCAAAGTTATGGAAGTTTTTGATTATAGAAAAAGACACAAATTCTATTATTAGTGATAGAAATCGTACTTCTTCCAATCTAAGTCTTCACAATAATCTTCCGTTTTATATGTATGATAATTACATTCTACTTTTAATTCAATATTGAAATCGCGTACCCATAGTAGGTCAAAGATTGAAAACTCCATGTGCTCGAAAAGGTTGTGAAAAGGGTATATGAGATGCATATCCTTAGTAATTTCTCTATCGAGGCCCTCATTATAGTTATCCCATTCATCATATCCATAAAGCATTTCGTTTTCAGTATCTATCTGTGGATCCCAACTTCTTATTGTAAAACTACCAGCACCATCTATATCATAGAGTGGCATAAAATTGTCAAGACAGCCGTTTAGCACAGCCCATATTTTCTTAGCTCTCATAGTCTGCACTGGATGTATGTTTGAATAGGCATAGCCCAAAAAACATTTGCCATCTACTTCCAAACTGCCGTATTGACAAGTATCTTTTGTTGTTTGGTAGAGTTCTAAAGTCCGTTTCCGCATTTCTTTCAACTGTCCAATAAGTGCTTCGTTGAAATCATAGAGCAGTTGTTTGTATTTGTCATCCAATACAAACATATCGTTTAATATATTCTTTCTGATACCAAGCAATCTTCTGATGGTATAAACTTCTGTTTCATTATGTGTACCCCGTTTCTCGTTTTCGAAGTAAACATCCAATATCTCTGTTTCAATCTCTACTACAGACTTAGTCATAAATATATCTTGTACTGTCATATTTTTAGGATTTGATGAAATCAATAATTTTTCTCCAGATGGAAAGATGCCTTTTTTTACATTCATTTTCCGACATAGGGTTAAGGGCTATGTCCAGCATAGTCATTAGCAAAATAGAACGTGTGGTCTTCCACCCGAAATGTAATTTTACATAAGCATTTATCCGCTCTGTCACATATTTGGCTGCATTATAATACTTTTCTTCTTCCCCTTTGATAACATTCACTTCTATGATTTCATCATAGACTTCTAGCTGAATTTTCGCTTTCTCCTCTTTGTCTGCCATAATTTTCATCATTTGACTTTACATGGAACAAACCTTTGTACCATTGTTCGAGTGCAAAGATAAAATGAAGTTATGCCGAATTGGGGCATAACTTCAATAAAATTGCAGAAATAATGTTTATTATCGCATTAATTTGTAGATATCATTAGCCATGAATTTTATGTTGTCTTTACTGTGCCAACCAAAATCCCTATTGATGCAATAGTATGGTAAATGGAAATTCCTTAATGTGCCAGATAGTTCTTCTTCTATAGTGGCCCCTAGCAATACTATACAACGAGGGTTTACTAACTCTATAAGTTTAGAAATATGGTTGCAGCATATTTCACTGATATTAATATGGTTTTTACTTTTATATTGTTTTATTAGCCTGTATAATCCTCTAATATCAAAAGTAGACATTGGGTATAGATTGGTGACCATCACCTTCTTTTCGAAAAGCTCAGATAATTCTTGGCGACTTACAGAAGGATATGTATATTCGATACGATATATTCTAACTAGTAACTCACACATATAATAGGAATAGTGGTTAAACTTTTTCTTATTAGTATCCCACCATTCTCCATTTTTCCTTGCGTTGTTGGGTTTTAACCATTCAATATGACTTCTCCATAAAGTATTGTAATCATCTGGCAGTTTTTTCTTTAAAGGATCAATAATGCGTTTCTTTTTATTATCCCAGTTATCCCAATTCCATTGAATATATCGACCTGGGCCAGGATTAATACCAATAAAGAGAATGTCTGGATTGTCAATGATAGGACTGTTTAGGTCTAACCAACCCAAATAATCAGGGTACTGATCCCAATTAGCTTTTATGTCATCAAGGATTCTAATTATATCCGTCGACATATCATAGTATTGTTGTTGTAGATAAGTCATAATTAGAATGAGGGATTTATATCTCTTATAAAAGTTCTGAATGGGCTAAGAACTTTCTCTTGAACTTCCCAAGGTTTGGCTCCAGACGGATGGAAGGCTTTGATAACCACTACATTGTTGTCTGGATAATACCACAAACAGGTATGCATATTCTTTATCACTTTCCCATTTACAATATAGTCCCCACCAATCTTTTGTGGCATTTTTCCCATTAAATACTTCTGAGTGACGAAGTTAAAGATAGAGTCACCAGTACCATTGCAGCATACGATAATATTTGGGCTAAGTATGTCCAGTTCCTTAATAAGGAAAAGCTCATCTTTATCTAAAGCTTCAATAATTTCCGATTCTTTAACCGTTTTAGTACCAGAGAGTTTTTTTGATTCGATAAATGCAAAAGGTTTAGTATTCCAATAATCTATAACTTCATCCATCCGCTTATCAACATATTGGTTGTTGAATGGATTATCAACATTTTTTGGAGACATCTCCAGCAGTCCGTACAGCAGTTTGGCTAGATTCTTAAGGAATGGCACTTCAAGTTCTCTGTTCTTCCTTCCTTGTTCTTCTCCATACTCGTCGAGCAGCATTTTCCGTGTATCATATCCCCACCCATCGGGACAGTCCTTCAATAAAAATGCCACTTTTCTTTGTGATTGTTCCCACAAAAGATCTACATTTATAGCGGGATCGTTTTTGAGCATTATTCCGTCTCTGCAAAACAAATCTTGCTTTTCTGCAGGATAGCTGTCAATCCAATCTACAAAAAGATCAGAGAGAAGCTGATTATAATTACTATTTTTTAATTCCATAGGCTAATTGTTGTATATGTTCCACGTCCTCTTAACCTTGCCAGCTATTTCTTTCCTCAACCATAGTGGCTCTAATACTTCTACATCTTCTCCCATAGACAATATTTCCTGCTGGAAATCAAACTCAGGGCATAGGTGAAGTTCAAATATACTATATTCTGTGTCTCTCTTTATTTCTTGCTGAGACCTATGTAAAGGGAGTGTTCTTAGATAATTCGCCTGACCAACAGACAACTTCAATAGCACCTTTTGAACTTGCGTTTCTGTATTGGCAATGATGCCATAGTAGTTATTAAAGAACTCAGATACAACAAATTCATTGGGCATTGTGAATTTCTTATCTGTTATTTGTATATCAATGATACGGTCTATACCGTACACAATTAATTTTTTAACGTTAAGATTCCATGCTAAAACATACCAGCGTTGCTTAAATAACTTAACCCCGTATGGTTCGATATTAGATGATGTTTTGTCGGTTCGCCAGAAGCTTTGGTAATTAATACGAATTACCTGATTCTTTTTCATTGCTTCAAGAATGGTAGAAAGGGTGTTACCTCCAGATGGGACTTCTTCGAGTATAATTCTATCTTTCAGCTGTTGATTGTCAATTAGCATATTGCTTACTGACATGGTTTTGAAAAGCCAGCTACGTAGGCTTCCACTCTTTATTTCATCAGTATTAGCAATATAATAATGGTAGCCTCCCTTTCGCTCACATTCAATGATGAGCCCGAACATTTCCTCAGCGGCGATACGCCATTTGTGGAATGTCCTAAGAGCCAACTCTACTCCTTCACTCATGTCATTTTCGAGCCACTTCTTATTGATTTCTTCAAAAGTAATACGCTTCGCCTTATAGATTGTTTCTACTAGCCAAACATACTTGTTTAATAGGTTTTTAGCCATAATTTATCTATATTATGCTGCAAATATACAAAAAAGATGTGTATTATTGAGGCATAAGTAGAAGAAAAATACAAAACTATGATAATATTTGGTATTTAACCTCTAAAACCATTGGATTAAATTTCTCCAAATCTTTGTTTCGAATGAGTAGTTAAAGAAACATAAATAATTACTTAAATCCTATCAAAACGTGGTATTTCTGGCCTAACAAACATTTGTTTTTCGTATTAAGGAATACTTAAACCTCAAAATAGAAATGGATAATCATTATGGTATTAGATTTAAAAACAGCATTAGGGATGATGGATAATGCTTTCATTGATGAGACTTTTGAAGAATTGGTATTACCAGAGGGCATGACAGTGATTCCTGGATGTATGTGCGAAAATTGCCGTGAACTGAAGAAAGTAATACTGCCATCAACTATCAAGGTGATTAGCAATGCAGCTTTTTGCAACTGCAAGAAACTATCAGAGATTAATTTGCCTGAGGGTTTGGAGGTGATCTGGGATGATGCCTTCTCAGGTTGTCAATCTTTGAGGGAAATAGCACTTCCATCAGGAATAAAGCGGATTAAGCCTGAAGCATTCGAATCAACAGTTATAGAATCTATTGAATTGCCAAAAGGACTGGAAGAGATTGGCTATTGGGCTTTTTATGCTTGCAATCAATTGAAGTCGCTTGTGATTCCCCAATCCGTAAAACACATCGGTTATGGAATTGTTTCAGCTCATGAGGGATTCGAGGGAGTCGTTTGTCATGCCAAAGGCTATCATGTAGAGAACGATGCACTTATAGATGATAAAGAGAAGACTCTATTATGCTGCTGGGCAGAGCAGAAACACTATGTTGTTCCTGAATGCGTCGATAAAATTGCCTGTATCAGTGATAATCCATATGTGGAGACCATTACTGTCAAACAGCCAATTGAACTTACGACCGTTGATGCTTTTGCTTTTGATATAGGTCTTAAAGAGATAGATTTTCAAGGAGGAGTTACAGGTATCACGAAAGATACTTTTTACCTTTGCAATTATCCGTCAAAGATCAAAGTAAAACAAACTGGGCTTACTGACCAACTTTAATCTGTCATTAAACAGGGCGGCATCCGAAAAAACGATACCGCCCTATTTGATTATTCCGTAGCCATCGGGAAAAGATAAATCCTGGGGACTGTAATGGTATCAGTCATCTTATAACCCCATTTAGGAGATTTCAGTTTCACAAGAGGCTGAACTTCCATAAAATCCCAATGCCAATCATCCCAATCCTTAACATAATCTTCGTATGTAGAATAGTAGTCTTTGGGATCATTCATTTCCCAATCTTCCCTTTCTGATGTTTCTGTTATCTTACCTACAACAATACAAGGGACTATTGCAAAGTAAGGGCTTGGAATATATGCAAGAACCTTTTCCCCCTTTTTGAAGCAGCATGGATTATGCTCTTTGTTTCCCTTGAGACGAAGCGTAAGATGGTCGTTGTATTCAGCCAAAAAGACAGTTTTAGAATCATATACTTCGATATGGACTGGACTAGAACTAGACTCTCTTTCAATAAAATACCCAATTAAATTATTATGTGTTTCAGGTAAATTCTGGAGATATTGTCTAGCTGCCTCGATTGTTTCAAACTTTTCGATCAGTTTATCATCAGCTTCCCACCATTGTTCGCCATCACTTTTACTTATTTCTATAGATGTTTTATTATCAGAGCGATAATACAATCCTAGTAAATGGAAGTGTTTACGAGGAGAAACTCTTCTTATTCTTTCTTTCATACGAAATATAACGTTTATTTAATAATACCTATAACTTTTGCTACTACAGGAATGGGGATATTCCCTTTAACTTCCCATGATCGGTCCATACCAGCACCCATTGGTCTTAACTGTCCGTTCTTATATTCCCAAGATTTATCCATACCTGCGCCTACGGGCTTTAGTATCCCGTTTTTATATTCCCATGCTTTGTCCATACCTGCGCCTACGGGCTTTAGTATTCCATTTTTATACTCCCAAGTTTTATCCATGGTTCCGCCTACAGGCTTTAAGATACCATTCTTATATTCCCATGACTTATCCATTGTTCCGCCTATAGGTTTCAGTAATCCATTCTTATATTCCCATGTTCTATCCATACCAGCACCCACAGGCTTAATAATACCTTCAACATTAATTGAGAGTTTAGTTGAATTGACAGACTTTGTTGAATCACTATTGCTTCCAACAATAGTATTCATCATCTTGTTTAATAAGTAGAGAATTAGGAATGGAGCAATGATAACAGCGGATATTGTTTGTATTATAAGACTTATAATAGCCAAAAGCCAACCACTCTTCTTGACATTGAAATAGTAGATAGAAATTAGAGTTAAGCCGACTAATGCGTATATTATAGTGTACACGGTAGATCGTTCTATTCCCCACAATTTACCGGTGTTACTTGTCATATTCAGGTAAAACACACCAGCAAGTAACATTGCGATTACTGAAAACGTAGCGATAGGTTTAATAGAAAATACTGATCTAAAATAATTATTCGTCTTGCCCATAGTTTACTAAATTTTGTAGGATAAATACTTTTTCCAGAAATCATATACACTATCAGGATTACACGCTAATATAAGTTTTTGCCATTCTAAAGGTATTACGTTCTGCTTGTAATCGTTAGCAATGTATTCATTAAGAAAATAATGCAACTGATTATAAGTATTTGAGTTGTTTGCGTCGTATATGAACACAACGAACTTTGTTTTATCTGTAACACGTATTGTATTTCTTATAAGCTGATAATTACAGCAAAATTCATCATCAAAAGCAATTTTCTTTTTCAAAGCAGGACAATTATCTATTATTTCATGATAGATCTTATCATACTTCATGCGATGACGTTCTATTTCTTTGGGAGTTTGTTTAAATGCTCCAAACTCAGGCTCAGTATATTTTATCTCAAAGAACACCTCATATCCAAGTGAGGTAAGATAGAAATCGAAGTTGGTTCCATCTTTCCACCCTTCATTCTCTTGCTCATATTCAAAATCACATGATGCCTTATCAGAATAAGGAACCGCAACGCCGCAAGTATTAAGGATAGAGAAGAGGTCTCGCGTCGGATGTTGATCTTCGTCGATAAAAGGACGGAAGAAGTTATAGCACATTATTTGGGATGAATTTAAATGATGTGCAAATAAATGAAGTTTCTTATCTTGCAATAGGAAACGATTCTCATTACTCAGACTTGAAAGAACATTGTATTTTCTTACTGCATTCTCTTTCTCCTTCTCATTTGAAATAGGTAGTATATGAGAGTATGGTATATTTCTATATAAGCCGTCCTTGAGTGCAGGAAAAGTTTCCTTCTTATATTCACCCAGGTTTTCAATTATTATATTGTAATAGGGTTTATAACTCAACTTTCTTTCAACACCTATCAATGAAGGAGTTAATTTCGATAACCTTGATATAAAATCTATGCGTCGTTCACTTAAATGCAAAACAAGATCTTGGGCAAGGGATTGTTCAGCCCAAACTTTCAATTCGTCATAAACATCACAGTTTACAACAATCTCCATCTTTGATCCATATGTATCTTCTTTGCTCATATTTGAAATGTTAATTGTTTCTTCTATATACGAAAGTCTAATGACACCTAATGGTAAATCACCACATTTCGGAGCATAATTTAATTTTGTTTAACTTTATGGATACTACTCTTCGGCAAAGATACAAAAAATCCGCCTAAAACCAATAGGCGGAGGAGTTTTTTTTGTTTTGGAAGATTTTGGGGGTGTAGAGATCGGCGGCCGGGGAGGTATTGCAGGCGGGG
>JAEEGH010021416.1_pt1 | contig 13358 bp, 8 predicted proteins | sample 9134181 | NCBI WGS metagenome assembly JAEEGH01 (sample SAMN16246544, study PRJNA631951) | gut metagenome | biome: gut microbiome; feature: rumen; material: DP-attached | host: Bos | place: Iran: Karaj | collected 2018-10
ATTCCCTTAATCCCCATGCTTCGTCTGACCGTTTTACTCGTCTTTTTCCTTTCCAAGACACTCCTCCCTGCCCAAGTGAACATCTGGGAGCAGACACCGAAAGCGAAATGCGTGGAGATGACTCCTTATTTGGCTCCAGGTGACAACAACGTGGCGGTGGTTGTCTGCCCTGGTGGCAGTTATTTCTGGCATGACATGCATACCGAGGGGCATGAGGTGGGGAAGTGGTTGCAGCAGAACGGCATTTCTGCTTTTGTGCTCCGTTACCGTACGGCTTATGTCCCTGCATTCATCTTCCGTTTCCGCTATCTTTTCCGTGGCAACCGCTATCCAGACCCGCAGGACGACCTCAGGCAATGTCTTCGTTATGTCAGAACGCATGCAAAAGAATTTGGCATCAATCCCGGCAGGGTAGGGGCAATGGGCTTTTCTGCCGGTGGTCATCTTGTGATGTCAGCTGCAGAGCTTTTCGATAAAGCAGACCGTCCGGCGTTTGTTGTGCCCATCTATCCCGTGGTCACGATGACTCATCCTTCAGTCCATAAACGCTCACGCAGGGCACTCCTTGGAGAAAGCCGTCTGCACGACAGACAACTGCGTGACATACTCTCACTGGAGAACCATGTCCCTGACGACTGCCCGCCTGTCTTTCTCGTCAACTGCAAGGATGACCCTGTGGTCAACTACCGAAACTCTGTACTCCTCGATTCCGCACTGACAGCAAAGAAGATTCCCCACCGCTACATCCAATACGCTACTGGTGGGCATGGATTCGGTGTATCCGAAATAAAAGGCTCCGATGAATCCCGCCAATGGAAAACCGAATTTCTCAAATGGCTCCATTCGTTATGGTAAAATAGTCTTTGACCCTATTTTCCCTATTTTATTTTTCGAGACATTTTGAGCGACGCAACTCTTTCAAACCAAAATCGACCATTTGATCGGTTTGGGTTAAACACATAATCTGTGCACGTCTCTTCTTTGTTGATTAGGTACAATTCAAAGCAGAATGCGTTAATAATTGTTAAATTCCATAATTTGTATAATTGTATATAATACACTTATAATGACACCCTAAAAACCCTATGTTTAGTGAGTTTTGCAATTAACAAAGAATTCTAATCTGTTGGTTATGAAGATTCAATAAGGTTTAAAAACTCTTAAACATTTTCTGATATGTTAAAATCTTTTGGCTATCTCGGAAAAAATGCCTAACTTTGCATCAGATTTAGGAAAAATAACCAGTTTTTTTAGGTTTATTCCTTTTTCTTTTACTTTAATAAAAGTATAAAATTAACTGTTTGTCAACATATTATAGGTATAATTACTGTTTTTTACCCTATAATGACAAATGAATTACTAATCTTGTCGGAATTTAGTCATTTTCTGATGCTAACTGATGACATCTATAAGCGTGAAGCTTAGTTTTTGTTCCGACACAAAAATTTTTCTATTATGAAGAAGGTATTTTTTATTTTCGCTTTTGTAATGATGTGTATCACTGCAAATGCACAGGTTTCACCAGAGATGAATAAGAAATGGGGTGCTGTGATGGACGCTATCGAACAAGTAGAAAGTAGAGGAGACACCAAAGCCGTTTCACCTAATGGCAAATGGGTGGGATGTATGCAGATATCTGAAATTCTCGTTAGAGAGTGCAACAAAATTATCGGACAGAAGAAATTCACCTATAACGATCGTTTCTCACGTGAGAAGAGCCGCGAGATGTTTGTGATTTTCCAGGAGAAATACAATAAGGAAGGCAATATGGAGAAAGCCATACGTCTTTGGAACTCTGGCGACCTCAACTGCATGCAGCGCAAAGCATCGACCAACGGATACTACAGACGCGTGATGGCAAGCTACAACAGCCTTGCGCGCAACAAGTAAGGATTTATTGAAATCAAATTGATAACTTAAAAAAGGAAGGGCTACCTTCCTTTTTTTGTTTTATTGACTTCCCTCTTCTTGTTTTCTTCCTTATTTTTCCCCTGAAAAATTTTGTCTTTTTGATTCTTATTCGTATCTTTGTTTGAAATTAACTTAACAACAAAATCTAACATGGAAATTAAAACTATTGGAATTGCAAGCGACCACGCTGCCTTCCAGCTCAAACAATTTGTGAAACAATATCTTGAAGAGAAAGGAATACCATATAAGGATTATGGAACCTTCACTGAGGAGTCGTGCAACTATGCTGATTTCGGACATGCGCTTGCTAAAGGAATTGAGAACGGAGAGGTCTTTCCGGGTATCGCCATGTGCGGGTCGGGAGAAGGCATATCCATGACCCTTAATAAGCATCAGACCATCAGGGCGGGACTTTGCTGGATTCCAGAAATCGCACACCTCATACGGCAGCATAACAATGCCAACGTGCTTGTCATGCCTGGACGATTCATCGATAACGACATGGCTCGAAAAATTATGGATGAGTTCCTCAACACCGAATTCGAGGGGGGGCGTCATCAGAAAAGAATTGATGCCATTCCTGTAAGCGAATAGCTGATCAATTGTCAATGAATTCTATTTTTTACCCTAAATCGGATGTGGCTTGACTGGATATCGGTTTGGGGCGTGGTTATCTCCACGAGCCGCAGGCTCGTTAACTCCCATTTTAAAATCCGAACCACTTGCATTAATCTTACATCTTACCTAATTAAATCTTTAAATTAACTTGGCTTCCATTTTTATTTCCGAAACTTGAAATTCTGAAATATGAAGTTTTAATTATGAATTATTATCAACAACTGGCATATCTATGAAAAAATTACTGACTACGATTTTACTGATGTGCATGACGGCATTCTCGCTTCATGCGCAGAACACTTTTGAGGCGGGTGACGGAGCATTTATGCTCAACGGACAGCCTTTCATCGTCAAGGCTGCGGAGGTACACTACCCCAGAATACCACGGCCTTACTGGGAACACCGCATACAGATGTGCAAGGCTTTGGGCATGAACACTGTCTGCATATATATTTTCTGGAATATCCACGAACAGAAAGAGGGGGTGTTCGACTTCTCCGGTAACAACGATGTGGCGGAATTCTGCCGTATAGCACAGAAAAACGGTATGTATGTCATTGTCCGACCGGGACCTTACGTATGTGCTGAGTGGGAGATGGGAGGACTGCCTTGGTGGCTCCTAAAGAAAAAAGACATAAGGCTCAGGGAACAGGATCCCTATTTCATGGAAAGAGTGAAGATTTTCGAGCAGAAGGTTGGTGAGCAGCTTGCACCGCTCACCATCCAGAACGGAGGTCCCATCATCATGGTGCAGGTGGAGAACGAATATGGCTCTTATGGTGAGGACAAACCTTACGTGTCAGCTATACGTGATATCGTGCGCGAGGCGGGGTTCGACAAGGTGGCGCTCTTCCAGTGCGACTGGAGTTCCAATTTCGAGAAAAACGGACTCGACGACCTTGTATGGACCATGAACTTCGGTACGGGAGCCAATATCGACGACCAGTTCAAACGACTCAGACAGCTGCGTCCAAAATCACCACTTATGTGCTCTGAGTTCTGGTCGGGATGGTTCGACAAATGGGGCGGAAAGCATGAGACTCGATCAGCGAAGGACATGGTTGACGGCATCAGGCAGATGCTTGAGCGCAACATCTCATTCTCTCTTTATATGACACATGGAGGAACCTCGTTCGGTCATTGGGCTGGTGCCAACTCACCGGGCTTCTCTCCTGATGTCACCAGCTACGACTATGATGCGCCCATCAATGAATACGGACAGACCACCGACAAATATTTCGAGCTGCAGGATCTCCTGGCAAAGTATTCCGACAAGAAACTCCCGAAGGTGCCGAAACCAATGCCGGTTATCGAGGTACCTGCATTCAAGTTCACTGAATATGCGCCGCTGTTTGATAACCTGCCAAAGCCTGTCCGAACAGAAAAGATACAGACTATGGAGGAGTTCGACCAAGGATGGGGATCCATGATTTACACGACAACGCTGCCTGAGCTGAAGGGGCAGAGTAAGCTCACAATCAAAGAGGGACATGACTATCTGCAGGTGTTCATTGACGGGAAGTATGTGGGGGCACTCGACAGAAGGATGGGCGAGAAGGAGATGCTGCTTCCCTCCTGCCGTAAAGGGGCAAGGATGGATATCCTCGTAGAGGCGATGGGACGCATCAATTTCGGACGTGCCATAAAGGACTTCAAAGGCATCAACAGCGATGTGATGCTTACCATACAGCTTGAAGGAAACGACTTCACAGGATCTCTCAGAAACTGGGACAACTACCTTATTCCCGATGTCTATGAGGATTACCTGAAGAAAAACTACAAACCGCTTTCCACCACAAAAATCCGCGATGACAAGGGACAGCGAGTCCCTGGATTCTATAAGGCGTCGTTCAACCTGAAGAAGACTGGAGACACCTTCCTCAATTTCGAACATTTCGGAAAAGGTCTGGTGTATGTCAACGGACATGGCATGGGACGAATCTGGGAAGTAGGACCTCAGCAGACACTCTACATACCTGGATGCTGGCTGAATAAAGGAGAGAATGAGGTGGTGGTGTTCGATGTCATCGGACCTGAAGACGCAGTGTCTGAAGGACTTGGGAAACCGATTATCGACAAGCTCCAGAAAGCGGAACCGCCGATTCACCGTCAGGAAGGTGAGAACCTATCGCTTGCTGGTGAGAAAGCGGTGAAGACGGGGACCTTCAACGCAGGAAACGGCTGGCAGGAGGTGAAGTTCGACCAGCCTGTCAGTGGACGATATGTCTGCTTAGAGGCAGTCAACGCCCTCGACGGAAAGGAACTGGCGTGCATCGCTGAGCTTTATCTGCTCGACGAAAACGGAGAACGCCTGTCGAGAGAACCTTGGAGAGTGAATTATGCCGACTCCGAGGAAATCACAAAAGGCAATTGTGCAGCAGACAAGATTTACGATCTACAGGAATCAACATTCTGGAGTACGGTTAAGGGGGTATCTTTCCCGCATGCCGTCGTTATCGACCTTGGTAAGGAGCATACTATTACGGCATTGCAGTATCTCCCGAGAATGGAGTCGAACGTCCCAGGCGGTATCAAAGACTACAGAATCTACGTTAAATCCACACCGTTCAAAAAATAATCGTAGAACCTTTAGAGACAACCGGCAGGGCATCGATTTTTATACTGTAATCCGCTAATTCTTAAGAACTGAAAACGAAGCAATGCCATTTAAGCTGACATCTCAGTTCAAACCGACTGGCGACCAGCCTGAGGCTATCGAACAACTGACACGGGGAGTCCTTGACGGACTTCCCGCGCAGGTGTTACTTGGTGTCACCGGATCTGGAAAGACCTTCACCATGGCCAATGTCATACAGAATGTGGAACGTCCGACACTCATCCTCAGCCATAACAAGACACTCGCTCATCAGCTGTATGAGGAGATGCTCAATTTCTTCCCGGAGAATTCGGTGCAGTATTATGTCAGCTACTACGACTACTATCAGCCGGAGGCATATATACCTTCCACCAACACATACATTGAGAAAGACCTTGCAATCAATGCGGAAATCGACCGTCTGCGACTGGCTGCAACCTCTGCACTCCTGTCCGGACGAAAAGATGTGATTGTGGTCAGTTCCGTATCATGTATCTACGGTATGGGCTCACCTACCAATTTCTCTGATAACATTATCGAGATTAGGGTGGGACAGCCTCTCGATATCAACCTGTTCCTCCGTAAGCTCGTTGACAGCCAGTATGTGCGCAACGACATGGAACTGACACGTGGACATTTCAGGGTGAAAGGGGAAATCGTGGATATCTACCTCGCTTACGACGACAAAATCATCAGGGTGAATTTCGCCTGGGATGAGATTGAGCGCATTGAGGAGCTTGACGGTATAACGAACATGAGTTTCGGAACGCATCAGGACTACACCATCTATCCGGCGAATATCTTCATGACCTCGCAAGAGACCACACAGCGGGCGATTCACCAGATTGAGGATGACTTGCATGAACGTCTCCTTTTCTATGAGGAAATCGGTGACCTCGCCAAGAAAAACTTGCTTGAGACCCGCGTGACGAACGACCTGGAGATGATTCGAGAGTTGGGGCATTGCTCCGGCATTGAGAACTACAGCCGATATTTCGACGGACGAAAACCGGGCGAGCGGCCATTCTGCCTGCTAGACTTCTTCCCAGACGATTTTCTGCTCATCATCGACGAGAGCCATGAGTCGATTCCCCAGATTCGGGCCATGTATGGAGGCGACAGAAAACGGAAGCAGACACTTGTGGAATATGCCTACCGACTGCCAGCTGCACTCGACAACCGCCCTCTCAGATTCGATGAGTTCGAAGCAATGACACCGCAGACTATCTATGTCAGCGCCACACCAGCAAATTATGAGCTGGAGAAATCAGAGGGTATCATCGCAGAACAGGTCATACGACCTACAGGACTGCTCGACCCCGTCATTGTTATCAAGCCAACGGCAAATCAGGTAGATGACCTCATGGAGGAAATTCAGAAGCGGGTGGAGGCGGACGAGCGCGTGCTCGTCACCACGCTCACTAAGCGCATGGCAGAGGAGCTCTCGGAATATCTGCTCAACTATGAGGTGAGATGCAATTACATACATTCCGACATTGACACGTTTGAACGTGTCAGAATCCTCGATGAATTGAGAAGAGGAGAAATCGACGTGCTGATTGGGGTCAACCTGCTACGTGAGGGGCTTGACTTGCCTGAGGTCTCGCTCGTCGCTATCCTCGATGCCGATAAGGAGGGATTCCTCAGAAGTCACAGGGCGCTCACCCAGACCATCGGAAGAGCGGCACGAAACATCAATGGAACGGCTATCTTGTATGCCGACAAAATCACTGAGAGCATGAGGCTGACTATCGAGGAGACCAACCGCAGGAGGGAGAAACAGATGAAATACAATCAGGAGCACGGAATCACACCGACACAGATACGCCGAACCCTCTCGTCGATAAGAGCGGGTAAGAAAGAGTCTGGCATGGAAGATGTGTATATCGAGGATCTTGCTGTCCATAAAGCGTCTGAGGACCCGGTTATCCGAAAAATGGATCATCAGCAGCTTAGCGCCACAATTGAGGCGAGTCGTCAGAAGATGAATGAGGCAGCGAAAAAACTCGACTTCGTTGCTGCGGCCCAATACCGCGACGAAATGCTACGACTCCAGGAATACCTTGATGCACAAAACACATAAAGTAAGTCCCTGCAAGATTGTATTGCAGGGACTTACTCTATATGTATATCCGTTAACTGAATATAAGATGATATGTCATGGAGTAGTAAATGCTCCTGATTCGTAAAACGGTAATAACCACAAAACTATAAACAAACAACGGCAAATCAGAACGCATACGTCAGTCCCAGTGTGAAGTACTCCTTAAACTGGAAATAACCCAGATTGTCGTCATAATACTTTCTGTCGCGGTTGTCATCGAAACGCCAGAGTGTATAGACCTCTGCACTGATATACTTTGAGAACTGATACTGGAAGCTGTTCTCCCATTCACTCTCTGCATAGTCATAGGCAGTGAAGTAGTAGAAACGCGATTTCCAGAAGAAGTCTTTTGCCAGTTTCAGTTTGGAATTCATCTCGATTTTCGAACCGATGTCGTGGGTGCAGTCCTTGCCGACCATGTTATAAACGCTGTGGATGTTCTCATCGTGGTCGCGCAGATAACGCATCTTATAGGATATCGGAAGCAAAGCCAATGAGAATTCGTTGCCGTTTTTCAACGCTGGTTTGAAATCCATACCGACAGACAGATAGACATCCAAAGGCGATAGGAAACTCGAATACCGCCTGCGGTCGTTTGTCTTGTAACCGGGGAGGAACTGCGACTTCGCCTCAAAGCTCACGGTGTAGAACCATGATTTCTTTGCCTTGATTCCAAGCTTGCTGGTAAGGTCGATTTTGTCGTTGCTTGTGAGGAATGTGTGGCAGGTGTCACTGGTGGTCGTCATAAATCCTAAGCGAAGCTCAAGTTTGTTTGCCCATGAAATCCTTTTGGTGTCATCGTAGTTGGCCTCAAGAATGATGGCGGACAGCAAGTTCTGGTTGTTGTTACCACCCTTATACCAGTTGTCGCTGAAATAGTTTTGGGAGAACTGAAGCGAAAACTCACCTTTGTATTTCCAGAAATTGGGCTTCTCCACTTTAAGACCTATATCTCCGATGCTGTCGTCAATTTCTGTGGCGGCTTTCTCCTGAAGGTCTTTGTTCAGGATTTCCTCCACTTTTGAGTCGGGAATCACTTCATCTGCTGGAGATGCTATGCTGACAAGCTCTTCCTCCTTTAACTGTTCGTCAGAATACTCCACTTTGGAAGGATTCTTCAGGTACAGGTCGATTAAGCTCTTGTCGATAGATGCGTTCAGCAGATCACGAGAGTCTTGTACGCTCTCCTCACTGTTTAGTGCCATTACATGTTTGGCGGCAGACGAGTTATATACGCCAGGGTCGAGAAGCCGGAAATAATAGGGGCTCACCGATGAGGAACGTCGGTAGTTCTGACTGATTCCCTGCTTCATGCTGGTCAGTGACGACGCAAACGATCTGACTACATCTGTGTCTTGTGCATGCAATGCTGATGCGCCTGTCAACAGCATGACTAATGTGATTGCTTTTGTCATGGTAGCAATGATTTATGTTTTTCCTGATCCGTCACCTTGTGGAGACGCGATGGGGTATGTCTTCTAACTAAATCAAATAAACTAATAACTCAAGTTTCTGAAGTCATTATTTATTGTTTTACAACACATTATCAGTTGTGTTCTGGCAATCGAACCGGATGGCTTTGCGTTAACCGAAGCGTTTTTTTATCTTTTTTTGTTGATTGAACATCCGAAACTTGAACTAAAAACTAACAACTAACTACCCTGCAAGCAATGCCTCTGCCAACACCTTTAAATCCTCTACGGTCTTTGGCTTAACGGTCGATTCCACAGTCACTAACGGGTCGATTATCTCGATGCCTTTCAGGGCAGACATAAATTCGCGCATCTTCTTGCCGGACGCCGGTGCCCATGTACCGTTTTCGATGAATGCCACCTTACGGTTCTGGAAATTCTTTATTTTCAGATGATTCATGAAGTCTTCCATGATTGGCATCACACCGCCGTCATAAGTCGGGGCGGCAAGCACCAGACGGTCAAAGCGGAATGCGTCTTCGATGGCCTCGGCCATGTCGTCGCGGCGAAGGTCTGAAATCGCCACTTTTTCTGAAGAGTCGCTCTTCAGGATGCTGGCGAGTTTCAATGCGGCCTCTTCTGTGTTGCCGTGGAGTGAGCAATAGGCAATGAAGATGCCTTTATCCTCCGGCTCATAGCTGCTCCACGTGTTGTATGTGTTGATGTAATAATCCAAATCGCTTTCGAGAATAGGACCGTGGAGAGGACAGATTTTTTTGATGTCAAGACCGTTCAGTTTCTTCAGTAGCGTCTGAACCATATTGCCGTATTTACCTACAATGTTGAAGTAATAGCGACGTGCTTCGCAAGCCCAGCCCTCGGGGTCGTCGTATGATAACGCACCAAATTTGCCGAAACCATCGGCAGAGAAAAGAATCTGCTCAGTAAGGTCATAAGAAACCACGACTTCTGGCCAGTGTACCATCGGAGCAGTGAAGAACTGAAGTGTATGCTCGCCTAGGTCGAGCTTGCTTCCGTCTCCTACAATTATCAGACGGTCGCTATCCAGTTCCAGACCGAAGAACCGCTTAATCATGGCAACTGCCTTCTGGCTGCATACAAGCTTGATGTTCGGATATTTCTCGACAATCAGCTTCACGTTCGAGGAATGGTCGGGCTCCATGTGGTGAACCACCAGATAGTCGGGAGTCTTGCCGCCAAGCTGCTCTTCAAGATTCTCGAGCCATTCGTTCGTCTTACGGGCATCGATGGTGTCCATAATTGCGATTTTCTCGTCTAAGATCAGATAAGAGTTGTAGGAGATTCCCTCTGGGAGGATATACTGCCCCTCAAACAAATCCAGTTCTTTGTCGTCTGCTCCGATATAATAGATTCCAGGAGCGATTTTCTTTTCCATATTACTATCTTTTAGTTTATTTTTTGCAAAGATACGATTAAGTGAGAGAAAAACCAAATTTATTTGAGTTTTTCCGAACGTGAGTATCTTCGGCGTTAGCCAAATATCGATTAAGTGAGAGAAAAACCAAATTTTTGAACAGTGAAAAATGCGATTAAGCCAAATGAACAAAGCCAAGTTTGCTTGGGATTTGTCATGGCGGAGCATTTTCAGAGAATCTAATGTAAAGATTAGCTTGCTGAATCTTTGCTGAGTCGTGAGAAAATTCAGCGCAGCTAAATTTATTTGAGTTTTTCCGAACGTGAGTATCTTTGTTTTTGCAACATCTCCCCACTGTTTTTTTTGTTTTTGCTCTCATTTATTTCTGATAGTGGGACAAAACCGTTCAAAGTGTCTCTAACCAGTTTGTCATATCAAAAAGGTTCCGTATCTTTGCAAATGATTTCAGGATAATCAGTTTTCAGTAAGAGTTTACAATTTTTCTGATTACTGATAAAAAACAAAAATCCAATTATTCAGATTAATTGTAAATTGCAAATATAATTATTGAGTATGATGAAAAAGAAACTACTCGCAACCGCGATGGCTGTTTGCTGTCTGACAGTGGCTGCGCAGAATGTGCAACTGCATTATGATTTAGGCCACACAATCTATGGTGAGCTGGACGGACGCCCCAACGTGACCACTACTTTTGAGATGTTCAAACCTGACAAATGGGGATCCACATTCATGTTCACTGATATCGATTATCATCAGGACGGTGCTGCCGGTGTCTATTGGGAAATATCACGTGAGATGAACCTGACGAAAAACCATCAGTGGGCGGCACACCTTGAATACAACGGCGGTGCCACAAGTATTGAGCATACTGCCATCGCATCACGTTTTCAGCATGCAGTTCTCGCTGGTGGTGCATGGAACTGGGCAAGCAAAGACTTCAGTAAGACCTTCTCGCTTCAACTGATGTATAAGTACTATTTCAAGGGAATGAGCCGAGGAGCGTTCAACAGTTTTCAGGCAACTGCCGTATGGGGCAACACTTTTGCACACGGGCTCTGCACCTTCTCAGGCTATCTGGATGTGTGGTACGACAAAGATGTCTCAGGCAAGCTCATCACCATGAGTGAGCCTCAGTTCTGGTTCAACCTTAATAAGTTGCGTAAAATGGACGGAGTGAACCTAAGCCTTGGCACAGAGCTTGAAATCAGCAACAACTTCGTGTTCGACAATAAAGGAAACAATCACAAATTCTATGTCATCCCCACACTCGCTGCCAAATGGACGTTCTGACAACCTTCAGATATTGCTCTCACCTTTGTGGTGCAAAATAAAATAAAAAAAAACGCAAGCAGTCATGAAACAACTGCTTGCGTTTTTGTTTAGGTAGCCCGAGCGGGACTCGAACCCGCACAGCCGTTATGGCCAAGGGATTTTAAGTCCCTCGTGTCTACCAATTCCACCATCAGGCCGGCCTTTTTGCTTTTGCGGTGCAAAATTACATAAAATTTTTCAAACAAAAAACGTTATTGAAAGAAATTTGTAAAAAAACTTGCTTATCTGATGAATTTCGGGGGTGAAAACCGGAATAAGAGGGTCTGGGAAATGCCCCGCCCGAGTAAAAAGAGGATGAATGCCAGCCAGAGGGCATGATTGGTCAATGAGGGGAAAAGCAAGTAATAAGCTGAGAAAAACATGACAGTGGCAATTATCGACGAAAAGAGCATCTGACGCGAGGCTGTGATGCCGATAAAGATGCCGTCCCAAACAAAGGCTGCCACACCGGCAAGAGGCATTACCCACGTCCAGAAGGCATAGCCGGATGCCGTATCTATTACCTCAGGGACGTTCGTGAGCAATCGGATGATGTTGTTTCCTGCCAACACATAAACTGCCGTGAACAGAACCACCATCCATCCTCCAAACATGAAGATACGCCGCACGGTGGCATAGAAACTGTCAGGTCTTCCTGCACCATAGAATTTCCCACCGACTGCCTCACCTGCAAAAGCGAAGCCGTCCATGATGTAAGAAAACAGGATGTAAAATTCCATGAGGATGGTGTTCGTGGCGAGTATGCCCTCTCCCTGCCATGAACCAGCCGAAGTGAAGAACAGAAAAACAGCGACAAGGCAGCAGGTGCGGAAAAAGATGTCGCTGTTCACCTTGAAGAACTTCAGCATGTCGGAACGACGGAGCAAGCGACGCCATTCCATCTGCTTTCCCGCATTGCGGTATTTCGTGAGCAAAAACAGCAAGGCGAGCATAAAACCGGTATATTGGGCGATGAGCGTGCCGAGAGCCACTCCCTCGACCTTCATGCCAAAGACATACACGAAGAGAAGACTCGCAGCGATGTTCGTCACATTCTGGAAGATGGCGACATACATCGGGGAGCGGGAGTCCTGCATGCCCAGAAACCAGCCGGAGAGGGCGAAGAGACAGAGCGAGGGGGGGGCGCCCCAGATACAGATGTGGTAGTAGGTGGAGAGCAGACCTGATATCTCTGCTGTAGGCTGCATCACGGCAAGAGAGAGAGCAAAAAGCGGAGACTGCAGCAACAGCAGCACCACGGCAATCGACAAGCCCAGAAAGAGCGAGCGTGAGAGCAACAGTGATGTCTCCTTGAAGTCACTGCGGCCGTATGCCTGCGCAGTGAGTCCGCTGCTGCCCATCCTGAGAAAGCCGAATATCCAATACACCACATTGAAAATCATTCCTCCCAGCGAAATCGCACCGATATAGGCTGTAGAGCCGAGATGACCCACAATAGCCAGATCCACCAACCCGAGCAACGGCACCGTGATGTTACTCACGATAGAAGGGATGGCGATGCGGAGGATTTGTCGGTCGAGATGATGCATGATGAATTTTTTTGCAAATTTGAGGATTTTTCATGAAACTTTCACATAATTGGGAGCAAAAAAATGTAAAATCTCACTTTTTTACCATAGGAAAGAAATTATCTTGCAGAAAAAACACTAACTTTGCATCATAATAAATTTTCGGGGTTGATTAACTGCTAAAAAAAAATCATTATGAAACGACTGATTACATACTTGCTCTCGTCCTTTCTTCTGATTTGCTCCAACGTTTCAGGTCAGGAGAACAAAGGAGTTAAAGTGCTCTTGCAAACCACATTCGGCGACATCCATATCCGACTCTATGATGACACACCAAACCACCGTGACAATTTTATAAAAAACGTGAAAGACGGAATGTACGATGGAGTCAGTTTTCACCGTATCATCCGCAATTTCATGGTTCAGACCGGAAATCCCGACACACGTCCCGGTGTGACAG
>JAEEGH010021428.1_pt1 | contig 13352 bp, 6 predicted proteins | sample 9134181 | NCBI WGS metagenome assembly JAEEGH01 (sample SAMN16246544, study PRJNA631951) | gut metagenome | biome: gut microbiome; feature: rumen; material: DP-attached | host: Bos | place: Iran: Karaj | collected 2018-10
ACATTACAAAAAACAACAACGACAAGAGTGCGAGCTTCGGTAAGTTCTATCCCCGAGTTCGTTACAAGCAGACGATGAACATCCACGACATGGCTGTTCACATGGCAGAACACAACACCCCGTTCTCGGAAGGTACCATCGAGGGTATCCTGCGCGACTTCGTGAAGTGTACCCGTGAGCAGACTCTGATGGGTAACACCGTCAAGGTGGACAACCTGGCCATCTTCAAGGTGAGCTGTATCGGCAACGGCAGCATCAAGCTGTACGACGCCGAGAACGACAAGCTGATCTCGGCCAGCATCGGCGAGATGAAGAAGGGCGACAAGACCGGTCCTGCCGTGCAGTCGCTGAAGCTGCTGGCTCAGGCCACGGGCGACTACACCCGCGAGGAGCTGAACAAGGACGGCCGTCTGGCATGGACGGACCAGGCTCAGGCCATGATCGCCGAGGCCAAGGCCGGCAACGGCTACCCCACTTCGAATGGCAGTGGTTCCGGAAACAGCGGTTCGGGTAATTCCGAAAACAGCGGAAACGGCGAAAACACCGAAATTTCTGGTAGCGGTTCGCAGAACAGCGGTAACTCCGGCAACAGTGGTTCGCAGAACCAGCAGAACAGCGTAGCGGCTCCTACGATTAGCGGTGTGAATCCGTTCGAGGAGACCAGCCAGGTGAGCATCAGCGGTCCTGCAGGCGCGCAGATCTACTACTCCGTGAACGGTGACAACCCCGACACCAACGACACGCTGTACACCCAGCCCTTCACCGTGGATGAGACCACGACCGTCAAGGCCATCGCCATCAAGGACGGTGTGAGCAGCCAGGTGACTACGAAGGTGTTCACTAAGGGCACCGGCGGCAGCGACGACGATGACTTCGGCACGGGAGCGTAAAAAAGGTTAGCGCCTGAAAGGGCGCTTTCCTTTTCAAGTGACAGAAATTACATGAAAATTATATGGGCAATTACATGGAAATTATATGTTAAATAAAAACACGAATTACCACGAATGTCCCACGAATTTCACGATTAAGCGAGGACAGAGCCATGCTTGCATGAGCTATGTCGAGCGAGAGTGAATTCAACGAAGTTAATTATCATTAATTAAATGTAAACTTATGAAGAAGAATTTTTGGGAAGTCGTGATTCGCATAGCGATAGCGGCGCTGACGGCGGCACTGACCGCACTGGGAACAACCTCATGTATGGGCTATGGACCATTTTAAGCAGAAAAGAAATCCGCGGGGGATTCGGAATAATAATCCGCTGAACCTGCGGGTAGGAAACAACTGGAAGGGTGAGGTCAGTCAGCCGACTGACCACACCTTTGAACAATTCACGGAGATGAAGTGGGGCGTCCGGGCGGCGTTCATCGTGCTGCGGAACTACATCAAAAGGCACAAGCAGAATACGGTGCGCAAGATTATTTCCCGGTGGGCACCCTCGAACGAGAACAACACCTATAAATATATAGAGGTAGTTTGCCAACGCGCCCATCTGCAGCCCGACGAGGTGATCAGTTTCGACAATACGTGCCAGATGATAGCCCTGCTGCTGGCCATGTGCTACGTGGAAAACGGGCGGGAAATCAGCCTGGATGACGCAGTCGAAGGCTGGCTGCTCTGCGGAAATCGATAGGTTGATTTCCTATATAAAAAATAAGAAATAAAAGAACTGGATGCCAGGGGTTGTCCTCTGGCATCCAGTTTTATCTATTTTCGACCTTTATTCAAAGAATCCGAAACCTACGATGGTGTCAACAAAGCGATGAACATAGTCGGCTGCAGTTGTCGGCCATTGGAAGCCAAGACGATATAGCACTTGCGTGGTGTATTCGTTGGTAGATTCTATCCAACGGGTCTTATGACCAGCTCCCATATCGTAAGCCATCAGCGGCCGCAGGATAGTCACCAGGTCGGGATTCTCCATCATACGCTCGAGTGCCTCTTGGAACTCTTCGTTCTCCACCCGTTTCAGGGTAATGCCTGCCTGGGCAAAACCTGTGAGGATGTCGGAGAGGAATTGACGATGGGTGTTAGAAGGATGGAACACAACGCATTCCTTCGGTGTCTGGGCAAGTTGCATGATAGCATTGGCCACCTCGTCGATAGGTGAGAACTCAAAGAGCCGGTCGAGGGCACTGTAAGGCACCATGCCAATGATAATATACGCACGCAGCAGGGCGAGGAAGTTGTTGGTGTTGAAGTTGATTTGGAACTCACCATCTTTCTGACGGGCCGACAGATTACCCACACGCATGATCTTGGCATTCAGACCATGATGAGCAACGGCATCGAGCACCAATTCTTCGGCCTTGAACTTCGAATAGACGTACTTGTTGGCATCGATGTTCTGACCAATATACAGGTCTTGCTCAGTCAATCTGACCTCTGGACCAGGCACGTTGTCAATGCTGAGTCCTGCAATGCTGTTCGTAGAAATATGGATGAGACGTGAACCAGTGCGCAGACAGAAGGCCACGAGGTGACGCACAGACTCAATGTTCACCATTTCGATGTCGTTGCCGGCAGAAAAATGCTTCACATTGGCTACGCAGTTGACAACAGTGAGAGGCCCCGACGGAAAACCGTCGGGCATTTTGGCTAATGCATTAGGCTCTGTAACCTCGGCTGCGAAGGCGGTGACGCGTTCGTCGAAATGGCTGAAGCCTGGAGTACGTCCAAAGTAGTAGTAATAGAGCGTCTTGATGCGGCTCAACGCCTCGTCATTGCCCGCGGCACGTACAGGACAGAGAACCTTGCCGTGATAATTAGTCAGCAATTCATTGAGGATATGGATGCCAAGATAGCCTGTAGCACCTGTCAGCAGCACGTCGCCTATAGGCTGACGCTTGCCCTCGCGGAAGGCAGCGAGGGTGTTTGTTTCGAGGAGGGCGTTGAGCGGAGCAAAGTAAGAGGCTTCGGGGGTCTCGACGGGAGCATCGGCGACAGCATCGCTGCCCGCTGGAGAACCATCGGAAACAGTGGCGGATTCGCCGCTACTGACAAACGCTGCGAGTGCGCGTGGTGTCTTCTGGGTGAACAGGTCGTTGAAGACAATCTGTACACCATGTTTGCTGGCCTCGACGATGACCTTGATGGCATTGATGCTCGTACCGCCAATCTCGAAGAAGTTGTCGGTAGCACCCACCTCCTTGATTTTCAGGACGTCAGAGAAGATGTTGCAGAAGAGCTCTTCCATCTCCCCCACAGGGGCCACGTACTCTGTGGAACGCTGCAGTTCTGGGGCAGGCAGTACCTTACGGTTGATCTTACCATTAGGTGTCATCGGCATCACCTCCATGCGCATATAGACATCAGGAACCATGTATTCGGCCAAAGAAGAAGCCTTGAGAGCGGCGAGGATAGCGGCATCGTCGACGGTAGAACCATCGACCACGGTGTAATAGAGCACGAGATGTTCGTTGCCCTGCACCTTGCGCACCTCGGCAGCAGCTTGACGGATACCTTCCAGGTTCAATACCTTGCTCTCGATTTCGCCCAGTTCGATACGGAAGCCACGAAGCTTCACCTGGGTGTCGATACGACCCATGTACTCAATCTGACCATCCTCAGACCATCGGCAGAGGTCGCCAGTGTGGTACATGCGGACAGGACGGCCCCAGCGGTCTTCCTTCACAAACGGGCATTCGACAAACGACATGGCCGTACGTTCAGGCAGACGCCAATAACCGCGTCCCACCTGGACACCAGCGAAGCAGAGTTCACCAGCCACCCCTTGTGGTACGAGGTTGCCAGCGGTATCGACGATGAAGTTCCAGTTGTTGGCCACACTCTGGCCGATAGGGATATTCTCTACGCGGCGACCTGGAGCGATGCTATAATAAGAAGTATCGTCGGTACACTCCGTAGGACCATACACGTTGATAATCTCGATGTGGTCGCTATAGACGCCATCCATCTTCTCGCCACCACCAGTCGTGAATCGGATGGGTAGGTCGTCGAAGGCATTGAGCAGCAGACTGGTCATCGCTGTCGAGTAGCCGCCACCCGTACACTGATGGTCGATGAGGAACTGGCGGATCTGGGCGAGGTCCTTACGAATCTCGGTAGGCATGATGTGGAACGAGCCACCTAGTGTCAGCACAGGATACATATCCTCGATATGCGCATCGAACGAGAACGAACGGTGTCCGCTGATGCGGTCGGCAGCCGTCAGTTTCTCCATGTCGATGACTACTGCAATGAAGTTGCGCAGACCAGCCTGGTGGAGCATAGCACCCTTGGGCTTGCCGGTAGAGCCGGAGGTGTAGATCATGTAGGCCAAGCCGTCAGGGGTAGACAGGTCAATGGGGGCGGTGTTACCCGCTGGAGAACCAGCGGGAACTGTGACCACACCAGCCAAGAAGTCATCGATGAAGAAGGTCTTGGCGGCAGCGGTGCTGAAATCGCCCTCGGCCTGCTTAGCAGCCAGCACGTCGTGCGAAGTGATGAGCACCTTCGACTCCGAGTTCTCCAGCATATAACTCAGTCGTTCGTTGGGATATTCGAAGTCGAGTGGGGTATAAGCGGCACCGGCCTTGTGGATGGCAAGTACAGCCAACGGGAACTCCTTGAAACGGTCGAGCATGACGCAGACGAAGTCGTTTGGCTGTACACCGAAATCTATCAACTGGCGAGCCAGCGCATTCGAGTAACGGTCCATCTCGCCGTAAGTAAACTGACTGTCCCTATCCACCACCGCGGGTGCATCGGGCGTGCGCCGGGCCTGTTCTGTGAAGAGGTTGGCGAAGGTCTTGCTCAGGTCCACGTCGATCTCCTTACCCGTTCCTATCTTGATGATACGCTCGGCCTCCTCGTCGCTGACGATGCTGATACGGTCGATAGCACCATCGGGCTGAGCCATCATGTGTTCCATTGTGGCCTTGATGGCATCAGCCATCGTGCGCATCTGCTGACGACTGTTCATCGCCAGGCTGGACTCCATGCGGATATCGTAATTGTCGTCAGCCAGGAAAATATGCGCCAGCATGTCATAGAAGACTTCGCCACGATCCTGCTGCACCAGCGGACAGTGTGTCTCACCGAAATGATAAGCCTCCTCCCAGCCAGGCAGAGCCGTGAAGTTAAATGAGATGCCTGGCTGCACACCCAGGTCACGACAGAAGTGGGTAAACGGATAGGCCAGCTGTGCCAATGTCTCCTTCATCTCCTGATGGACGCTGGCAATATAGTCGCGCACGGTCTGTTCTTTCTTGATTTCCATCATAAACGGAATGGTGCGCACGAACATGCCGTAAGCCTGTTTGACTCGTGGGTCGCGACGTCCGTGATAGATGGTGGTATAGGCTACCTTCTCCTCACGCAGTATTCGTGAAAGGACATAGCTGAACGCTGCCTGGAACAGTTGGTACGGTGCGAAGCCGTACTCCTTACACCCGTCATCGACTAAGGTTCGGCTGATGTATGCCGACTCTTGTCCCATCTCGCCCACAGGATTTTCAGGGCGAGCCGACAACGTTGCCAAGTCCACACCAGCGTATTTCTCTTCCATCACAGCCTTGGCACGATGGTACTCCTCGTCGCCTATGCTGGCAGCTTCGTCCTTGGCAGCATCCAGAATGCTGTATTCCTGTGGCGGCAGAGGCTTACCCTCGTAGGCCAATGGCAGGTCGCGCTGTGGGAAGAGCACCAGATAGCTCGTTCCGTCGGACACCAGGTGATGGATGTCCAGCAACATATAATGGAGAGGTGAGTGGTGAGTGGTGAGAGGTGAGACTGTGACCAGTTCCGCACGCAGCAGCGGTTCTTCTCCCATGATGTCGTAAGGACGGCAGAAACCATGATAGGCATATTGTCGGAAGTCCGACTCCGTCATCTCACGACGTACAATGGTCAGCTGTTTGTTCTCGTCGACATATTGACGCGGCTCACCATTCTCATCGATAAGGAAACGCATGCGCAACTCCTGGCGTGCAGCAAATATTGCCAATATGGCCTCCTCTACGCGGTTGAGGTCAATATCGTTTGTCAACTCGGTGATGCATGGAATGTTATACTGCATCACCTACGGATATTTCATGCAATCGTAGAATACTCCCAACTGCGATTGAAGTAATGGATAAGTTTGCATCATTTACATTTGGTTTAACTATTTGTTTAACAGATTCTTCAATCTAGTGTGTAGCGCCATGCCGCGAAGGCCGCGGTCGATGATCTTACCCTGCGGGTCGATGAGAATATTGTCGGGGATGCCATCAACCTTATAGATGGGGGCTGCAGCACACTCCCAGCCTTTCAGGTCGGAAATCTGCAGCCAAGGCATCTTCAGCTGTCCGATGGCCTTGACCCAAGCGGCCTTCTTCTGGTCAAACGAGACACCGATGACCTCGAAGCCCTTGTCGTGGAACTTATTGTAAGCCTCGAGCACGTTAGGCATCTCAGCACGGCAGGGACCGCACCACGAAGCCCAGAAATCTACGAGTACATACTTGCCTTCGCCTACAAGTTCGCTGATTTTGTGCATCTTACCGTCAGGATCGGCCATCTCCAGGTCGGTGTACTGCTGGCCGACGAAGGCCATCTTCTCACCGTCCTTCGGTCTTGTTGCTTCTTCCACCTCATCTCTCATCTTCTTCAGATAGGGATGGTTGCCAAACACCACCTGCTGCTTCACCAGCTCATCATAAGCCCCTATGCCGTTCTCCAAGAAGTAATAGCCGGCGAACACAACGGGTATCAGCGAGTTGCGCTCCTCATTAAACGCCCTGTTGGCTCTGGTTGTCAGTGCGGTAATCGTCTTGTTCATCTCGTCCGAGAGTTCATCTGCACGCGCTGCTATTTCCGCTTCGGTCAGATTGGCTGTCTTAGCAACAAATCTCTTTCGGGGCTGCTCCATCTCATAGTTGATCTTCGTCAGACGTTCGTTCTGCGGAGATCCTTTCAACGTGCTGTCGTTGAGGTTGATGCTGACGGGCGAGCCATCGTTGAAGAACTGCATCAACCAGCTGCTCTTCTTTGCCCGGACAGCCATCAGAGCATCCTTATCGGCAGTGCCCGTGAATGAGAACTTGCCATCGGCAACAACCATGCTGTCGATAGCCTTTTCCGTCAAATGGTCTATCAGATAGACCGTATTACCATTCTCAGCGAATGTTCCGCTGACGGTATACTTTACCTGTGCCATTGATGACACTGCTGCGATAGTGAATGCAGCCAAAATCAATACTTTCTTCATTATTTTTTATCTATATCCGCGCTTATCGTGCTCTTGGTGGCAGTGGTACCACAAGAGCAGAGGAGCACAGCTGTTAAAAATAGGTAAATAGTTCGTTTCATATTGTAACTTTATTTGTTGTCGGGCTTGGGCTTGCGGCGGAAGAGTGAGCGGAGACCGTTGAAATCCTTCTTCATGATGATGCCGATGCCCTGGGTATTGAGCGACGAGCGGGTGAAGTAGCGGTCGTTGGTCTGGTTGTAGACCTTGAGGGCGAGGTTGCCGTTGGGGTAGAGCAGGTAGCGGATGTCGAAGTCGCCGATGAACGACGGTGTGGCCGTGGTGGCGTTGTCGCGATAGCCGAACTGTCCGTTGATGAGCAGTCGGTTGTTGAGCAGTCGGCCGTTGATGATGCCTTCGTATTCGGCATTGTTCCAGCCCTCGTCGCCGGTGGAGATGTTGGCACCGAAGTTCCAGTTGTCGTTCTTGATGACTTGTCCGAGCATGGAGTTGAGCTGTCCGCTGAGTGTTCCTGAGAGTAGGCTCTGCATGGCCAGCGAGGTGCTGTTGCGCTGCGACTCGCTCTCGGCAGCATTGTTGGCACCCTGGGGATAGAAGCGTCCGATGGCGAGCAGGTAGATGACCTGCTGGCGCATCTCGTCCTGTCCGTTGATGATGTTGCGCACCATCTGTTTTTCGCTGGAGTTGACGTTGAGGATGTCGAGGTCGAAGTCGACGACGGGTGCCTTGGGCTGTCCGGTGATGTTCATGAGACAATTGACACGAACGGTGTTGGCGAACGACTGTCCGATGTTGAGGTCGGAAAGGCTGACGCCGTTGACAATGTGCTGTGCCTGCAGGTTGAGTGTGGCGTCGTAGGGGTCGCCGCCGAAGACGATGGTGCCGCCCTCGGAGAAGGTGAAGTCCTTCTTGATGATGTTCTGGATGGTGATGTTGTACTTACCCTCGGTCACTTCGTAGTTACCGAACATGTTGAAGCCGCCCTTGTTGTAGTAGGTGGCCTGCAGGTCGCCGCGTCCGCGCAGGGTAATGTAGTCGCCGGTGCGGGCATCCATGAGCAGCCGCAGCTGGGCGTCGGGGGTGGTATTGACCTTCAGCCGCATGGTGAGGTCATCCCTGAGAGTGGTGAGTGGTGAGTCGTGAGTGGTGAGTGGTGAGTCGTGAGTGGTGAGAGGTATGTTCGGCTCAGTCACATCTCTTACCTCTTGATTCTTACCTCTTACCTCTGATGTGCCCCACTGGATGAATTCCTGGCTGGAGACGACTTCGGGGCTGGAGGCGTTGTAGACGAAGAAGGAGTTCCGCTGGGGTGTGACGTCGGCCTCGATGACGGTTTCGTTCTGGCGTCCGTGGATGGCTGCGTGGCCCTGAGCGAAGACGGTGCCGTAGAACATCTCGTCGCCAAAGTCGGGGAAGTCGTAGGCCAGCAGGTTATCGGCATCGACGTAGATGTCGAAGGTGAGCTGGGTGAGTTCCTTGTGGTGGATGCCTCCGGTGAGGATGCCCTGGTTGCCGTAGATGTCGTAGACGGGACAGTCGAGGAACTCGATTTCGTTGGGCACCATGCGTATGGTGTCGTTGCGCAACTCGTAGGTGCAGCCCAGTGCGGTGACGTGGGCATAGCCGTTGAGGGCGAGCTGACCGGTGAGGTTGATGGCGTCGAGCGGTCCGATGATGCGTACGGCACCGTTAGCGTGTCCGCTGACGTCGCTGCAGAAGCTGCTGGTGAACGAGCGTGCGAAGTCGAGGTAGGTGCCTTCGGCGCGTATGCCGAGGTCGATGTAGTTGCGTTCGGGCGACACGTAGCCGTCGATGAGTGTCTGTGCTTCGGGTCCGTCGTCGGCCACGGCATGGATGTCGATCTGCTGTTCGTCGGCATTCCAATGGACGTGGGCGTCGAGTGTTCCCATGCGTCCGTCTTCGAACTTGAAGTCGCTGACCTTCAGGTCTCCGTTGGCATGGAGGTCGCCCAGCACGCCGCTGGCATTGCCGCCGCCGGTGGCCAGTCCGCTGAACGATACGGCATGGAAGTTGATGAGGTTGAGGACGTAGCTGATGTCGATGTCCTGCAGGCTGAACTGCAGGGAGTCGACGTTGCTGGCTGATGCCGTGCCGTCGATGGTGAGGTGCTGCTGGTCGTGGCGCACGGCGAAGTTGAAGATGTCGAGGCGGTTATCGTAGTAGGCGATGTGGCAGGGCTCGACGTCCCAGACGGCATCGTTGATGTTGATTTTCGAGGAGGCGATGTCGACGTTGGTGATGGCCTTGCCCTCGAGGGTGGTGTTGAACTCGGCCATGGCGGTCAGTGTGCCACTCATGCGCTTGGCTGCGTGGTTCTCCCAGAGGAGCGATGCCGTGAGCTGGTTGTTGTAGGCGCTGCTGGTCAGTTGGAGGTCGAGCTGGTCGCCGTCGCCCATGTGTTTGGTGACGCTGAGGTCGCAGAGCAGGGTGTTCATGGGCGACACGATGCTGAGGTTGCAGTCGTCGTAGCGGCTGTCCTTATAGTACATCTGCGGGGTGTTGCAGGTGAGGACTATCTGCTGCATCTGGTCGTTCACGGTGCCGTGGAGCGTCAGTGGCTGTCGGAGTGTGACGGGCACCTGCAGCAGGTGTTGGAGCCAGTCAGACTTATGGATGGTCACGTCGATGGCGAAGTCGTTGTTGGTGTTGGGGTTCAGCTGTGGGAGTCCCGGCAGGGTGGGGAGTTTGGTGACCACGAAGTTGGTGATGCTCTGTACGAGCGTGTTGGAGTCGAAATTGCCCTTGATGCTGGCAGTGGCGAAGTCGCTGTCGAGTGTGATGTAGTGGACGTTGTCCTCGTAGCCTGACTCGACATGAAGGGCGTCCATCCTGTAGTGCGAATCGGTGGAGGTCATGGTGAGGTCGGTGAGGTCGATGCGGCCTACGGCATCGTTGGTGCTGCTGGCTGTGAAGTCGGCCTTGAGGTTGGCGGCAAAGCGTGCGTCGCCCCACTGGTCGGACAGGTGGATGGCCTGTGGCGAGAACTGGTCGACGGTGGCCTCGACCTGTACGTTCTCGGTCTTTCCCTCGCGCTTCATGATGCCGTCGACGGACAGTTGCAGGTTGGGGTCGTCGATGCTCAGCGTGCCGTGGATGTCATCGGGGCTGTAGAGTCCGTTGACGGCAATGTTCTGGTATTGGTATCCCTTGTAGTCGAACTGCTTGATGTTACCCTCGGCCTCGATGCTGATGTCGCCCTCGGTGGGCAGTTGGCCGTTGAGGTTGATCTCGGTGGCAAGCATGCCGAACTGGTCGTCGTCCAACAGCTGTCCCAGGTTGATACCGTCGGTTTTGATGTTGCCGCTGAATTCGCGCTGGCGGTTGAGCATGAAGTCCAGAGCCACATAGCCTGCATCGGTCAGTAGCTGGCTGTTGGTGGTGACCTCGCTGACACCCGTGCCCTTGACGAATCCCTTCATGTGGATGTTGCCCATACGCGTCAGAATGGGCGGTACGTCCATCTGCTGACCTTTTAGGTTTTCGGAGATGAAGCCGATGGTCTTGGCCGAGAGTCGCAGGTCGTTGATGTCGGCCAGCCAGGTGGGTTCGGCCAGCGAGAGGTTGCGCACCCATCCGTCGATGTCGATGTCGATGTCGCCCGTCGTCGAGTTCACCAGCAGGTCGTTGACGTTGATGTCCTCGCCCTGCCCGCGGAAGGTTGCCGAGAGTGTCAGCGTGCTGTTGAACGTTTTGAGCGAGGGCAGCAGGCACGCCAGGTCCGACAGGGTAATGGTGGACGGCAGGATGGTGCCTTTGTGGACCAGTGAGGGTGTGACGAAATGGTCGCCCCGGAAGCGGTATTTGGCTTCGATGTCGTCGAGTTTGACTTCGGTGCCGGGCATTTTCAGCAGGAAGTCGTGCAGGCTGCTCACGTATCTGCCTCCTTCGTAGCGGAAGGCGAGGCGGTCGATCTGCAGTCCTGACTTTTCCTTCAGTGCCAATCGCTTCAGATTGATGTTCAGCGAGTCCTCGGTGAGTGTCTTGACGATGGCATGGACGTTGATGTCGCTGATATTCAGGTGGTTAGGATTCAGTGCCTCTGGTGTTTCGGGCAGGTCGAGACGGTCGAAGCTGACGCTGGAATGTCGCACGATGAGCGAGTTGAAGCGCAGGTCGAGCGGTGTGGTGCTGGTGGTGTCCTTCGAGGCCAGCGAGTCGAGGGCGAACTGGAAGTTGGGTTTGCTGATGGAGTCGCGCTGGTAGAACATGCCGTGGGCGCCGAAGAGTTGTCCGGTGGCTATGGACACCTTGCCTTTGGTGAGCGGCAGCAGGTCGATGGTGGCCGACAGTCGGCGGACCGTCAGCATGTCGTTGTCCTGCTGGTCGCGAATCACGACATCGTATAGTGTCAGGCGGTTGGGGATGCCGACATCAGCCCGTCCGATGGTGACGCTGGTGCCCAGCTTCTGGGCCACGACGACAGCCAGTTTGCCTCCCAGCCATTGCTGCACGGCGGGAATCTTGAAGGTGACAAAGAACAGGAGGTACAGACCTAAGATGGTCCATACGATGACGTTTATTATGTACTTCAATACCTTCAAAACTGACAAATTGGGATAGCAAAACGCAGGGCTTGCCTCTATTTTTGGCACAAAATTACAAGAAAAAGTTGTGATTATCGTTATTTTCAATCATTTTTTCTTCATCTTCTACCATTTTTTTATTAATTTTGCACCATTCTTATAGGTGAAAGCTATTCAAAATTCATTTTAGTAATATTCATGGCAAATGTAATCAAGTTACACAAGGGCCTGGACATTCACCTTCAGGGACGCGCTGAGGAGAAGCTGATTCAGTTGAAATCGAACGGTAAGTACGCTTTGGTACCCGACGATTTCGAGGGAGTCACTCCGAAGGTTGTCGTCAAGGAAGGCGATAAGGTCAAGGCTGGGGATGCGCTGTTTGTCAACAAGCAGTACCCTGACGTGAAGTTTGCCTCGCCAGTGAGCGGTACGGTCCGCGAGGTGGTACGTGGTGAACGCAGAAAAGTGCTCTCGATCATGGTCGATGCCGACAGCCAGCAGGAGTTTACGGACTTCGGCAAGAAAGATGTGGCAGCGATGGACGGTGCACAAGTCATTAACGCATTGCTGGAGGCGGGTATCTTCGGATACATCAATCAGTTGCCTTATGCTGTATCGACGAATCCGAGTGTGCAGCCGAAGGCAATTTTTGTTTCTGCCCTGCGCGACAAGCCCCTGGCCGGCGACTTCGAGTTCGAGGTGAAAGGTCAGGAGAAGGACTTCCAGACGGGGCTGACGGCGCTGTCGAAGATTGCCAAGACCTATCTGGGCTGTGGCGTTCACTCGTCGTTCGAGAACTACAAGGATGCCGAGGTGACCGTGTTCGACGGCAAGTGCCCCGCCGGTAATGTGGGTGTTCAGGTGAACCACCTTGATCCGGTGAACAAGGGCGAGGTGGTGTGGACCATTGGCGACCCCACGGTGGTGCTGTTCATCGGTCGTCTGTTCAATACTGGCAGGGTAAACCTGACCAGGCGAGTAGCTCTTTGCGGTAGCGAGGTGACGAGTCCTGCCTACGTCGACATGCTGGTGGGCGAGGAACTCTCGACGCTGTTGAGCAACAGCTACGATGCTTCGCACTCGGTACGCATCATCAACGGCAACGTGCTGACTGGTAAGCCCACCACGAAGGATGGCTTCCTGGGAGCCCACACGTCGGAGATTACGGTGATTCCCGAGGGTAACGATGCCGACGAGATGCTGGGTTGGATTCTTCCACGCTTCAAGCAGTTCTCTGTCAGCCGCAGCTATTTCTCTTGGCTCTGTGGCAAGAAGCAGTATGCGCTCGATGCCCGTATCAAGGGTGGTGAGCGTCACATGATTATGAGTGGTGAGTACGACAAGGTGCTGCCCATGGACATCTATGGTGAATACCTGATCAAGGCCATTATTGCTGGCGACATTGACCGTCAGGAGGCGCTGGGTATCTACGAGGTATCGCCTGAGGACTTTGCGCTGGCAGAGTTCGTCGACAGCTCTAAGCTCGAGCTCCAGCGCATTGTTCGTGAAGGTCTTAACATTTTACGTAAAGAAAACGCATAACGAATATGAAAGCATTACGAAATTATCTCAATAAGGTAAAGCCGAACTTCGAGGAGGGTGGCAAGCTGCATGCT
>JAEEGH010021429.1_pt1 | contig 13352 bp, 5 predicted proteins | sample 9134181 | NCBI WGS metagenome assembly JAEEGH01 (sample SAMN16246544, study PRJNA631951) | gut metagenome | biome: gut microbiome; feature: rumen; material: DP-attached | host: Bos | place: Iran: Karaj | collected 2018-10
CAGGAATGGGGTCGTGAGGGATTAGCACACACCTGCGGTGCTTCGCACTTTGAGGTCGCCTTGCTTTGCAAGGCTTTGAGCAATGAGCAATCGGCCATACCTCATACCCCAAAGGCACTCTGTGCCGTGCCCATACCCCATACCTTCACTGGATCCTGCTCCTTCGAACCTAAGAATTGTAAGGCATTAAAATGCCAACAATTCTATATCAGGCTTTCGCCTTCAGGATGACGGAGAAACACAAACTAACGACCAATAACCAATGACTAATGACTAACCACTAACCACTTCTTTCAAGAATTCCGCTTTTAGCTTGGATAGGAGTGTGGCTGCCTTGCGCTTTTCTTTGGTTGCTTTGCGATTTGCGAAGAGTGCGGTGATGACTGATGGATGGTGGAGTGCAAACGGCAGGGATGCTTCGATGCCGAAAGCTTTCGATAAAACGAGGGCCGTCACTTTGAGGTCCTGCGCATCTGCTTCGTGTTCGAGGGCTTTCGCCACTTTTTCCGCAACGTCGTTTGTCGCTTGTGCCACGAGGTAGGGAACAGAGAACATCTTGCCGCCGGCGTGCATCATGCGGAGCGTGAAGTCCGCGAGCCTTGCGTGAGGTGGAAGCGTCGTATCGAAACCGCCTGTGCGCTGGATGATGCGCCTTGAGTAAATCCCGAGATGTGGATGCGGTGCCGCGACGTAGCGCATAGGGGCGTTCTCGTCGATTTTGATAAAACCGGACCCCTTGGTCCAGCGTTTCAAAAGGTAACCGCCTAAGAATTTTCTTTTGTCTGAGCCGTTGCTAGGCTCTACGCGGACTCGTGGAGCGAATGCATCGACCATTGGAAAACTGTCAGTCACTTCCGCAACGTTGTTCAAAAATTCACGGTCAATCTTGATGCTGGGGTGAGCGAATACAACCCATTCCCCTTCAATATTGTTGAGGTGCTTGTTCCAATCGTTTGTAAAGAACCAACCCAGTTCTGGGTCCGTGAATGGCGGTTGTGGAATTTTTCCTTGCGTCTCGTCAAAGTTTTCGTCAAAAACAAAAACGTCGAACTGCCGCATCGCTTGTCTCAGAACGTTTAGAACTCGACGCGGAGACCGAGCCTGTGCTCGAAGCCTAAGCTCTGGGCGAGGTAAGAAAATGCGTAGTCGAAGGCGAACAAGTTGGACGTGTAACCAAGACCGACGCTGAACATCCGGGCTTCGTTCGTTTCGTCGGGTCTGCTAGCAGAGGATGCCAGTTCCTTGATGTCGCGGCTCAGGTCTAGCCATGTGCGCGTGAAACCTGCACGGATACGGAAGTATTCACCGAGAGCGTATTCGGCACCGAGGTTCAAGTCAGGTTCGGCGTATCGCGGAAAGTCCGCTTCGGCAAATAAAGTCAAGCGCGGAACGCTGCGGGGTTTGAGGAACCCGCCAAAGGCAAATGTCTGCGACAGCGGATAGGAATCGTCGGCATCTTTCTCGACATAGCCACGGATCATGGCGCCGAAGTCCCTAGCAACAAAAGAAAAACCGTAGTTCTTGGTATCGGACATCCATGTCAAGCCCCAGTCGAACGCGGCTGCCATGGCGGTCTGGTCTCCAGTGTCGCCGGTCAGCTTGTCCGAGGCGAACTTGATGGTCGCGCCAAAGCGGATATGCTTCATCGGAAAGGCGACTGTAGCCGTTGCGAGCTGGCTGCGCGGACTGTATTCGCTACCGTTTTCTTCGCCGTATTCGTTATAGCCTGTGATGGTGCCGTAAGAAATCCAGTTGTACGATGCCTGCAAGATAAACTTCTTGTATTGCGTCGTGTAAGAAATTGTTCCCTGGTTGTCCGCAAATTCGCCAGTTTGCCAATGGATTTCCGCAACGCGCTTTTTCCCGTCGGCAATGAGGATTGCCGCAGGGTTCAACTGCGTGATAGTCGGGTCGGTCGTCGGGTGCGCTGAAGCAGACTTTTCAAGAGCCGCATTTCGCGGGCTATCAAAAGTCGATAAAAACGAAAAAACTTCTTGCCCCGCATCGTGCTTAGAAAAGTAGCCAAAATCCGAAGCCTGACACGCGATCGCGAGAGCTGCTAATGCTGATAGTTTTTTCAATAAATCCATGGTGTAAATTTATAAAAAGTCACGGAGTGTTTTGGAGGAGAACGCATAAGATTTATATTTTTTTGCATTCTTTTCTTTTTTTTCGATTTGGCCTCTAATCCCTTTACAATTTTAAAATGATTTTATATATTTGCACCTGCTCGGGCTACTAGCTCAGTTGGTAGAGCAACGCCCTTTTAAGGCGTGGGTCGAAGGTTCGAGCCCTTCGTAGCTCAGTAATCGGTTCTGTTTATCGGAGCCGATTTTTTTATATTGAATGAAAAGTTTCAATTTCTAATAACTACTAACTATTAACAAAAATGGTTCCTTTCTTAGACCTGAAAAAAATTAATGAGCCGTACAAGAATGAGCTGGATAGAGCCGCGACAGACGTGGTGGAATCCGGCTGGTACATCCGTGGCCATTATGGCGAGCTTTTTGAACGCGCTTTTGCCGACTATTGTGGAGTCAAGTATGCGGTTGGTGTAGGGAACGGCTTGGATGCGCTCACGCTCATGTTGCGTGCGTCGATGGAACTGGGGCGGCTGCATGCTGGGGACGAAATCCTCGTGCCATCGAATACCTACATTGCCTCGGTGCTAGCCATTAGTGCGGCCGGGCTCAAGCCTGTGCTTGTGGAACCTGCGGAACACAGCTACAACATGGACCCGAAACGCTTGAAGGATGCCTGCGGTGCTCATACTCGCGGGATTCTTGTGGTGCATTTGTACGGGCGTTTGTGCGACATGGATGAAATTTGCACGTTTGCCAATTCGCATGGTTTGCTCGTTTTTGAAGACTGCGCCCAGGCGCATGGGGCTCGCCTTAGCGACGGACGCGGGGCTGGTACGTTCGGTGCTGCTGCCGCTTTTAGCTTTTACCCGACGAAAAACTTGGGTGCTCTTGGCGATGCGGGAATGATCGTGACAAACGATGCTGATATTGCAAACGTTGTTCGTGCTCTCGGAAACTACGGCTCGGAGCAGAAGTATGTGAACAAGTTTATGGGCGTGAATTCCCGCCTGGACGAAATGCAGGCGTCGCTCTTGCTTGCGAAACTTCCGCATTTGGATGAATGGAACGAACGCCGCCGTCAGGTCGCTGCCCGCTATTGCCGTGAAATAAAGAACGCGAAAGTCGTTTTGCCCGAAATGCCTAGGATTCCGTCGGAGCATGTGTGGCATGTGTTCGCAGTCCGTTTGCACGACGAGGCTATGCGCAATTCGTTGCAGGATTACCTAAAGTCTCGCGGTATCGGGACGCTTATCCATTACCCGATTCCTCCGCATTTGCAGGTGGCGTATGCGGGCGTGTTTAGCGGTGGCTATCCAGTTGCCGAGGCAATGGCAAAGACGGTGCTCAGTATTCCCATGAGTCCTGTGCTTACGGATGACGAAGTTTCCGAAGTGATTGGTGCGATTAATGAGTTCTAGTAATTTCATGAAGGCTTTTGTTGGTTCAGGGATGGTGACGTTCCTGAACGCCTTGCGAGTGTTTGTCGTGAACAAACTGCTTGCGGTGTTTCTACCGCCGAGCGCATTTGCGTGCGTCGGCCAGTTCATGAACTTCATGACGATGGGGCAGGCGACATCATCCTTGGCTCTCCAGAACGGCTGGGTGAGCTTGTCTGCACAGAACAAGAATAATCTGGAACAGTTGTACGGTGTGTGGCGTGGCGGTTTCCGTTTGACGACTTTTGCAAGTATTGCGACGTTTGCGGTTGCTCTGGTCCTTTGCTTTATCGTCCCGCTCGAAAAGTTCTTCCCGGGCATCCATCCGCGCCTTGTGCAGGCTGCCGTTATTTTTGCTTTGCCGGGAGTCTTTGCGACAAACATCATTACGATTACTGCATCCGTGATGAACGGGCTTGGGCATTACCGCCGCTGGGCGCTTATCAACATGGTGTCGTCGCTGTGGCAGATGTTCTGGGTGGCGTTCTTCCTCTGGACGGGGCGTCTCAGTGTGCTTTCTATCGTGGCAACGCAGTCCGTGGTGGCGGGGATTTTTGCAGCGCAAATTGCAGCCCGTGCCGGTTTTAGCTTGCGTGAAATTCGCAAGAGTGCACTTGACATTCGCGCTCCGTGGATGTCCTTTGCGTTGATGGGAATTGTCCCGATGGTTCTTGGCCCCGTGGTGCTCACGTTCATGCGTTCGACGATTGGAACAGAACTGGGTTGGGATGCGGCCGGCATTTGGCAGGGAATCTGGAAAATTTCGGATTTCATGGTGGCGTTTTTCTCGGCCATTCTCGGCGTCATCATATTGCCGAAAGTCTCTGCAAAAATGACGAAATCGGAGTTCTGGAGCATGTTCCGCCCGATTTTATTAAAGTCGATGGCGCTTGCGCTTGTGGCGGTCGTGGTGCTTTATTTTGGCCGTTCGCTGCTCGTGATGGTGATGCTTTCATCGGCCTACTCGGGTGCGGCTGACTACATCCCGATGCAGTTGCTGGGCGATTTTTTCCGCGTTGGCGGCTGGGCGCTTGGCCTTGTGCTGATAGCGCGCCGTGAAACGAAAAAATTCCTGACGATTGAAATTTGCTCGCAGCTAGTTCTCGCCGGGGCGACTTATGCTTTTGTGAAATTGTATGAATTTAATGGTCCGATGATGGCTTACGCGCTTGAAAACTTTATAACGCTTGTAATTTCGCTCGTTGTCGTAAGCCGTCTAAAATGGTCTAAAAGTTAGCTGTTCGTCATTCAGTGCATTATATTTTTTAAATTGAGGAAACCATGACGCCGAAAGTTTCCGTAATCATTGCTAGCTATAATCATGAGCCTTACGTCGAGCAGGCGGTACGTTCCGTGATGGCGCAGACTGGCGTCGATTTTGAACTGATAGTCATTGACGATGGGAGCAAGGACCGCTCTCCGGAAATCTTAAAGAATCTTTCCGATGAACTCGGATTTACGTACGTCCACCGGCCGAACAAGGGTGCCGTCGCCACGTATTCCGAAGCGCTTTCGATGGCCCGTGGGCAGTATGTCTGCTCGTTTTCCTCCGATGATATCATGCCGCCGGACAGGCTCAAGAAGCAGAGCGGTTTCCTGGACGCTCACCCCGATGCGGTCGCCTGTTTTGGCCAAGTTATTCAGTTCTTCGAAGGCGAAGAAATCGGAAATGAGCTGGACGTACGCTACTTGCGGAGCGTCCCGCAGATATCGTTTGAAGAATCGTTCTTGGGCAAGAAGGCATTGCATGGCTGTGCCGAAATGTTCGTACGTGAGAAAATTTTGGCGATAGGCGGGTACGACGGACGGTACTATTTCGAGGACTATCCCCTTTATCTGAAAATCCTCCACAACTATGGACCTCAACCGGTGTCGAAGGATTTCGTATGCTGCTATTACCGCGAACATGGTGACAACCTGCATGTCGATCATAATCGCATTTACAACGAAATTTTGCGTATTTTGGCTGAAAATTACAGTTCACACCCGCTTTATAAGAAGGCCGTCCGCGCATGGAAGGCCAATTGGTTTTCTGCCGTGGCGGCCCAAAGCAAACTTGATGCAATCCGCTTGATTCCGAAGGTGATTTCGCTTTCTCCGCGCTTCTGGCTTCGCTTGCCCAAGCTTTTTATCCCCAAAAAACTGTTGCATTTTTAAACGATTGACGGCAAAAAAGAGGTTTTGGCCGGTATATAGCTGTGAAAAAGTGTGTTTGTTGACACATGTGAAAAAAATATGCTGTAACGTTCATGTAAGGAGACTGTATATTTATTTTTGTGTGATTTTCAGAAAGGTTTTTTATGAAAAAAAATCTGTTTCTCAACGTATTTACTGTGCTCCTCCTTTTGAGCACGTCCTTCGGGGGCTCTTCTGCCAACGCCGCTGATCCGGGAGACGGCCTGCAATTTTGCTTTTTGGCAAAAAACGTCGATGGCAAACAGAGATTGGAATTTAGGCAAAAGACGGATTCTGAACCCACTGCAACCGGCGAAGAGTGCTATGATTTTTGGTCCGGCGATGGAAGCGGAACGGATGCCTATACTTTTATCTCGACTTGGTTGAGTAAACCAGAGAATGCTGATGCTGACATCTATGTGACATCGAGTATCGAATTTGCTGGACATGATGCTGTTTCGCACGACTGCGTTGACGGAAAAAATGCATTCAAGGGTAAAATGCTTAATTTAGGGGATAAAGTTTCTCTCTACGGCTCATCGACTCCCAATGTTACGATTTCTGGGCTTTGCAATAACTCGAGCGATGAATTTACGGGATTTGTGAGAGGTGGCGCGAATCTCCAAAATATCGATTTTGACGGTGTCTATTTTAAATCGACAAATGGCGGCTCCAGAGTTGGTATTATTGCTAAAAATGAACAGACCGCAAAACATGTTTATCAAAACATTCATGTAAAGAATTCTGAGTTTTATGGAAATTATGTAGGTGCGGTTTTGGGTGAAGGTTATGCCTACATAAGCGACATTTCGTTGACGGGAATTGTGATTCACGGCGGAAACTATGCCGGAGGTATTGCTGGTTATTTTGTTGCTAAAGTTTCGGACGCCGCTTCGGACAATGATGTTTATAGCCAATTTAATATTCAATCTTTAAAAATAGATGCCATGAATTCGACCACGCATTATTTTGGCGGAATTGCTGGCTATATGATGCAGAACAGCAAAAGGAAAATTACACAATGCAGCTTGATGGATTTGAATATCCAAGGGGGTACTTATGCGGGAGGCCTGTTTGGCCAGGTCGAATATCAGTCAACGAATGTTGATGATTCAAAGTATTCGGATATTTATATCGGGAAAACGGGAACGGACGAATCCGTTATTAATGGTTCGATGAATGCTGGCGGTCTTGTAGGTTATATCAATGAAGGTTATGTTACCGGGTCTGCAATTACGGTGACAAAAGCTGGTGTCAATGCCAATGTGAATGGAGGTGGTGCTTCTAATTCCACCGTAGGGGGCTTGATTGGGTTTATTCAGTATTCATCAACAGAAGCATTAAAGTTGACGATTGAACATAACTACGTTATTGGTGATGTTTCTGGAGTGGGTGATGATAAAAACATTGGTTATCTTGTTGGTTATATACCTTCTAATGTTATTGATTTTAGCGAAAATATTGATGGTGATTATGCGAGTAGTGTACGGTTCAATTACCATTACGGACCTTATGATGCTACGAAGCATTCTGCAAAAATAGGGATTGGACCGTTTGATATCGGTGGCAAAACGGGCATTTATGAAACTAATTGGATCAATTCTACATATGACGAAAAATCGGTTAATATCAAATATAACTTTAGAAATGCGGTTGAGAGTAGTTCTGGTAATTACCTTCTGTCTCCAGATGGTGCTTTTGGGTATGACTATAGCAATACTATTACAACTTCAGTGTATGTGTACCTTAATGGCGTTATAGAGTCTGCCGATATGAAAACGCCTGGTTTTGCGTCTTTTATGAACAAGGACGAAGCTGTTTGGACCCAGAAAGATGGAGTGAATAATGATTTGCCGTTTTTAACGGGCAATGGTGCCGTTGTTTCCAAGCCGATTTATCCGGTCGCTTTTAACTTGACCGCTTTTTACAACAAAGCCGATGCCGCCCATCAGAAAATTTTAAGCGATGCCATTTCAGATGGCAAACTCAATTGTGAAGAATCCGATTACTATAAAGGTTCCAGCGATAAAGCGTTGCTCCTTTTTACCAATAGCGAAGGTAAGCTTGATGGTGATGAAGTCGCAATCATGAAAAGCCTTCTGCAAAAGGGAACTTCTTGGGATGGTTCACCAGCATTGAGCGTTGACCAGGTGTATAGTAACGGGAATACTTTTTATACGTATGTTACGCAAATCTTCAATATAGTCAATCATTTTTGTTTGGATGACGGTTCTGGTGCATGTGGTTCGGACGAAGAAATTCAGGAGAAAGATGGGGTGGCTTCGCTTAAAGACTATACGTTTGGTTATTTGCTGGCTCCTGTAAAAGAATATAAGGTAGGTGAAGCTGGTGTGTTTGTTCCGCCGCTTATGATAAGTAAAGAGAGTAAAGAATCCATTATTTTGCCTACGGCTTACATGATTGAAAGTAAGAATTCAGCTGTATCTGATAAAACTGGGGAAATTCCTGGTGGCTTGAAAAAATTTGATGATTTGCCTTCTGAAATTGAAAAGTTAGATTATGAAAATGATTATAAACCCACGATTCATCTATATTATTTCGATGCAACGAACCCGGAAACCGTAGATATTAATAATGACAATGCCGATATCTCTATAGCGGTCAATGGCTTTGGTTATGATGGTGATGGAAAGTGGAGTAAGCTGTTTTACCATAATATGATCGCTGCTAATGGAACCGTGAATATGCCGTTGGCTAGAGGTTATACGGTTGAATTTAGCAAAGTCGGATACCAATTTGACGGATGGATGGTTGAATTCGGTAAAACTTCGGAATTCACAAGTAGCAGTGTTGTCCATGCTTCGGAAAAATATTTAATGAAGCCGACTGAATTTACTTCTCATTATAACGATCGAGTCTGGGTATTGCAGAATCTCTCCGCCAGTGACACCGTTTATATGGATTCCGTTTATAAGGGATTATCATCTCTTACTACTGGTGAATCCTCGAATGATTTCACGATGAGAATTTCTCCGTCTGTAACCCCGATAAATTACGAGGTGACGTTTGATTTCGAAAGCGCAATGGCTGGTAATCCTTTGATTGTCTTTGGTGACAGCTGGGCGTCTTCTTTAAAAAGGACTATGAATTTGAGTGAAACGGAAAGCGTTTTCCCGAAATCGTATATCTATTCCACTTCTGAAAGCAAGTTCTATCCGATGCTGTGGAGTCACCAGACTCGGGATAAGTTTAACTTTGCTGAAACTCCAATCAGTACCGTGGCGTTTAAGGAACTTACACCGAAATTACTGAAAAATGCTTTGGGAAGCAATACGAATGTGGTCGGTTTTACGCTTTATCCGATAAACCCGAATGGGGATGCTGATTTTGGCGAATATGCTCCAGCTCAAGTTGATATTTATGCTTATGATGATGACGGCAATAAGCTGACCGCTGCAGATGATTATCATGGAAGCATTGTGCTTTCGCAGACTGTCGGAAATATGACCGTTCAACAAAAATCAAGCTTGTTTAATTTGTCTTCAGACTATCGGCATGTTCTTTATTGGCCTAGCACAACATGTGATGATACTTTGACTTTTGACGTGTCTTTTGAACCAGAACCAGGCTATACGATTGTCATTAATAAGTATAGCAACACTTGGACAACTGCGCCTGCGGGCGAATTCTGGGGATATGATGCAGATACGAAGAAGTTGAGAATTTCAACAAAGAATATGGACATACCTTCTTTTGAAATTCAATATAAGCCGAATGAGCATTACAATATTGAATATACCATTCCGGAATCAATGCGCAATAAGGACATTTTTGTCGCGAATAAGAAAACTGCTACAGGTAAGTTCGAAACAGATTGGTTTACAAAACAGGAAAACGTAACCATCGAAACCGTTAAAGCACCGCCGCTTTATAACTCTGGTGGTTGCCGCATCAATTGGAAACCCGAAAACGAATCTAAAAAAGCTTTAGCTATCAAGGACGAATTGCTGCGCTTGATTTCTATAGAAAATCAAAGCGGTTATGTCAATACTCTTGTTCCTGATATTGATCATCCAGATTGCCCTGTGGGTGCAGTGACGCAAACGAAGCAAATAGTCGAATTGAGCCGTTCTGGCGATGGCGAATTGACGTTTATGCAAAGATTGTCCTATGAACCCCAAGTTCCTGGTGATCCGGACTTTATTGAAATTAAGCATTCGTTTAAAAAAGACGCTTCCGGCAATTTGTATATAGAACTTCCTCGCGTGTACGACGGCGATGGCAACGATTTGGGTGTAAAGCTTTCGATGGAAGCGGTTGCTAATGATGGTTACATTTTTGATGTCTTGTCCTACAAAGTCGGGACTACGAGTGAAGTATTGCTGAATGGCAGTGAATTCGATTTCATGAACGGGTTGAACATGGCTGTTGATTTTGTCGAACTGAAGCCTGTTTATGTGACCTTCGATTTGTCGTTGAAAACGTCTGAAGATTCTTCGAAAACGTATTTGCCTGTGGGTTCTTTTGCGACCGGTTCGCTCAAGATGGAAAAAGAAAAGGATATTGTTGAATTCTGGAAACCGTTCCGTACTGACAAGTGCTTTAGCGGTTGGACTACAGTCAAGGCAGATGCATTTAAGACTGGAGACCCGATTTTCCCTGCGCTTGATGCTACGAACTACATTGACTTTAGCAAGGATGAAAAATCTCCGACCAGTCTCTATGCGATTTGGTCTGATTGTGCTGGTGCGGCACCGACACCGACTATTGTCTTGAAAAACGGCAACGAGCATACGAATCTCGTGTTGTATCAGAATTTTGGTTCCAAATCTTTGCGTCATGAGATTCCTGATGCAGGAATTTCTCTTGCCGGAAATGCGTTCGACTTCTACATAGATGAGTCGAAGACGGTTGTTGAGGCCGGCTACAGTGTGGATTTTGCCACGTACACCCTTTCTTACACGTATGCGACATCTTCGGGAACTTCGAATCCGAAGGATGTGGCGCCGGTAGCAGGGGCTTGGCGCGTTTCTACAGAAGGCATTCCCGCCGTGCCGACATATACGTTTAATTCTACGGCTTCGATGGTGGAATATACGGTCGTGTTTAACGAAAATGCTGCGGGTATCAACGCAAAGCCCTTCTTTGGCGATTCTTGGGCGACCTACATGACGAAGGACGCTTTTGCCGTAGATGCTGATAAAAACTGGACTGTCAAGGCAAACTATAATATCGAAAGCCACGTTAAAAAATTCCCGATGGCTTTGTACCGCAATGGTTATTGCATGCAGGGTTACACGTTCGATAAAAATGATGATGCCAATGGCGTTTATAACGAAATGAACGACTTGTTTATGGACAAGGTTAAAATGCTTGGCAAAAATCCGGCAAATTCAATAATATTGTATGCCTATTGGAACGTGTGCAACGATGGCTTGACCGTAAAACTCGAAGATACGGACAAAGGTACGTATAAATTTACCAGAACATTTGATTTGGGTGATGGTAAAAAAACGCCTGAACGCATATACGAGGCGTCAACGGCGACTATCGTGATTCCTTCTATCAACGAGGATATTTCTGTTACGGGCATGTCGTTTGTCGCTAAGAATGGTGCTGGAGTCATAGTCGATAATCAGTCAAACTTTAGTTATCGCAAAAAATCAGAAACGAAATGGAATGAAATTTCCGGCAACTTCTTCTCCGTGAAGGCTGATATCGAAAGTATCAAGGCTCCGCTTCTCAAGAATACTTACGAGTTCATCTATGATTTGAATGCTCCTCAAAATGTAGCCGTATTCGTCAGTCCGACTTGGAAAAAGAGTGAATCCTATACGCTGGGCGATGTGTCGGAATCCAAGGACTTGCAATCGCTCAATGTTATGGGTCGCACGGACGCTTGCCTTGTTGGCTGGGCTTTGGATGCAAAGGGCGATAATGAACTCCTTTCGTACGATATTGCCGCTATCCGTAAACTCGATGCACTTGTAAATGCGGGTCAATCGGTGAAAACGTTGTATGCAGTTTGGAAATCGAAGGGCGGTGATTGCAAACCCGAAACGTTTAACGTTGTTTCGGGCATGACTGCAGAACAGGGCTCCTTCAAGGTTATCTATTCCTTTGAAAATAAGATATATGAATTCGATGTGGGCAAGGATGGTGTTGAATTTCCTGTTATAGAGGGAGCTGAAATTGCCGTCAAGTTTAACGGGACAAAAGCATACAAGTTTGGAAAAAACGTGACTGGCGTTGATGCCAACGGCGATGTATCTTTTGATATTGAAAACGGAAAAACCTTTACTGTGGGCCACAACCAGAAAAATATCACTTTGAAAGTCGAGGCCGAACCTGTTGAATTCCATCTTGTGTTTGATGTTGCTTCTGTAGATTCAGTATTCTATGGAAGCGACTGGACGGGAAAAGGCAAATATACTTCTATCGAAAAAAATGCAATCTCCTTCCCGACAATGATCTATGATTCAGACCGTTGCCTTGCCGGTTGGAGTGTCAATTCTGAATCCGGGGCAGCCTGGACAGAATTGAATGAAGACTTGCTGAACGCTCTCTATGCGGCTTATCCTGACTTTGAATCAGCTTCCGACATAAAGCTGTTTGCCCGCTGGACGGACAAGGTGGAAAATTGCGCTGGAAATATCACCCGTGTCACGGCAGAAATGAAATATGGCGAAGTGCAGCTTGTTGAAGAAATCGGGAAGTCTAAAGTTGTCCACAAATTCAATAAGAAGGGGACGATGCTGTTGCCTGCCGAAATTGAAAGTGACAATTGGACTTTGCGCGTCTCTCCTGACAAAGGCTATAAGCTGGATTCGCTTGTCGTACAGCGCGATGGCAAGAAGGTTGCTGTACTCCATGATGGGGACCATTTGCCGAAGAATATGAAAAATGTTGTATTTAAAGGTTACTTTGTCAAGAGCAATGATTCGCCTATTAAGATTGTTGAAAAGACCTTTGATAAGAGCGGCAATGCCATTCGCCTAATTTACAAGACGAGCGAATTTGATGCAACGAGAAATGTTTTTGCTAAGGTAAAGATTGTCGATGTCGCAGAGAAAAAAACGCCTTTCATCGATACCACGCTTAGCAAAACTGTTGCACCTTCTTCTTCAAATGAGGTCATTTTCTTCGTGATGCACCCGGGCACGTTCAAGATGCTTTTCTCGATTGGCGACGGCGAGGGATCGGATGAAATCAGCGAGGAATTTACTATCGATTCGCAGATTGCTACACTTAAGGCAAATCAATGGACGATGGTTTCCCTTGCTGCCGTGGATACATCTTCAATCAACTGGGATGAAGGCTATAACTTCTACTGGTGGGATGAATCTGGTGTCGGAGATTACTGGCAGTATCACTCGTTTAAACGTGGCGATGAAATTGTCGGTAATCAAGGTTACTGGTTCAGCTCGTGGAACGGTGGTTCCCTCGTTATGCGGGAAAATCTTAAAGATGATGGCAAGGATATTGTCTGGAATTTGGAGCATAAGCTGTCCGGCTGGAATCTTGTGGCAAATCCGCATGGTTGGAGTGTCGATTTGTACAGCATGAACGAATCTGCGCTCAAGGATGTGGACGAAGAATCCGAAGTCCGCTTCTATCGCTATGACCCGGAATCTGGTGGATATGCAGAAATTCTTGAAGAAACTCGTTACCTGGCACCTTACGAGGCCGTTTGGGC
>JAEEGH010021430.1_pt1 | contig 13352 bp, 10 predicted proteins | sample 9134181 | NCBI WGS metagenome assembly JAEEGH01 (sample SAMN16246544, study PRJNA631951) | gut metagenome | biome: gut microbiome; feature: rumen; material: DP-attached | host: Bos | place: Iran: Karaj | collected 2018-10
GAATGACCGTGATGCTCAAGACCATGCCGAAGAGCGGAAAGAAGTTCCTCGGCTGGTACGACGGCAACGGCAACAAGGTGGGGGCACCGAGCCGCTCCAATGTGAAGTCTCCCTACATCCATACGTTCGTGATGGGCTCTGCCGCAACGCAATATACTGCGGTTTATGAGGGCGGTACGGCGCAGAAGTATACCGGTGACGGCAAGGCGTTGACGGCTTTCCCGACGACGACTCCGAAGAGCCTTGCCGATGTGACGTTCGTTCCCTTTACTCCGATTGAAGGTACCGAGCAGATTGATGTCGAGGTCGACAAGAACATCAAGAAGTTCTTCGATGCCTATAGCCCCGATACGGGCGTCGGCTACAAGGAAAACAACTGGACCGGCTTTATGGGCGATGGCTTCTTCAATCTCGAAAACTCGCAGACGTCTTTCGCTTCTTACAAGGTCAAGTTCCCGGCGGCGGGTTACGTGACTCTTGCCGTGCGCTACGCCAATGGCGGAAATTCCGACCGCATGTTCAATGCCTATCTGGACCACGACTACCTCGTGAGTGCGCCGCCTACGGGTGCCTGGGACAAGTGGGATACGGCCTACGTGGTGATGGATGCCCCGCAGGGTGAAACGGAACTCAAGATTATGTCGCTTACGAGTGACGGCGCGCCGAACATAGATGCCTTCGGGTTCAGCCTTGCAGGCGTTTGCCGCGTGAGTGAGGGCTGCCCCGAGGTGCAGGATTCGACGGACACGACTGATGTGCGGGATACTACGGACTCGACGACGGTGCTGCGCGGGATTGCCGCGAATGCGGGTGTTAAACTCCGTGGCGATATGCTCTCTCTGGTACGCAATGCCGACGTGAGTGTCTTTGACATGCGCGGCCGCCTGGTGGTGCGCAAGGCTGCAACTGCGGGCGAAATGAATTTGTCTGAAACGGTGCGAACGGCGGGTCTTTACCGCGTTGTGGTCCGTGATGGTGGTTCCAAGTTTATCGCTACATGGGCGAAGGTGAGGTAGGGATGCGTAGCGCCATTAAATTCCTTCTCATTGCCGCCGTGTTTGCGGGTGTCGCCGTGAGCGATTCTACGAGCTTTACGATACATGTGGCGGGCGATTCCACGGTGCAGACTTATAAGGATAACGTCTACCCGCAAACGGGCTGGGGCCAGGTTATCGGCTACTTCTTTGACGGTGCACGCGTGAAGGTCAACAATGCGGCTCTCGGTGGGCGCAGTTCCCGCACGTTTATCGAGGAAGGCCGCCTGGACGGAATCATGAATGCGGCGCAGAAGGGCGATTACCTCTTTGTGCAGTTTGGCCATAACGACCGCGACTACAGCAAAGAAGCCCGTTACGTTCCGCCTGCGGATTTTCCGGGTTACATCCAGCAGTTCGTGGATGCAGGGAAGAAGAAGGGAGTGAATGTTATCCTGATTTCGCCGATGAACCTGAACGGTAGCCGCAATGTTTTCTCTACGGGCAGCAACAACTACGATGCCCGCGGAATGATGCAGACGGTCGCTAAGAACAACAAGATCCCGTTTGTCGACCTGAATATGAAATCGTACAATACGTATAACAATACGTATAAAGGAATGGGCGATTATGTGACCCGCTACCTGTATAAGAAACTCGAAAAGGGAGAATACCCGAATTACCCGGATGGCGTGAATGACGGAACGACGCATTTCCAGGAAATGGGCTCGATGGGCCATGCTCAGATGATTTGCGAAGAACTTGAGGACAATCTCAAGAACAACACGAACCTTTCTGCCGAAGCGAAGGCTGCACTCACTACGCTTGTTTCGACCATCAAGAAGCGTTACACCATCAAGGTGCAGACGAACCTCTCGAACTATAACGGCCTCATCACGCAGACGCAGTATTTCCCGGCGGGTTCGCCCATGACGCTCCGCGTGACTCCGAACGGCCAGACCTTCGAGAAGTGGGTGGACGACGACTGCAACGAACTTTCGAAGAACATGATTTATTACGGCTTTAAGACCAAGGCCCGCAACATCACCTATACGGCTATGTTCAAGGGCGGTTCCGAATGCAAGAAGATTGCGCACGATAGCGAAGAACAGGGTGGAGACAATCCGACTTCTTCGAGCTCCGAGGTGCCGGAATCGTCGAGTTCTATTGACCAGAAACTCTGCTTTGACGGTGTCGCCGATACCATCTGGCGTTCTCCGATAGACATGTCCAGCCCGGAACTGGGTGATGGTTATACCGAAGCCAATCACGAGGGCTTTACGGGGCAAGGGTTCTTCAATTTCGAAAATTCTGCCTACAGTACGGCTACGTACAAAATAACGTCTGACCAATCGGCATCCAATGCACGCTTGATGATCCGTTACTCGTTTGTGGGGAACACGGACCGCGACATGAAAGTCACGGTGGATAACGGTACCTACGATGTAACGTTCAAGTCGACCGGAAGCTGGGACAAGTGGGATACGGTCTATGTCGAGGACGTTTGGGTGGATGCGCTTGACTTCAAGGTGAAATTCGCTTCGGCGACATCGGATGGTGGCCCGAACATCGACATGATTGCCTTCGACATCAAGGGCGTGTACCGCACAGGATGCAACCCTGCGAAGGTGAAGAATGATGTGGGAAATGATGTGGAATCTTCTTCGAGTGGCACGGATGCGATTGTGAAACGCCCGACGGATGTTCCTGCGGTTCGCGACGGTCGCCGCTTCAACGCCCTCGGGCGCGCGGTTCCCGGCGAGAAATCGCATTCCAGGCTCCCGAAGGGTCGTTATTTCAATCGTTGATTTTTAGTGGGGCGGCGCAATCCTTGCGCCCGCTCACAGTTTTTAGATTGTAGACTTTTTAATGTGTCAAAACGTGGACTTTTTGTTATATTTCTAGTAGAATGATTGATCTGTTTGAATATTTGAACTACCGCGAATTCTTGCGCGATGCCTACGAGGAACGCCATGCGGGCGACTGGCGCTTTAGCCACCGCTACATTGCCGAGCGTGCCGGTTTCGATGCGTCGATGTTCAACAAGATTTTGCAGGGCAAGCGTAACTTGACAGCCCGCCTTGTCTCCGTTTTTGCCGATATTTTTTGCTCCGATGCCCGCGAGAAGGCCTACTTTGCCGACATGGTCGCCTTTAACCAGGCGAAGACCCATACCGAAAGCCGGCAGTACCTGGAAAAGCTTGTGGCGACCAAGGAATGCAAGGTCGAGAACGTGGCGAAGGACCAGTTTGAGTATTTTGACAACTGGTACCATGCGGTTATCCGCGAACTGGTGACGTTCTACCCCTACGTGGGTGACGATGCCGCTCTCGGGCTCATGGTGCGCCCGCCGATTACGGCAAGCCAGGTGAAGTCTTCGATAGCGCTGTTGGAACGGCTCTCGATGATCAAGAAGAATCCGGAGACGGGCTTTTACGAACAGACGCAGGGGCTTATCTCGAGTGGTTCGGAATCGTACAGCACGGCGGTGAACGCCTACATCCAGCAGAACCTGAACGTGGCGCAGGATGCGATGGACCGCTTTGGCAGGGAGGAACGCAACCTGTCGACGCTCGCCTTTGCCTGCGACGAGACGACCTATACGGAACTGGTCGAGATGGTGCGCCGCTTCCGCAGGGAAATCCTTGCGAAAGTTTCGCAGTGCGAGAAGCCCAATCGCGTATTCCAGTTGGGGATGCAGCTGTTCCCGCTTTCGGACCCGTATCCGCCTCCCAAGCGCAGGGGCCGCAAGCGCCGCATTCGTGGCGAAGAACAGCAGGAGTCTGCCGAGGGCTTGGCAACGGAGGGTGTGGATGATGTTTAGTTTGTTCAAAACACGCGAACGCCTGTACGGGATGGCCGTGGCCATGCTGGGTATGGGTATGCTCGTTGCCTGCAGTAACGACGGGAAGGTGGCCGGCGGTACCGAGGCGGAATCGACAATCGCCCTGCAGGTGCAACTTGCGGATGGCACTCCGGCGGCAAATGCCCGTGTGCGTGTGCTCCCCGGTGATTACCTGAGCGATGGCGTTACGGCTGCGGAATGGACAGTTTCCGATGGGAACGGCTTTGTGGAAATGGCAGTGGAACCGGGCGACTATGCGGTGGAAGTCCGTAACGTGAAGGGCTCCGTTGCCTCGGGCGCGGTGCTGAACCTCACGCTCGATACCAATTTCTCGAAGGTCGATACAGTAATGCTCGGCGAACTCTCGACTATCGAAGGCTACGTATTCCTGGGCAAGAGCGCTCCTGTGATTCGCGTGGCCGGGCTTGACCGCTATGTGGTTCCCGATAGCATGGGACACTTTGTGATTGATTCGCTCCCGTCGGGCGATTTTAAGGTCAATTTCGCCGATACGCTAGTGAACAATTCCGTCACGCTGAGTTTCGCTCCGGGCGATACTTTGTATGTAGATTGCACGGATCCCGAATACGAAATAAAGGTGTTCAAGAATCGTGAACCGGTAGCGAGCAAGTATCCCGAGAAGGACTGGAGCGAACACGATGCGCTGCTAGCCCAGATGGAGGGCTATGCTGTCGGTACTCTGGGTGCTGCGGGTGTTACCGATACCCTGGGCAACATCTCTAGGGCGGAAGGCGAAATCTGCATCGTCACCACGACGGAAGACTACCTGATTGTCGAGGACACGACGGAGGTGGATTCTGCGGGCAATGCGAAAACTTCGGCCGTAATCGCTCCGGGTTCTCTCCGTGACTGCGCCTATCGCGAAGGCCCCACGTGGATTCTTTTCGAGAAGAGCGGTACGTATAACTTGCAGTCTCCGCTCCGCCTCAAGAACGACAAGACCTTTGATGGCCGCGGGCGCGACGTGCGCTTTGCGGGCATGGGAATCCTTACCGAAACATCGAGCAACCTGATTTTCGAAAACATCACGTTTACGGCTCCCGCGATAACCGTGCTCGATACCAGCTCGCGCAGGGCGCTCTCGATTCACAACCGCTCGCATCACGTGTGGGTGGACCACTGCACCTTCGAGGAATACCCGCTGGTGGAACTCGACGTGAAGCGCGGCTCGCACAACGTTACCATATCCTGGTCGCGCTTCGAAAATGCGCAGACGGGAGTGCTCTTCGGGCTTTCGGGCGATATCATCAAGGATACCGCACAGAGCCTGACGGTGCATCACAGTTACTTTGCGGGCCTGAGCAGAGATGGCGTTCTCTCGCATGGCGGTGTGCTCCATGCCTACAGCAATTTCTTCGATGGTGTCGAGTTGTCTGGTGTGGTCTGTTCTGATTCTGCACGCTGCCTTGTCGAATCCAACGTTTTCAATAACGAGATGGCCGTGACGCTTTACCGCTGGTATAACGAGGACGGCTCTCCGGTAGATTCGACGGTCGGCTTTGTCGCGATGAAGGGGAACCTGTTCACTGCGGGCGGTGAATCCACGGATGGCGATGCCCTTGGGTACAAGCCGGATTACGAATACCATGCCGATATTGCCGATGCGGACAATGCCTGGTTTATAAAGAAGGATAGCGGGGCCCGGTAATTTTCTAATATTGCGTCTAGAACGCTTTAGGAAGGAATTACCATGAAAAAAGGTCTTTTTGCCTTTACGGCTCTCGCTTTTACCGTCGTACTTTCGTATGGTGCGGAACGCTACAAGGACCGCATGTTCGACGTGAAGGTCGAAAACGACGTCGTATATGCGACGGACGTGCTGCACCTGAATACGCTTAGCTCGCTTTCTACGGCGATGACGCAGCTGGTGGGCGCAGGCCGTTCCGTTTCCCTGTACGATAACGAAACGGACATGTCGCCCATTGACCTGCACATGGATATCTATTCCCCCAAGGATGATTCCGAAAGCAAGCGCCCTGTGGTGCTCGTGATGCATGGTGGCGCATTTGCTGCTGGCTCGAAGGACGACATGGAACAGCAGTCGGTGACTTACTGCGATTCTCTTGCGGCGCGCGGGTTTGTCGCCATTGCGGTGCAGTATCGCCTGGGCATTACGGCGACGCTCGAAAACAAGGTGCTCACTATCGATAGCCTGAACTTCTCGCGTACCGTTTATCGCGGAATCCAGGATGTACGTGCGGCGGTCCGCTATGTGCGTTCCAAGGCATCTGACCTGGGTATAGACAAGGACCGCATTTATCTGCTGGGCAACAGTGCCGGTGCGATTCTTGCGCTCGAGAACATCTACATGGATCAGGCTTCCGAGGTTCCTGCTGTGGCACACGATGCTCCGGACCTGGGCTGGCTTGACATGTATGGCGTGCAGGGGGAGTATTCGCAGGCGAATGCTGCGGTTGCCTTGTGGGGCGGCGTTCATGACCCCTCCATTATAGGGGAAACGACATCTCCGGTGCTCCTGGTGCATGGGACTGCCGACAGCACGGTGCTGTTCAAGACGGGTAGGCCCCTCGGGAACCTTGCTAGCACGCTGGGGGTAAACGCGATGATGCTCCGGCTTGCGGGAATTAACTCCATCAATATCAATACGCCTACGCTTTATGGTAGCTTTGTGGTGGATTCCGTGCTCAAGGCTAAGAATGTGGAGCACGAGACCTACTTTGTCGACGACATGCCGCACGAACTGTACGACGAGGATGGCTACGACGTGAAGGTGCGCGAGAAGGTTTTTGGATTCCTTTACGGCCTCACGCAGAAGCCTGCTACCGCGAAGGTGGTTGCCGTTGCTATGGCCCGCCCCGCACAGGTGCGCATGGGCGAGGACAATATGAACTTTACGGTGGCGTCGGGTGTGAACCTGCCTTATGCCGTTATGGACCTGCGTGGCCGTACGGTCATGAGCGGTCGCGTGTCGCAGGGTGAAGTTGTTGGCCTTGACGCCCTTGAACGCGGTGTGTACGTGCTCCGCGTGAAGGGAGAACGCCCGCTACGCTTCGGCCTTGCGAAGTAGTGGTGCGAAAAAGCCCCCTTTGGGGCAGATAATTGACATTTTCTGTTGCCGATACGATAATTTATTGTATATTTATGAAGGATAAATTGTAAGGAGATCTTATGAACAAGTTTGCTAAGTTTTCCCTGATGGCTGCCCTTGCCGCAGCCCCTGTCATGGCTGATGAAGATTTCGGCGGTATCGGCGTGACCATTTACCAGGTCCCGGCCGGCGTGTACGTTGCCGAAGTGATTCCCGGTGGCCCTGCTGCCGATACGAAACTTGCTACTGGCGACATCATTATCGCAATTGATGGCGTGAGCCTCAAGGGCCAGAACATCGAGTTCTCCAAGAGCCAGATCCGCGGTCAGGTGAACAAGCCGCTCGAGATTACCTACGTGAGCAACGGCGATACGTCGTCCGTGGTGGTGCGCCGTGCATCCATGCTTGTGAAGGATTTCGATGAGGAAGCCGTGAGCGCCTGGTATGGCGACAAGAAGGAATTCAACGGTGCAGAGCTTGAAACGTTTGCAAGCGGCACCGAAGCCAACAAGAAGCTCCTCGCTGTCCTTAGCCGCGGTACCGTGGTGGCGGGCGATGCGAAGGGCGTTTCTGCCAAGCACCTGAACGGCGTGTTCGTGCAGAAGGATGACGAGTTTGGCCCGAAGGCCCAGCCGAACAAGACAGTCAAGTCCAACGGCGCCGTGCTGAAGGGCTTCAGCCGCAATGCTATCGCATTTACGCTCAAGACTGCGGGCACGACGGTCGTGAAGGTTTCTGGTCCGAACGGCGAAGAGGTTGCCTCTGTCCGCGTGGATAATGCTCCTGCCGGTTTCAACAGCGTTTCTTGGGAAGGCGACAACCTCCCGAGCGGCCGCTACATGGTTAGCATCGAACAGAGCTTTGGTGTCTCTGGCAAGTTCGCCGTGCTCAAGTAAGAACAAATTAATTTTTGGATTGATTGGCCCCGCTTTTTGCGGGGCTTTTCTTTTGTGAACCAATAATTCCTATATTTGCCTCAACGTGATTTTGTCTAGAACCCATAGTCTGCTGTGGGTCGTTTTGCTGTTTTGGCTCGCGACCTTCATTGCTCCTGCCGCACTTGCGCAGGAGATGACGCGCTTTGAACTGGAAGAGCGCGAACAGCCGGTCGAGGACACCACCGAGGTGGACTGGATGAACGACACGACGGGGACGGACACGATTGAGTACCGCGCGGTAGACCTCATCTACGACGTGGACAAGGAAACGTTCAACCTGAACAACAACGCGCAGCTCAAGTACCGCACGGCGACACTCGATGCCGATACCATCTGGTTTGACCAGAAGAACTCCGTACTTGCGGCGGCGGGCGAGCCGGTGCTTCGCGAGACCAAGAACCCTTCGCTTTCGGGCATGCGCCTCAAGTACAACATGAACAGCCGTATCGGCGAGATCTACTATGCGACCACGTACCAGGATAACCAGCAGCTGAACGGTATGGAGGTGCGCAGGCTCCCGGATTCTCGTATCCAGATTGCGCGTGGCGACTTTAGTACCTGTAACGACTCTACGCACCAGCACTTCTACTTCTACGGGCGCCGCATGGTGGTAAAGCCGAAGGAGACGATTACGGCAAGGCCTGTGGTGCTGAACATCGCCGACGTTCCGGTGGCGGTGCTCCCGATGATTGTGGCACCCTTGAAGAGCGGGCGCAAGTCGGGTTTGCTTACCCCCAAGTTCGGTGGCGACCAGGTGCAGGGCTACTACCTGAGTAACCTCGGTTTCTACTATGCGCCGAACGACTACTGGGATGCAACGCTTTCAGGTGATATCGTGGAAGGCGAGGAGGCGCGCTTCGAAAAGTCGACTGTTACGGGCCAGGTGCGGTACAAGAAGCGCTACGTGCTCGACGGTAACGTGTCGTACAAGGCGTACCTCAGGGAATTCAACTTCGACAATAGCGGTTACGACATCAATTTCTCGCATAACCAGAACCTGACGCCCGATGGCAAGCACACGTTGACGGGTACAGGTTCGTTCGTGAGTGACCAGAGCGTGCGTCGCGAGGCGCTTGACGCCGAGACAATCCTTAACCAGCAGGCGAACGCTTACCTCACGTATTCGGGTAGGTTCGGTACCAACAAGAGCCTTACGGTAAAGGCGAGCCAGACGAACAACCTGCAGACGGGCTACGTGGAACGTCAGTTGCCCGACGTGCAGTTCCGCATGAACGGCCCGCTGTTCAATTTTGATTCCGGTGATGACGGCGTTGCCATCGACGACAACTCGTTCTGGAAGTACCTTGAAAAACTCAACTATAGTTTTACGAACCGCTTCAACTTCCACACGCGCGAAGGCCGCGATACTATTCTCGATGTTGATACGCTTGCGAAGTACGTAGGTTATTCGGGTACCTACTCGCTTGACTATTCGGGCTCGCTGTTCAACGTGATCAACCTTACCCCGCGTGCCACGTGGAGCGGGTACTGGACCGGACAGTCGTGGATAAACCCGGACGATTCGAGCAAGTACTGGAAGCGCCGCACCAGCCTCGACCCGGAGCACGATACCTACGGTGAAGTCGCGTACAACCACAACTACAGCCTTACCGCCGATACCAAACTATACGGCATCTGGGTGCCCGAGATTGGTCGTTTTACGGGCGTGAGGCATATCCTTTCTCCGAGCGTGTCGTACACGTACGCGCCCGAAATCGATACGGCGAAGTACTTTGCCCCGCACCCGTTACTTGGCCAGTCGCCTTTCCAGAAGGAACAGCAGACCGTAGGTCTTTCGCTTGGCAATGACTTCGATATCAAGTACCTGAAGGTGGTGGGCCACAAGCCCGATACCACGAAGGGCGATACGGCAAAGGCGGTTGAGGACCAGTATGGCAACCGTCGTTTGCTGACGACGCGTCATAGCGTTTCGTATAACTTTGCGGCTGATTCCCTGAATTTCTCGGATATCAACTCGTCGTTCGGCCTGCAGATTTTACCTGACTACATGTTTACCGTGACGACGCGCCACAGCCTCTACCACAAGTATTCTAGCGACCCGAACAAGGTGCGCTTCCCGGAACTTACGTACTGGGGCTATGAACTGAGCCGCAGCTTTAACTGGAGCGGAACATTCAACGTGGGCCTCCCTTCGCAGATGGACAAGTACGAGATGAAGAAGTGGTCGCTCGGGCTCAACTACCGCTATTCGTTCTCGAGTACACGAGTGGGGAAGGACCTGTTCCAGGATAACGTGAGCCACTCAACTTCGATTTCGGCAAGTTTCCAGCCAACGGTGAACTGGGAAGTTTCTTACAGCACGCAGTACGATTATAACGAGGGCAAGTTCGTGACGCACCGCTTCACGTTCAACAGGGTTTTGCATTGCTGGCAACTCGACTTTACGTGGACACCGACCGGGCCTGCTGCGGGCTGGTCGTTCTCCATCTACGTGAGGGACTTGCCCGATATCAAGCTTAACGCAGGTAGCACGGATACGAATTAGTAGGATGATAACGGATAAAGTAATATTGGCAAGCGGATCGCCGAGGCGGCGTGAAATCCTCACCCAGATTGGGGTGGATTTCGAAGTGGTCGTCTCGAACGAGGAAGAACGCCCCAAGAGCGATAACCCGCTCGATTTCCCTGGCGAGAATGCCGCCGCGAAGGCCCTCGCCGTCTCGAAAATGAGGCCTGGACAGTACGTGCTCGGGTTCGACACGCTTGTATTCCTGGATGGGAAGCCTCTCGGGAAGCCGAAAAGCCCCGAAGACGCCCTTGAAATGCTACAGAAACTCAACGGAAAATCTCACAAGGTTATTACCGGAGTTGCCCTAGCAAAAGATTCGCAAGTCGTTGATACTCAACGAGAAGAAACAGAGGTGTTTTTTCGGGAGAACACCTTACAAGACCTAAAAGATTATGTAAATTCTAAAGACCCGATGGATAAAGCAGGCGCTTACGGTATCCAGACGCGCGGAGCCCGCCTTATCAAGTCGATTTCTGGTTGCTATTACAACGTCGTGGGCTTGCCCGTGGCCCTGACGCTCGAAATGCTCGCAAGGCAAAAGGTGAAAGTATGAGTATGAACCCTATTGAAGACAAGCGCCCTGACGAACGCCTTGGGGCCTACCTTACCCGCGTACGCGAGGCTAAGGGAATGTCCATAGAGGAACTCGCCACTGTGACGAAACTCACAGTAAAAAACATAACCTTGATTGAAAGTGGCGATTGGAAGGCCTTCCCGGTGGAAGCCTACGTCCGTGGCTACCTCAATTCCCTATGCGAAAAGCTTGGGCTTGAATCCAAGAGGATTCTCGACTTTTACTACATGGAATCGGGCAAGAAGTTCTCGAGCCTGCTTTCTCCGGTACCCGAGAAACCCGTGAAGGTTTCCCCGATGACCGACGAGGAAAAGAAACCGCGTAGCAAGGCCGTGCCTATTGTTATCGTCTTGCTCGTACTGGCATTTGTGGTCGGCTCTCATTTCTTGAATGAAATGGGCGAGAGCGAGGCAGCTGCGCAGGCCCCGCAAACGGCTTCTGTCGAAGCGAACGAACCGCCTGCTCCAGTTGAAGATGTCACCGAGATGCCCGAAGGTGCCGAAGCTGTTGCTCCTGATACGGCTGTGACAGATTCTGTCGTTAAAGATTCTGCGGCGAAGGCGAAAACTGATACCGCGAAGAAGGCCGACGAGACCGTGACGCAGGCTGTTGTTGACGAGGCCGTGAAGAAGTCCGACCTCCCGGCATCGGCTACCATCTTCATTTCTTCTGCCTCGAAGACTTCCGAAAATGCGGAAGCCGCCTCGGGCAAGACTCACATGGAATTGCTGGGCTCCGGCGCGATGCGTTCGTGGGTCGGCATCAAGCGTCACGAAGAAGACGATGCGTTCGTGAAAGAGGCGAACGTCGCCGAAAAGAACTCCCGCATGATTTACGAGTCTGCTGATACGTTGTATGTAATCATCGGCGAGCCGCGCGCAATTTCCAAGATGCTCCTGAACGGCAAGGAAACGAAGATTCCCGAATCGAAGTACGGCCGTGTGGCCAAGTTCCGCGTGTTCGGTGGCGAAATCGTGAAGACGAAGGGAGGCCGCTAATGCGTACCGCGAACATCAAGAGAAAGACCGGCGAAACCGATATCGAACTCTCGCTGAACCTGGACGAGGCTTCCCGCGGGGTCGTCAATTCCGGCAACGCGTTTCTCGACCACATGCTCGACCTGTTCCAGGTGCATGGCGGCTTTACGCTCAACCTCACCTGCAAGGGCGATACCGCTGTCGATATGCACCACAGCATGGAAGACATCGCGATTGTGCTCGGTCAGGCGATTGTGGAATGCCTTGGAGACAAGAAGGGAATCGAACGCTACGGCTTTTACTTTGTCCCGATGGACGAGGCGCTGAGCCGCGTTTGCCTCGATTTCAGCAACCGCATAGGCTTCGTGTGGAACGTGAACCTGCCTGCCGCCATGGCGGGTGGCATCGAGGCCAGCATGTTCGAGCACTTCTTCAAGAGCCTGTGCGAGAATGCCCGCATGAACCTGCACGTGGAACTCTTCTACGGAAACGACAACCACCACTGCCTCGAAAGCATCTTCAAGGCGTTTGCCCGCGCGATGGCCATGGCCGTTGCCCCGAGCCGTAACGTGAAGGGCGTTCCCAGCAGCAAGGGCGTGCTTTAATTAAATCCTCGGGACTTTCACTTTATCCCCGGCATTCAGGTTATCCAGATTGATGCCGGGGTTTACTGTTTGCAGTGCTGACTTCACGAAAAATAGCGGAAGAGTCTGTGAACCTGCACCGTAGGTCCGGCGCAGCAACTTGCTCAGGTCTTCTTCGTTTGCAGTCACCATCTTATACAGGCTTGCGTTGTTCGGGTCGGATTGCAGTGCGCTCATGGCCTTCACGAACTTGTCGCTGAAGGCCTCCGCCTTCTTGCCGAATGCGTTTTCTTCGCGTCCCGAGGGCAGGCCCAGGCCCTTGCCGGTTGCTTCCGGGGTTCCCTTGCGCATGTCCTTGCCGGCAGGCTTCTTTTCGGGCTTGCCCGTAACGGACGAGGGCAACTTAAATACGGGGGCCTGCTTCGAGTTGAACGACAGGTTCACGTCCTTCTTCTCTTTGGCGGACTTCTTGATGGGTTCGAGCGCGAGGATGGAGTCGAGCGAGTTCACGTACACGCTGTCGGGCCACTCGATGAGCGGCATTTTCTGGTCGACCTTGATAATCTTTGCTACGGGGCGTTCGTCGTTACAGGCGGCAAGGTAGAGTGCAAAACCGGCCAAAAGGGGCACGGTGATTAAACTTTTGAGCGTTCTCATGCCCTCAAAAATACTAAAAATGAGCCTGAGCCTTGCCAAAAACGCCAAAATCTGCTAAATTTGGAACTCCAAATATTCACTTCAATAGGAAGTTTAAAAATGAAAGAAGGTATCCACCCTAACTATCAACCGGTCGTGTTCGTCGATGCGAATACGGGTAAAGAATACATCACCCGCTCCACGAAGTCTTCCGCCGAAAAGAA
>JAEEGH010021432.1_pt1 | contig 13351 bp, 12 predicted proteins | sample 9134181 | NCBI WGS metagenome assembly JAEEGH01 (sample SAMN16246544, study PRJNA631951) | gut metagenome | biome: gut microbiome; feature: rumen; material: DP-attached | host: Bos | place: Iran: Karaj | collected 2018-10
GTATCCTTCATCAAGGTCTCAAGGTCCTTGCCGCAGTTGTCTGCGAGAATCTGGTTGAGTCTTACTCTTGTATCCTTGATGTGGTCAGCAGCGATAAGGATCTCTGTTGCCTGGCCCTGAGCGCCGCCCAAAGGCTGGTGGATCATAACTTCCGCATTAGGAAGGATGCATCTCTTGCCCTTTGTACCTGCTGAGAGAAGTACTGAACCCATTGAAGCTGCCATACCCATGCAGATTGTCTGGATGTCAGGCTTGATCAGACGCATTGTGTCGTAGATCATGAGACCGTCAGATACGGATCCTCCGGGGCTGTTGATGTAGAACTGAATATCCTTATCGGGATCCTCTGCCTCGAGGAAGAGGAGCTGAGCCGTAATAAGGCTTGCTGTTACTGAGTTAACTTCTTCTGAAAGGATAACGATTCTTTCCTTGAGAAGTCTTGAATAAATGTCATAGGCGCGCTCGCCGCGGCCTGTAGTCTCGATTACTGTAGGAACCAAGCTTGATCTGATTAAATCCATTGTCATTCTCCTTTATCTTCAAATTGTTTTTACTTAGTTGGCTACCTGGACCTGAGCATGTCTGATGACTCTGTCCTTGTACTTATATCCCTTAGCGAAAACCATCGCTATCTCCTGCTCGCCCAGCTCTTCATCGTCGACGTGCATCATCGCATCGTGAAGATTTGGATCGAATTTTGTTCCGCGCTCTGCGGGTATTTCTTCAACACCGATCTTAGAAAGAGTATCCTGTGCCTGTCTTCCGACGAGTTCCATTCCCTGGATGACTTTATCAAGTGATGTCTCGTCTGCTTTCTTTGCACCTTCTGTTGCTCTGTCAAGATTATCGATAAGTGTTAAGAACTCTTTTGTAACGCTTGCGACAGCGTCTGCGTAGAGGTTGTCCTTTTCCTTCTGTGTACGTCTTCTGTAGTTGTCGTACTCTGCGTAAAGGCTCATGTATCTTGCTTCAAGTTCGCTTGACTGATCGTCGGCTTTCGCCTCTTCCTTTACCTCAGTTTTTTCTTCAGAAGGAGCTTCCTCTGCCTTTGCATTCTCTTTCTCGGAGCCTTCTGCCGAAGCCTTGTCGGAAGCTGCAGCGTCTTCTACAGCACTGCCCTCTGCTTCGTCCTTTACAGGCTCATCATCAGCCCCGAAAAATAACTCTTCATCTGCCATTTTTATCTTCCTTTCCCTTTTGTTATCTATGTTATGTATCAGGTAAATCTCTGCATCTCTTTGTTAAGCTTTTTCTTAACAAAATCTATCTGGGATATTACCTTCGAATAAAGCATTCTCTTAGGTCCAATGACTCCGATGTTGCCGGAGACTGAATCAGTAAGATTGTATGTAGCCGTAATGAAACTGCAGTCATCAAGACCTTCAAGTGTTATCTCCTGTCCGATCCTGATCATGAAAGAATCATCAGCACTGTGCTCTCTGGCATTCTCCATCTCGTTTACGTATCCGGCGACCATGCCTGAATCGGAAAGCGTTCCAAGAAGATCTCTTGCACGTCCCAGAGAACTGAAGTCAGGGAGTTCCAAGATCCTGTGCTCACCGTCAAGATAGATATTGAGCTCATCAGCCTGCTTGATGGCAGCATATGCTTCGTACAAAACCTGTTTGAGGAGAGGTTCGGGCACTTCAGTTCCCTTGCCTGCTGTCTCTACTGTAACGAGAGTGATCTCATCTAACGGCTTGCCTGTAAGGTTCTTCTCGATGGCGCCTGAGATCTTCATGATCTGCTCATCACTTAAGAAATTAGGGATCCTTACAACCTTATCCTTAACAACGCCTGCTGAAAGCACCATAACCACAAGAGCTTTGCCGGGTTCGATCATTAAGATCTTGAGCTGCTTCAAAAAGCTCTTCTTAAGTCTCGGGCTCATAGCAAGGGATACAAATCCCGTTGTCTCCGAGAGCGTATGTGTAGCATTCTTTATGAGATCTGTTACCTCATCTACGCTTGAATCGATCCTCTTCTCGATCTCGAGCTGTTCCTTGGGAGACAGCTCCTCGATCGTCATGAGTGAATTGACGTATTCGCGGTAACCCTTATCTGAAGGAATACGGCCGGCAGATGTGTGCGGCTTCTCGATAAGTCCGAGGTGCTCTAATTCTGCCATGTCATTACGGAGAGTAGCTGAGCTGACCTGGAAATTGTGACGCTCGATCAATGACTTCGAACCGACAGGCTCGTTAGTAGATACGTAGTCATCTACGATCGCATGCAGGACTTCTTTTTTACGGTTGTCTAAAAGCATTTCAAGTCTCTCCCTTCTCCGATTAGCACTCTATCCCTTCGAGTGCCAACAACAATATACTCTTAAAGTCAAAAATAGTCAAATGAATATTTGAGTGAAATCTGAGGTAGGAAGAACTTGCGATAAATGCACATCATTAAAGCCTGACACCGGCAGTGTTCAGCGCTTCATTTATCAATATGATTTAGAAAAATGATTGGCAGTAGCACTTACATATTTTTCATGTGATAAACTAAATTTATCAGTCTTACTATCAAAAACAGACTTCGCACCTTGATATATTAATTATCAGAAATTCCAATTTAATCGCATTTTACAGCATCTTGTATGCTCTTTCAGAATGTTCATCTGTTGTAGAGACATACGAATATGATTATCTTGGCAACAGAACGGCTAAAAACTCAAACGGAGTAACTACAGAATACGTTACTGACCTGTCTTCAGGATACTCTCAGGTACTCAAAGCCGAAACAGACACAGATACTGTTTACTACACCAGAGGATTTGAACTGATCTCCAGAAAAGAAGGTACTACAGTATCGTACTACATCTACGACGGTAGTCTTTCCGTAAGAGCATTAACGAATGACGCAGGTGCAGTAACAGATACCCTTATCTTTGATGCATTCGGAAATGCAACAACAAAGACAGGTTCATCAGATAACCCGTATGGATTCCAAGGCGAAGAACAAGACGAAACAGGTCTTTACTATCTGAGAGCAAGATACATGGATCCTGCAACAGGATCATTCACCACTATGGACACCTATGGCGGAAGCTTGTCAGATCCGATGAGCTTACACAAGTATCTGTTCGCTAATTCCAATCCGGTTATGTACTGTGATCCGAGTGGGCATTATACACTTTCTCAACAAGAAACAGCCATAGCAATTCAGGCTATTATTGGTGAGGCAATGTCCGGAATTTTCTATATAGCTGATTGGCTGTTAACAGATCCGGAATCTCAAAATCACAGCATTCCGATGATGATAGTAACCATGATGATTGGTTTAGCACAGGGTGCTGTAATGGGAAGTTGGGGTGGACTTCTTTCTGGATTGATAACCAAAGCAGGACTAAGCATTCTTGATTATATATTAACAGGAATAATGTTCGCTTTATTTGCAGGGGACTTAAAACTTGCAGCAATTAATCTTAGGGAATCGGATAATTGGCTCGTAGCTGTTTTATGTGATGCAGGTGGTGACTTTGCCGGAGTTGTTGCTTTTGCATCGTTCAGCAATGGTATTGCTAAAGGTTGGAATGCTTTAAAGGAAAAAGTTACTAATACTTGGTCCAAAAACAGATTAGATAAGCTGGATTGGTCAAATGTGGATGGTAAAGGTCGATCTGCATTAGAGCATATTCAAAAACACTCTTATCCTAATTACCAAAGAGAAACACATGGAGTATTTAGAGGCGATGCAAAAACAATTATTGAAGATGCTTGGACTTACAGAGAAAATGCAATTATTGTATCAGATAATATGGGAGGAACAATTTATAATATTCCTTATCCAAATGCTGGATATAACACGGGATATAAAAATTTTGGTCAAGAAATGAACTATGTAACTATTATAGTTCAAGACGGAACATCAAAGGTTTGGACTGCATTTCCATCATTTGGTAATTATGGAATGGATTTATCGTTTTGAGGTAGTGAAAATGGAGAAAATTTATCATATTGGTCCTTGCCCTATTTGTCAAGAATATGGGATGCTCGAGATATATAAAGTGATGAATGATGATAGATTGATTGTAATATGCGATGAGTGTTCTGCTGAATGGAATAGTCCACTAGATGTAAAAACTGGGATAAAAGGTTTGCGACAATCTAGGATTAATGAAAGAATAGAAGTTGCTTCGATTAATGATATAAAAAAATGGGGATGGGATATTTATGTTATTAATTTATAATTCCATCAAATATTTTTCTATGGAATATTTTTGTTGTCTATCTTCTGAGAAACCGTCGAATATGTTATAAACAATTCTTTGGATGTAAGAGTATCAAAAGGAAAAGAAGCATGTAATCACCTATTATTTTTTCGACTTATTAAGCCTTTTATACTCAGCAACGGCGTCCTCATATTTGACATGCGAATATGTGTTAAGTGTAACGTCGATTACGGAATGTCCCATCAGATATTGTAATGTCTTTGGGTTCATTCCGCTCTTGGCCATATTCGAACAATATGTATGCCGGCATATATGTGGAGTGATTAATGGTAACTTCTTCCTATATATTGAATTATATTTGTCCCTTATGTGCTTGAAATAATGTTCCCAATGCAATGAATACATGATACTGCCATCTTTATCGAAGAATAAGAAACCTTTCTTTCCATCTACGACAGGTTCTTTATTGGGTGGATTTCTATTTGCAATAATGGTTCTAAAGCATTCTTCAACATCGGACGTCATAGGAATGACCCGGATTCCACTTTCCGTTTTGGGTTCCTGGATGTAATATCCTCTGTTACCACGTTTATTCAATTGGTGATCTATCCTGATACAGTGTTTCTTGAAATCTATGTCCTTTATAGTAAGACCACAGAATTCGGATATTCTTAATCCTGTCTTGAATAGAATGTATATTCCCTCATAGTATTTACAATAATGAAGATCTGATTTGATGAATTCCATAAATCTTTTCTCATCCTTGCGGCTTATACCTTCTCTGGTGATACTATCGTTAACAACAACCGACGAAAGATCAAAAGCAAAGGGATTTTTCCCTAAGTAATCGTCATCTACTGCTAGTTGAAATGCTGGTTTGAGAACACCTCTTATAGAATGGATAGAACTATATCCTTTACCATCTTCTCTTTGAAGTTTGATGAACCACAGCTTAGCATCCGATATTCTTACATTGTCTATTCTTTCATTGCCAAACGGTTCTTTCTTTAGTAGATTGACAACTGTATTATATCCTGCACGTGTTGGTTCTCTGACATTAATCTTGGTAGCAATGTATTTCTCTACGAGTTCAAGTACCGTGAGATTACATCCAGAATGAGCAGGTAAATCATCTGTTCTATTATAATCTATATTGGAAATATCTATGTATGAGTTATTCTTACGCTCTTGATTTATAGGAATTCTCTTGTTATAGATAATCTTACGGTTGTGTCTGTAATGAAGATTCTGGGAAGAAATACCATGTGTTGAATATTGTTTGTTGTTATTTGTCTTTCGTGTCCTGTAATAAATATGTCGTTTCATTTTCTGTCCTCCTTGAAACAAAACAATCCGCTGTGATAGTTAATCTATATCACAACGGATTTTGATTTGTTTCTGGGATTATTACAATATGATACTTTTCAAGTGCTTTAATAACACTTATAACATGGTACGATCCATTTTACATTGACATAAACGCAAATTCATATTTAAACTATAAACCGTATTAAATGTGTATAGAGATTTTATACGGTTTCAAAATAGAATTCATCTAATGAAAAACCTTTAGGATTAACTCCGTCGTTAGATATTGGCCAGATTATTTCAGGAACATTATTTTTCAAAGAATCTAAATTTATAAACCACTCTTGAGTGCTAAAATCATTTACATATACACAGTTACACATATTTAATTTTTCTAAATATATATCTGTGATAGATCCTCGAATAAAACAAATTCCTATTCTTCGATTAAGCATAATTGACAGATTGGGATTATTCAAGAATGCCCATTCTTCACCGGCTCTTACATCCCATTTTATTTGATTCTTTGCATTTATTTTCTTGAGTTCCAACAGAGTATTTTCAAACTCATTATCACAGTATATCTTTTTCTCTCTTGCTCGCAATAATTCAATTAGCATGTTTTTCATTTTGATGTTATTCTCCTAATATTATGTTGGACATCCATGAACTAGTCCCGTTGCCGTTCTATAAACATTTATTTGATAAGCATACTCCCCACTTCCAGTAATACCAATAGGACCATTTGTTATATCAACCGTTGCCTTGCATGTAAAATCACTAGGATTTCCAGTGTTAGTTTTCCAAAGATTGTATTCATCAGCATATGCTGCAGCATCTAAAACCGCTTTGTCCGCGTCGATATCCAAAAAGAAATGACTCTTATTTTCTGTACCATCCAGATGTGGAAGCATTCTTGACTGACTAATAGTGTAGGTGCCATTGGTTAGATTGCCTCTTCTATCTTTATAAATTTTAGGTGGATTAAATTCATTTGTTGCATTGTTGGGATGATTGCTTTCGTCACCAACATATACCGCGCCATGTTTGTTGGGTTGCCATGCATTTGAAATCTTTTCCTTTAGAGAATTCCAACCTTCTGCTATACCTTCTAGCAGTTCAGTAAAAGCATAAGTTTGCAATAATACACTTGCAAATTCAAATATGTCTCCATATAATTCATAGCCCTTAACTCTAGCCTCGTTTGAAAGATTGCAACAAATATTAGCTGTGATTAATCCCATTATTCCAATGAGAATTTTTCCTAATGCACATATAGCAATTCCTTCAACAAATGCGCCAGCTGTAAAATATGTAAGAACCGCAACTAAGATTACAGCAACAACCATGCCTATCCAATATGATGGCTGTGTTTTGTCGGCACCATATATATCGCCAATAATATTGTATACAACAACAGTACTTGCCGAAGCTAATATTGTCATTATCCCTACAACAGAATTCACTTCATTCAATGATGTACTATGTCCACTCGGATCACAATACATAACCGGATTGGAATTAGCGAACAGATACTTATGTAAGCTCATAGGATCTGACAGGCTTCCACCATATGTGTCCATTGTGGTGAATGTTCCTGTTGCAGGATCCATGTATCTTGCTCTCAGGTAGTAAAGACCTGTTGCGTCTTGTTCTTCACCCTGGAATCCATAGGAGTTATCTGATGGACCAGTCTTTGTTGTCTCATTACCGAATGCATCAAAGACAAGAGTATCTGTTACGGTACCTGCTTCATTCGTTAATGCTCTGACAGAAAGGCCACCATCGTAGATGTAAAACGATGCTGTAGCGCCTTCTCTTCTGGAGATCAGTTCAAATCCTCTGGTGTAGTAAACGGTACTTGTATTAGTCTCTGCTTTGAGCACCTGAGAGTATCCTGAAGACAGGTCGGTAGTATACTCTGTCGTTACTCCGACAGACGTTTTTGCCGTTCTGTTGCCCAGATAATCATATTCGTATGTCTCTAAGACAGACTGTTACATACAAAGAGCTTACAATATGACGTAAAATACGATAAACAGAAGCTTTATTGGTAATTAATATATCAAGGTGCGAAGTCAGAATTGCTGACTAATAAGTAAATATCTTAGAAAAAAGTATCAACAATCAAGAAATTTACTAATTCATGTGCAATCGTATGAAGAATAATGCAATTTATTCAATTGTAGTTGAAGTTTTCTAAACTCTTTCTTATTTTTGATAGTAAAGAATAATAGTCTATCGGTAAATACAAGCTTTAATTTTTCATCTGAATAAAAAATAAAAAACGGATTATCAGAAACGATGTTTCTATCTGCTACACATTCAGAGTCATCAACTTTGGTGCCATGGTCAAGAGACCAATTCCTTCTGCATTCTTCTAAATCAATTATTGTACCATCACATAATTCAATGTTCTTTTCATTTATGTACTTAATAGTTTTGTAATTGTATTCTTTCATAATTAATCTCCGTTATTATTCGTTTATAATCTCTATAGGTACGTATTTTAAATTAGTCATTAATGCTGCTAACCATCTATGATGCCCATCGACTATCTCATACCCACCACTTGCCAATTCTTTTACTCTTATGGGTTCTGAAATAGTTCCTGTCATTCGAATTTCATCTATATACTGACGTACTGCACTTTCATTTGGTCCTATTTTGGGATCAGAATAAGGATCTAAAGGATTAGGCTTTAAATCTATTGTTTTAGCCTGTCTGGTGGTAAGTCGTTTCCACCAGGATGTGGTTTTATATTTGTTTCCGGTTTCTCGGCTATCTATTCTTTGTTCTTGAGTAGACCCGCGTTGTCCTTCCATAGCCTTGACAAATGCGACCCCAATAGCAGCATTCGATACCATTTTTGTAGTATCGCCTATGCCATCCAAAACGCCATAAACAATAGGATTATTTGAATAATCACCTAATGTGTTCGCCATATCTTTGAATTCGAGGCTTGCAATTTCTGCAATTATGGCAATTGCAAAATATTCTGTTATGCTTAACTTAAGTCCAAGTAGCCCAATTCCTAATTCAGCACCTAAAGCCCCCAAGGCAGCTCCTTTTACGATATTTAAAAGCAACATTGAGAAACTGTGATTCTTTGAATCAGGGTCATTTATAAGCCAATCAGCAATGTAGAATATTCCTGACATTGCAGCGCCAATTATACTCTGAATTGCTATAGTTGCTTCCTGTTGAGTCAACGCGACATGCCCACTCGGATCACAGTACATAACAGGATTGGAATTAGCAAACAGATACTTGTGTAAGCTCATCGGATCTGACAGACTTCCACCATATGTATCCATTGTGGTGAATGTTCCCGTTGCAGGATCCATGTATCTTGCTCTCAGGTAGTAAAGACCTGTGGAATCCTGCTCTTCTCCCTGGAATCCATATGGGTTATCTGTTGTTCCGGTTCTGCCTGTCTCATTACCGAATGCGTCAAAGACAAGGGTATCTGTTACAGTACCTGCTTCATTCGTTAATGCTCTGACAGAGAGATCACCATCGTATATGTAATAGGATGCTGTAGTACCTTCTCTTCTGGAGATCAGTTCGAATCCTCTGGTGTAGTAAACAGTGGATGTTCCAATCTCTGCTTTGAGCACCTGACTGTATCCGGAAGACAGATCGGTAGTGTATTCTGTCATTACTCCACCGGATGTTTTGGCCGTTCTGTTGCCCAGATAATCATATTCGTATGTCTCTAAGATAGACGAACACTGATGTTTATCTGCTCAACGGCTGAAACTATTTCTAATGTTGGCTTGTTTGGATATTTAGTATTTCAAGGTTCAGTGTCAAACAATGTGATTTTGCTGACGTTTTTAGTTTATCACAAGACAAAAACATGGTTAATGAGTGGCTATGGTTTTAACCCCAAAAACTATTGGTCAAACTTTACTTTATCACTTTGTTTTTTACTATATCCCATAGAATTAATTTCTTAATAGATTAGTTTAATTCGGCAAATGAAGGATTAATTTTGTCCTTCATATATATACGCAAGACCCCAAGGAAGGAGTGTCCCCACACTTCGGGGTCTTGTTTATTGGTAGACAAAAAGTGTGGTCATGTAAGTATAGAAAGAAATAATTAGTTTTATAGAGTATAATCATTTCACAGCAATCGGAATGAGGAAAGCGTTATGAAGAATCCAAAGACTATTAATTCCCTTATGGCGTATATGCGGAAAAGTAAGGGTATGAAGATTGAAGGCAGTACGCAGAAACGCAAACTGCGCTACATGGGATACTTTCATGGTTATAAGGGTTACCGCTTTTATGGAAAACCTACAAATCTATTTAATTACACAACCTTTAATGAACTTCAGGCTGTGTATAGTTTCGATATGGATCTAAAAACGCTGATGTATCCAAAGATTATGTTTTTGGAGACAACTACAAAGAATTATGCATTGGAAGTGATCCTTAAAAGTGCGAACAGCCGGCGATTCGCAGATATATATTCAAAACTACTGACCAATTATAAATCTTTTCCTATCGGAAATAGTGATTACAAGAAAGCTATTAGCAAGCGCCTAACACTTCGAAATAAGGTGTATAGTGCTATTTCAAGAGATTACGGGAATCGTTTCGTTGTTAATCATTACTACGATAAAGATCAGCCTCTTCCTATTTGGGCAATATTCGAGATTATCAGCCTTGGAGAATTCGCAATGTTTATTGCTTGTTTGGATCAAACAACCCGCAAAGAGATATCAAAGCAGGTTGGAATTAAATCTTCTGTTGATAGCGATGGCAAGATGTTACCAGACACGATATTAACATTAAAAGACTTGAGAAATGCAGTAGCACATAATAATACAATATTTGATACAAGATTCAAAACGAGTGGGATTAACAGCAGAATAGCGAAATATATTGAATCAGAAACCGGAATCAAGCAGATTACTTTTAATACTATAGTTGATTATGTGATTCTTATCAGCTTTTTACTGAAGCTCTTAAAATGCCCCAAGAGCGAAATCGTTGCTTTTGTCAAAGATTTTGAAAATATCATAGAAGTGTTCAGAAAATCCGTATCCATTTCAATCTATTCAGCCGTTGTATACACGGATACAAGGAACAAATTGACATTGCTAAAAAAGTGGCTTTGATAGACGTTGCTTTTATCTATTCGTTATGTGATAATAAACGTAGAATTGCGGCGGACGTCTGCGGACTAAGCCTAGGGAGGTCGGATGCGTCCGGCCTCTTTTTGTGTTCGTACAAATTTGCTATAGCAAATAAATGAAAAATATGAGAGCTACAATTCAATTTATCCTTAGTTACCTCTTCATTTTTATACTACTAGCACCTTAATTCAGTTTGTTTATTCATTGTTTTTTTGCATGCAACATTTAACGGTTCAACCGCGCGACTTTTTGAACCATTGACAAATTTATAGTTCAAGTGATAGCATGGCGATACAAAGGTCATAAGGAGGAGAATTATGTCTCGGCAGTTTAATGAGTCGATGGAAGGTCACTTTGAAATCTATGGTGAAGAGTATAGGCTTATAGAGCCGAAGAACATAGATGAGTTGAGTCGTGCATTGGAAGTAAAGACAGCATTACAATCATACCTAAGTGGTCTTATGCATGATGAGAAATCAGGTGACTATGATGACTTTTTGCAGGAGCAGGATGAATATATTAAAGAATTTATTGATTCTTTAGGCGAATACGACAACAGTCACCTGATCAATAATATAAATTATTTCCTACGGAAGCTAAATTTGCGTATGGGAGAACTTGAGCAGCTTATTGGTGTAAGCGCTGGGTATATTTCTCGTACTGCAAAGGAAAACTCTGCTAAGAAACTCAGTATTGATGTTGTTTGGAAGATAGCGAAACTATTTGATGTTGATGTTAGAATGCTTATTGAGGCTGATTTGGCGATTCCAAATAGTAATGCAAATCTAGTTACCCAGTTTCTTGATAAGCTCTGTAAGCAAACAACACGGAATGAAATAAAATGGGAAAATCGTGGAGGAGCAATGTGCTATCTCTCAGATGCCCTACGGAATACAGAATTGTTTACAGAGGAAGAAGATGGAGCGGTTATTTATCACGCAAATGATCATATGAATCCCAATTATAGGTTTGTGCTTGCAGATGATGTCTATACATGTTCATCAATCGTAGATGGTAAGGAGTTTGCAATGATCGGGTTTGGGATAGATAATAAAGAGGATTCATACTTTCTTGATTATGTTTTCCTTACGCCCAAGATGATTAATGGAAAACCAATATACAAAGTAGAAAAAGCATTTTATTCAAGCGACGACAGGTTCCGTGTGATAGAAAACAAGGGGGAGCAATTGATGCACCTTGTGCAAATGCAGGAAATGGATGCAGATATTTCTCCGGAAGTAAGAAGTATAATTGCCGATTACATAAAGTAAGAGTTAGACAAATCACAATTATATTTGAACGTTGCAATAAGCATTTTGTAACCAATGGAAGCAGAAATGGAGTAGTAACATATGAATAGATTATCTAGTGAAGCTGAAGCTCTTTTGAAGGAAATATTGGATCACGAAAATGATAAACAATACTGGGGAACAAAGTTTGAATCATTTTCAGCTAGGGAAGTAGCTATTGCGAGAGGTTGTTTTAATGAGTTACAAGATAGTAATTTAATTAAGGTGCAATGGGGTGATAACAGTCCATATTTTATTTGGATACAAAAAGACGGCTACTTATATACTTTTTCAAATGACAATGCTGAAGGAGTAAGCGCTTTTGAACAAGAATTCAAACAACTGCTCGATAGGACTAAAAACATAAAAGCACCAATTAATACTGCCCCTTATAATGTAGATATTAATGAGTACAATCGTCCGAGCAGAGATTGGTTGAACGATGCAGAAATCTTTTTTAACAAGTATTTAACGAAGCATCCACTTGCCCAAAGAATGGAAAGTTTATTCTTTCATCGACAACAGAAAGCATATATAGAAATCAAATCTTGTTTGGAGAGTATAAGTAGGGACACGGCATTTATTAGTGAAATAAATGGAAAGCATGAGGCTAATAATGTGAAAAAGACAGCAGTAAACCAATATGATGTTTTTATATCACACGCAAATAAAGATAAAGAAGACTTTGTTGAAGAATTATATAATTCAATCACCAAATTAGGAGTTAGTGTCTTTTATGATAAGACGTCTTTGGAATGGGGTGACAATTGGAAGAACATAATACTAGAAGGAACAAGAAAAGCAGAATTTGCCATCATAGTTATATCTGAGAATTTTTTTGGTAAAGAATGGACTGAGATAGAATTGAATGAGTTTTTAACTCGGCAAAACAAAGTAGGCCAGAAAACCATTCTTCCTGTTGTTCACAATATAACTATAGAAGACTTGAGAAAAAAGTATCCTGAAGTTGCTGATATTCAAGCTATTTCATCGAAAGAACATACTTGTGATGAAGTAGCATTGCTCTTTGCTAAGCAGTTAATAAAAAGGCTTAAATCATAGTATTTGGGGTCACAGATACCTATGAATCATATGTCAACAATATATATGAACTGTATAACAAGAGACGGATTTATATTGCAAGTGTCGCAAGTTGAAGAAAGAACATATTTCTGACGGATATGCCATAACAACCTTTTTTATATGTTTGACTCCGATTTCTTACGACTATATAATTTAGTCGTAAGCTAAGTCGTAAGTGAAATCGTATGTTCATAGGAGTTATAACATGGCAATTCCCATTACAATTGAGAAGCTATTAACGGAGAATATCGTTGAATGGGCGAGAATAGAGTTTAAAGAGGGATGGAATCCAGATACAACACTGAAAACCATAAGTGCTTTTGCTAATGATATAGATAACTGGGGTGGTGGCTA
>JAEEGH010021433.1_pt1 | contig 13351 bp, 4 predicted proteins | sample 9134181 | NCBI WGS metagenome assembly JAEEGH01 (sample SAMN16246544, study PRJNA631951) | gut metagenome | biome: gut microbiome; feature: rumen; material: DP-attached | host: Bos | place: Iran: Karaj | collected 2018-10
GCGGTGAAGGTGTAGCCAGCCGCCGGGCGGTAGGAGCCGTTTGGCTGGTTGCCAGAAAGCCCCGCGACAGCGGAGGTCACGACAAGGGCACCCGTCGCCGCCGGGGCGCGGCCGAAGAAGCGCACCTCGTCCGCCGCGCGGTTCGCGGACAGCTCGGCGTCGGAAAGCGCCCGGTCGTAGATGCGGATCGCCTTGATGGTGCCCGTCAGGTAGCGGTAAGTCCAGTTACCGCTGCTATCGTCGCCGTTGCTTCCGCCGAAGGTAAGCGTCCGCGTTCCCGGCGAGGTGGAGAAGGACTTCCATTCCGTTGGCGTCTCCGTGTAGAAGAGCGAGGCCTGTGTGCCGTTGAAGAGCATCGTCATGTAGTCGCCCGCCCAGCCATCAAGGGCGAAGCCCGGATTGACGTTGAGGGCCTTGCAGGCCACGATCGGCGTCGCCCTGTTGCTCTGGTTCTGGTAGATCGAGAGCCTGTCGGACTTCTCCGTCGTGCCGACGAGCATCGGGTATTGCACATTGGTGTCGCGGCAGGAGGCGAACGTGTCGAAGTCCAGCACCGCCTGGACGGTGTAGTTGCCGTCGAGCGTCCTGGTGCCGTTCATCACGGCGTGGGACTTGCCGTCGAAGTAGTAGCCGTCGGCCTTCCAGCCGCTCGTCGTCAATGTGCTGCCGTTGACATTCACGCTGCTGCTGTCGTTCAAGATCCAGGCCGCGCCGCCCTTCGTCGAAAGGTCGGCCCACGTCAGCGCGTTGCCGTCGTGCATCGCCTGAACGCCGGCGTTGCGGATGCCATCGAGGTGGACAACGAGTCCGTCGGTCACATAGTCGCTGAAAGCCGCGTCATAACCGGGGCCTGCGGTGTGCGTCCACTGCCAGGTAAGGCGGACCTTGGCGGCAGGGTCGGAGAGGGCAGCGGCGAGGACGCCGCTATGCAGGACAGGGGTGGACCACGCAGAGCCGTCCCAGGTTTCGAGGGTATAGCCGGTGCAGGAGTAGGTGTCCTCTCCAACAGTCACGGAGGCGGGGGCTGTGAAGGTGTAGCCGCCGTCGGGGAGGGCGTATTCGCCTTCCGGCTCGTTGCCGTTTACGCCGCGCACGGAGGAGGCAACGACGACGCCCGTTGCGAGCGGTGCGCCGAAGAAGCGCGCCTCGTCAATCTCGCGGTTCTGCGCCAGTTCGGCATCCGAAAGGACACGATCGTAGATGCGGACGGACTTGATCGTGCCGAGGAACCAGCGTTTTTGGCGATCGCCAAGCATGGACGTTGCGCCGCCGACGCGTATTGTGCTCACGGCGATGTTGCCGGCGGAATGGGTTACGGACACGGCGTCGGAGATGCTCGTCGTCTGGAGTATGTAGTTCATGTTCCCGTTGCGGATGGCCGTCACATAGCGCCCTTCCCAGTTGTCCCGGAGCGCGTCGTTGGCCAAGTTCACGTTGCCGCCGTTCGCGTTCTTGAAGGTAAGGCGGCCGCGCCCGTTGGCGTTCATGTCGTAGTAGATGTTCAGCTGGTCGTTGTCGGCGCTGCTGACGAGGTTTGGCCAGAGGACGTAGGGGTCACTTGCGGTCTTGAACTTCATGAGTGCATTCGTTGTGGTGTCGCAGACGACCTGTACCGTGACGGTGTTGGTGAGGCTGGGGATCATTTCGAAGAACTGCGCGAAGGAGCGTCCGCCGAAGTAGTAGCCGTCTTCCTTCCATGTGCTGTCGTCGGCGTAGTCGTGCTGGAAGCTTCCGATATTGCCGCGCGCAAGGTCGATCCACTCGGAGGATGAGGAATCGTGCGGCTTGTCCGCGCCGACGTTGCGGATGCCGTCGAGCTGGAAGATAAGTCCGTCAGTAACGTAGTCATCAAAGAGCGGGTCGAGGGTGGTCGGAACAGCTGCGTGGGCACGGGCCCACTGCCAGGTGATGCGAACTTTGGCGGATGTGTCGGTAACGACGGCTTTGCAGCCGTCGCACACAACGGGTGAAGACCAAGCGGAGCCGTTCCAGGTTTCAAGTGTGTAGCCGGCGCAGGAATAGACAACGCCGTCCTTCGTCGCCTTCTGCGGCGCGGTAAAGGTGTAGCCAGCATCGTCGATAGCGTACACGCCGCCTTCGTTGCCCTCAAGGCCGGGAACGGCAGTTTCGACGACGACGTTCGTCACGGGGATGCCGACGAAGAAGCGCGCCTCGTCAATGGCGCGGTTCGCGGCGAGTTCCGCATCCGTAAGAACCTTGTTGTAAACACGAATGGCCTTGATGGTGCCGACAAGATAGCGTTCGTTCCACTTTGACTGCGAAGCGCCGCCGCTTCCAAACATCCAGTTCTGGCTGCCGACGGCGTTTCGACCAGAACCCTGCTTCCAGCCCGTTTCGAACGAGGCTGCAGTCGTGATGATCTGCTTTCCGGTGGACGCCTCCAGCGCGGCGTTGAGGTAGTAGATCTGGTTGCCGCACGTCACCCTGGCGCGGCTATCAGTATTCAAGCCCGTTGAAGCGTCCGCCTTGAAGTGGACAACTCCCTCGCTCTTGGTGCCGGTCAAGTAGATGTTGGCATTGTCCTCCGGATTGCCAAAGAATGTCGGCCATGTCGAGCCGCTTGGACTTTCGGATCCTCTCACGTCGCACACGATCTGGACGGTCATGCTGCCGCCGAGGTTCTGCTTGCTCTTCAGCTTGCCGAAGGCGCCGCCTGAAAAGTGGTAGCCATCGGCGACCCAGCCGCTCGTATCGCCCTCCTTGAAGGTGAACGTCGCGTCGTTCGCGGCGCGGCCGATGTTCTTCCACTCGGCGGCGCTACTGTCGTGCGCCTTCAGAAGGCCAGCGTTGCGGATGCCGTCGAGATTGACGACGATGTTGTCCTGCGCCGCGTAGCTGTCCGGCTCGTAGAGAAGCCCGGCGCGTGCGGCGGTTGTAGCAAGGGCAAGCGCAACGGCGCAGCCCATGGTTGCCGATGCGAAGCGGAACGATGGTCTGTTCATTTTGTCTCCTTTTTTTGAATGTTGCCTAAGCTTTCTTGAAAGCACCAAATGCGCCGCCGAGGCTGCCGAGAAGCGAGGCAGCCTGCTGACCCTTGCAGAGAGCCGCAACGGCGTTCACCAACTTGCCCTGGTTGTCGGAGGAAAGCTTTTCCCAGCATTCTTTCGCGGCGGGGGCCATTTCTGAAACGTTGATGAGTTTGGCGATGTCGATGCCGCCAAGGTTGATGCCGGTCACCTTGCTCTTGATGTAGCTGACCAGCGCTTCATTCGCGAGAGACATGATATCCATGGTTATTCCTTCCTAATGTTTATATGGAGGCGGATGTCGCCCCCTTTGTCTATGAATTATTATAGCACACAGGACAGGCAACAACGCCCTCATTAGACAGGAAGGCAACTCAATCGGCCTTTTTCCGAATCCCTCCATGCACCCGGAAGGTCGCACGATAGGTGCGGGACTCGCCAGGGGCGAGGGGCGTAAGGACGCTGAGCAACGGCTCCAGGCAGAAGAAATGACGCCATTCGCCGGGAGCGACATAGGTGGCTTTTGCGCCTGCGTTCCACAAATACCATTTGTCGGCATCGGCACAGGTGATGGCGTATTCACGGCCGCGAGCCGGGTCGCCCAGGACATGCTCCTTGCCGTCTGCAGCGAACTTCAAGGTCGAGCCGTCGGGCGGAGGGACGGGCTTGCCGTCAAGCGTGGCGCCTTCCGCGTCCGACACGGAGAAATAGGTGTGGAAGCCAAAGGCGGAGTCAAATGGCGCACTGCCGGTGTTGGTTTCCGTGATAGCGACTTCCAGGCTGTCGGGCGAGGACATTGACATTTCCGCGCGCAGGTGGAAGTCGTACGGCCACCATGCCTTCGTCTGGGAGGTGGTCCAGGTCTCAAAGGCCAATGCGCCACCCCTTGCCGGCGTAGCCAGCCGCCAGGGGATGAATCGCACGATGCCATGCGAAGGATAGCCCTTGCGGCCACCGAGCCAAGGCCAGCAGATGGGGATGCCGCCATGGACCTCGTCACCCCACGGCCTGTCCTGGTCCATGAAGAGGACCTCGCCGCCATCAAGAGCCGCAGGACGCCAACTCGTAATCTGTGCGCCAACGAGGTTCGCGGTGAGGCTTCCGGTATCTTCGCGGCGCGAAACCTCGACCGTCCTGCGCCTGAAATCGACCGTCACGGACAGGCCGTTGGCGAAGCAAGTCTCCTGGACGGAGCGGTCTTCGGTAAGGGCACGGTGGCTAGTCATCTCGGAAAAACCGGCTTCGCGGGCGATGCCGCCCACGCGCTTCCAGCTTTCCACGAACTCCTCCTTGCGCTCACGCCACTGGCGGTAGTCGAAGATATACATTGGCGCGGTGCCGTAGAGGGCGTTGAAAAGGTCGCGCTTCCACCAGTAATAGACTGGGCAGTTCGAGTAGTCATACCAGTACCAGTGCGAGGCCACGCAGTCGTGATACACCAATTCAAAAAGGGGAATGCGGTATTTCTCGTTGAGGGCGTAGCGCTCGACGCGGTCCCATTCGTTCGTCGAAAGGGCCGCAGGAATGGTTCCGTCGTCGCGGAAGCGCTCGCGCCGCCAGTAGCCTGGACGGCCGTGCGGCATGCGTGCGCAAGTTGGCGACATCATCCCCTCGAAGTAGTCGCAGACGGGGACAAATGCGTCCATGCCCTGCTCTCCTCCTACCACGATTGAGAATTTCTCGCACAGCATCTTGAGAAGGTCCGTCTTGGCCTGGCGGCTGACGCGCCGCGTCATCGGGTGGGCCGGGTTGTAGCACTCCTCCCAGCCGATTGCGGAGACAACATCTATGAACCGCGCCGTAAACGGCACCTCGGCGAGCTCCGTTCCGGCCAGCCGCTCCAAACGCGCGATGGCGGGGATGTCGCACTGCGCGGCGCAATAGTACTTCTTGCCGTCTTTGCCCATGGAGCCCCAGGCGCGCCGCCAGGCGTTGGAGTCGGGCCGATCCCACGCGATGTCGTCGGGCCAGGCGGAGGTGTTGTTGCAAATCTCGCTCTTCGGCGGGTTGTCTCGGCCGAGGGCATCGAGAAGTTCAGGATAGTAAACGTCGCGGCACACGTCATAGCGACCGACGAGCGTGTCGGGCATGGCCGCGATACGCTCAACGTCCGCCTTTGGCGCCCACGAACTCCAAAGGAATCTGTCTATTCCAGCATCGCGCAGTTCCTCAGCGACGGTGGAGTGGGGAGGGTCGTCCGTGTATGGGAAATACCAGACATTGGCGGCGCCGGGAAGGCGCTCGACGAGCGGCCGCTCCTTAGCCTTTTCGCGGAAGGTCTTGACGAGGCCCTGTTCGGCGGCGTAGGCGCGGTAGCGCTTGGCCATTGCCACATATCCTCCCTTGTCGAAAAACACGAACCGCACCCGGCGCGGATAGCCCGCCTTGCCACATTCCTGCTTCCACATCGGGGAAACCGAAGCCAGATGGCCATCCGCCCCAACGCACTTCAGCACGGCATCCTCCGGCGTTTCGAGAATCGCCATCCACCCGCATTCGTCACGCTCATCCACGACGCCGAACAGCGGCATTGACAGTCCGCCACGCCAAACCTGGATTTCACCGTCCGTCACGAGGTCACATTCAGCGACCGGAATGCGGAATCCCTCGCTGAATGGAATCACGAAGGCGTCGTCGGCACCGAACGCCGGCGTCTGCGGAAAAACACGGCCTTCGTTGGGGAGGGTTTCAAACGCCGCTTCAACAAGCAGCTCCGCGCCGTCGAGGCGGTAGCGGGCCTGCGCATCGGCGGTGACGAAGGTGAGAGTGGATTTTTCCCCAGGGCGCGGCGACCCCTCCGCCACATCCTCCCCCCACACTCTTCCCGATCGCTTGTCGCGAACGAAGGCAATGCCGCCGTCGTCCGCGACACGCACCTCAAGCGCATCCGATTCAAGTGTCCTTGCTTCGACGCCAATGGCGTTTACTCCTCCCATGATGGTGGCGACAACAAGTGCGGCTCTGACAGTTCCAATTGTGGCAAAATTCATGCTTCAGTCTCGGGTTGTTTCGTTGCTTTCAAATGGCATTTGGCCTTTCTAGGCGCGGATTTCAAATTCGTGCGCTCCGGCGGGAAGGCGACGCGCCTCGCCGCACAGTTCAAACACAGTTGGCGCCGGCGTGTCGAGGGAAACGCGCCAGACGCCGCCGCGCCGCTCCATGGCAAGGCGCAACTTGCCACGCGGAGGCGGGACGACGCCGGAGCGCCGTGCAAGGTCGCCGGGGTGAGGACGCACCGAGATTTCCTCAAACCCCGGTTTAGCGGGCGCTACGCCAAAGACGTGGCGACTGATCGCGTTGAGCGGCGCGGTGGACCAGGAGTGGTTCATGTCTGGGATGCGCCCCTTCTCCTCAAGCGTGAGATCCCAGAATTCCATGGTGATTGTCGCGCCCAGCTCCATCATGCCAAGCCAGCTGCGGTGGTCCCGCGAGGTCATGAGCGCGATGGCCTCGCGGTCGCGGTCGGCCGCGAAGAGGGCGTCCAGGACGAACTGCGCCATGTAGGTGCTGCACGACATCCCCTTGGAGACGACGTAGTCGGCAACCGCCGCGACACGCTCCGGCGGGACGACGCCACACGCAAGCGCCATGGCGTTCGCCTGAACGGTCGCGTGGTCCGTCCCCTCGCCGTCCCTGTAGCGGCCGCGCCCGGCGTCCCAGAGCGTTTCATTGAATGCGGCGAGCGTCCGCTCCAATTCCGCCGCGAATATCGCCGCGTCGTCGTTCCGGCCAATGGCCGACGCCATCGCGGACAGTTCGCGCAGGTTTCTTATGTGAAGCGCGTTCACGACGGTGTTCACGTCGCGCATCTCGAAACCGTCGCGGTAGCACATCGCCCAATCGACGATGTCTCTCGGCATGGCCCCGTCCGGGCTCGGGCGCACCGACTCACCGCGTGTCACAAGAAGGCCGTCGCCACGCCTGAGGTGGCGCCAGCTCTTGCAGTCCTTCAGCATGGTGTAGAACTTCCTGACGAACCCCAGGTCACCGGAATGCATCCAGTCGTCATAGATCATCGAGATGAAGAACTGCTTCCATTCCGTAGGCCATGTCGCATGGCCGGAAAGATGCTCGATTGAGGCGCGGATGAGCGTCCTGTCGGAAGTTATCGCGTGCGTCCCCATCTGCGTGATGAAGGCGTCGGCCTCGTAGGGGAGTCGCTCCCTGTCGCCGTCAACGAACATCCCCATGAAGGTCGTCGCAAGAATCGAATGCTTGCAGAAGTCGTGGACGCGCACGAGATCCGGCGAATCGCAGTCGAAATGCTCCTCCTCCATGTCGTAGGCGTAGTGGACAGGCACCTGCCGCACATTGGACTTCGTGATCTCAAAGGGGGACTCAACAACCTCAAGCCAACGGAAAGGCATGATGGTCCCGAAGTGCCCGACAGGATTCGCGTTGAACACGCTCGTCTCGTTTTCCTGGTATGGGATCCGCTCCCAACCGCCGCCCTTGAACTCCCCATTGGAAAGCGCGCACCGGATTCGCCCCTGCTCCTTGGTGAAGAAGGAGGCCGTCTGCACGGAACCTTCGGCGTCCAGGAGTTCGCCCCAGACGAACTTGAAGGGGCCGGGCATCGGGGCGTCCACTTCGATCCAGCCGAAGAAGTGGCGTCCAAAATCAACGAGCGTGTGGCCCGCCTTGTTCCTGGTTATCTCCACCGGAAAAACCGGGTGGCCGCTGATAACGCGACCTGTCGTTTCGGGATGTGTCATGTCAAAGGCTCCAGCCGCAGCGTCCATTTTTCAGGACGCGCCGGCAAAAGGTATTTTTCCATTGGGCGAGGTCCGCACGACGCGCCGCCAAGGCCGCACTGCCCTATGTCGAGGTTGAGGAATACCTCGGGACGCGGAACCGGCATATTGAAGATGCGCTCCTGCCCGCCGCGATGCCGCGCGAACTCAAGGTCCTCCCATGTGTGGTGGAGGGCCTGGAAGAAAAGCGGCCGGTCGGCGGAGAAGCGAACGCCGCGCCCTGAGTCGTCGGTAAGCTCCACCCACCTCACGTCGCTCTTGTAGCCGCAGTCCTGCGGGCGCTCGTACTCGACGTATTGACGGGTGACGGTCGATTCCCAGCGTCCCACGAAGGCGGCGGTCTTGCGGTCGATGTAGTTCTCGAAGGGCCCTCGCCCATACCAGCGGAGACGTTCCAAAACCGGGGAGAGCCGCCAGCTCGTGCCGAGACGCGGCAGGAAGGGCATCTTGCCGAAGGGCTCGGCGCGCTCCTCAACCTCAATCGCGCCGTTGGCCGCAAAGCGCCAGCGTGATTCATGGCGCCACCCACCAGTCTTCGCCCCGTGGACAATGACGGAGCAACGGACTTCACCGTCGACGATCTCGATAAACGGCTCGTGGTAGGAGAGCTGCGTGAGGCCTGTGTAGTATATGTTGAAATCGCCTTCGCGATCATTGCGGCGCATCCAGACGTCGTTATCGGTAAGCGCCCTCATGCAGGTGAGGCGCGGCCCCGCCACAATTCCCGCCGCATCTTCAAGGATGGTCGCGCCGTTCATTTCAAGGCGCGAGAGCGTGCCGGTCGCCTTGGAGAACTCGGCGACGGTGTCGCCACAGCGGATGGTGAGGGGATTTATCACGGAGGCACGGAGGCGCGGAGATACGGAGGTGAACTTTGCGTTCTTTGCGTTCTCTGCGTGAGAATGGCCCAGGGCGACCTGGTCGCGGGCGACGACCCATCCGGCCGGGGCCCAAGGCATGGCCGTCTTTGTAGAGAATGCGACGTTGATGAAGTATTCCCTGCCCGCCGTCAGCGCCACCGCGTCCAGCGGGATGCGCAGCTCCCCTCGCGAAAGGGGCGGGAGATGCGGCACCTCGGCAGAGCCGGAGCGCACGGCGACGCCGTCCTCAAGCAGTTCCCAGCGGCAGTCGAACTCGTCGGCGAAGGTGAAGGAGAAGCGGTTCCAGAGGGAGAGGCAAAGGACGGGGGATAAGTCCCCCGAACCCCCTGAAACAACAAGTCCCCTATGGACATGGGCAACTTCCAGCAGCTTCGGCGTGACTTCGCGAAACGGGCCGACAAGGCCGTTGCAGCAGAAGGGGCCGTCGTTGGGATGGTCGTCGAAATCGCCGCCGTAGGCAAGGAAGCGCTCGCGTTTGCCATCCGGGCCGATGCGGTCGGTTACCTTCCACACGGCTTGGTCCACCCAGTCCCAGATGCAGCCGCCCGCGAGCGAGTCGTGCGCGTGGATGGCGTCCCAGTATTCCGCGAAGTTCCCGACGGCGTTGCCCATCGCGTGGGCGTATTCCGTGAAGAAGAACGGCTTGCCCTTGTGCTGGGTGCGGTCGCCCTCGTTCGTGACGGCCAAATCGCTTTCCAGTTCGCCGTCGCCCATCTGGCCGCGCATGTCGAGCCATTCCGGCGTCATGTACATCCGACCGTCGATGTCTGCGATGGAATTGCCGCGCTCCCAGTGCAGGAGTCGCGTCGGATCCAGTTCGCGCACCCGGCGCGCCGCCTGGTCGAAGCAATAGCCGGTGCCGGTCTCGTTGCCAAGCGACCAGAAGACGACGGACGCGTGGTTGCGCCAGTTGAGGACGTTTCGCTCGTTGCGCTCGACGATGGTGTGCTCCCACATCGGCATCCGTCCGAGCGCGTGTTCGCAATAGCCTGGCTCGTGGCCCTCGACGTTCGCCTCGGCCATCACGTAGAGCCCGTGGCGGTCGCAAAGGTCGTACCACAGGCGGTGGTTCGGGTAGTGGCTTGTGCGGACGGTGTCGATGTTGTGGCGCTTCATGAGCGCGATGTCCGCCTCCATCTCGGCCGGTGTCACGGTCCAGCCGTTCTCCGGGCTTGCCTCGTGCCGGTTCACTCCGTGGAATTTCACCTTTCGCCCGTTCACCAGCACAGCGTGGCCCTCGACGCGGATGTCGCGGAACCCGACGCGGCACGAGCGGACGTCCTCGCCGTTTTCAAGGACAAGCGTGTAGAGATTCGGCTTTTCGGCGCTCCACGCCGCCGCGCCCTCCACGACGAGCGATTCGCCGAAAGTTGAGACTTTGTTGAATGAGGCGTCGAAGAGCGTTGCCTTGACTGGCAGCGGCGATTCGGCGTTCACTTCAAGACGCCAGTCGCGGAATGAGTCGTCAAGAGGAATGGTGCGGACGCTGAAGTCGCGGATCGCGTTTTGCGGCTCCGCCACGAGCGACACGTCGCGGAAGATGCCCGAGAACCGGAACATGTCCTGGTCCTCGAAATAGCTGCCGTCGCACCAGCGATAGACCTCGACACAGAGGAGGTTGTCTTCATTTTGCCACAAAGAACACAAAGACGTTTTCGATTTGTCTTTGCCTAATTCTCTGTGTCCTTTGTGTTCTTTGTGGCTGTAAATCAGATACTCCGTGATGTCGAACTCCGACGGGAGGCGCGAATCCTCGGCGTATCCGACGCGCCTTCCATTCACCCAGACGTAGTAGGCGGACGCCACGCCGTCGAAGCGTAGGATCGTGCGCCGCCCGCGCCACGACTCAGGCACGGTGAAGCGCCGCCGGTAACTGGAGACGGGGTTGAAGACGACATCATGGTCGAAGCGGTCGCGGACAAGCGGCTCCTTCCAGGCGTGGGGGTAGTTGACGTTCGTGTAGATCGGTCGCCCGTAGCCGCGCATCTCCACGCAGGAGGGAACGTCGATTTGCGCCCAGCGCGAGTCGTCGAAGTCGGTGTTGAAGAAGTCGGCCGGACGCTGCGCCGGCTCGCCGCACCAATGGAACTTCCAGTCGCCATTCAGCGACAGCACCCACGGCGTCTCCGGCTCCAGCGCGTCGGTGAGCGCCGCCTCAGCCGATGCGAGCGGCGGCGCGAACGTCCGCGCCGGAAGGCGGTTGATCGAGTTGATGGCGGGGTTTTCCCAATCGTTTTCCATGTCTTGCCCTACATTACGAAGAGGACTGTCTTTCTCGCCAGTTCGGCCTCGTATTCGGCCCTGGTCCTGTTGTCGATGGTGAACAGGTAGCCGTCGCCCTCGTCGCGCAGCTCCCGGCCATCTGAAAACCTCAAGGTCGTGTTGGGGTTGTATGGCCCCGGATCGCCGTTCCCGGCCCCCTCGACCACGGCGAAGAACGCCAGGCACGACTGGGCCGGAATCGCCACTTCGTCGTCCTGGTCGATGTTGTTGTTCCGCGCGATGAACCAGGCGGCGGCGTTGCTCTCGCCGAAGCGGACATAGCTCTTGTAGAGGCATCTGGCGGAGACGTGGAAGGAGACGTTCGTGGGGTCGCGGTTCCAGATGTAGCCCTTCGCGCCAAGCGTCCAGCCGCCGCCAATGGTCTCGTCCTCGGGGCTTTCGCCCCAGTAGCCCTTCTTCCAGTAGCGCTTGTCGAGCAGCGGCCCCGGCCCTTCGGGGCAGCGCCTCCATTCCGTCACCTTACCGTCGCGGAAATCGTTGAAGCCCCCCGCCTTGTTGAGCCGCGCGATCATCAGGCCGCCGCGACCGTAGATGCCGCTTGGCGGCGGCAGGACGACGCGGGCCGTGCCGGAGAGTTCGAGGCGGAGGTGCTCGCCGAGCAGATTCGCGAAGGTCAGCGTCCCGCTGGAGGCCTTGATGATGCCCGTGCCGGTCACTTCCCCCGGAAAGTCAAGGAGGCCCGCGGCGCCGTCGGCCGTCGTCGCGTTCCACACCACGTCGCCGCCCCAGGCGCGCGCGGCCGAAGAATTGGAAATCACCCTGCCGCCCTCCTCGACGACGAGCGTCCACCGCGGCGTCTGGGTGGCGTTCGTGAGATTGACGGTGCTGCCGTTCCGAACGGTGAAAGTCCTCGCGGCGTCGCCGATGTCGTTGTATCTCCCGTTCCCGTCGAACGCGAACCCAGAGACTTCGGAAACGATGTCGCCGGGCGTCGCAAGGTTGAGGATGGCCCGCAGCATGAAGTTGGCGCCCCGGACGGTGAGCGTGTGGCCGTTCATCGCGAGCGAACCCCAGTTCACGCCGAGGCGCGTCCCCGCGTAGATCGTCGCGTCGCCGGAGAGCCGGAGGTCCTTGAAGAACTTGAACTGGTCGTTGGACCTGTCCGCCTGCCAGACCGCCGCGCCGTAGGCGGGGTCGCCCGCGCCCGCGATGGTGATCGCCTCGTCGGGCGACACGTTGGACGAAAACATGGCCACCACGAGCGTCCCGCCGTCCTCGACGACTGTGCCGCCCGCCGACGTGCCGAGGTCGCTCGTCTCGTGGATCTCCAGCGCGCCCTCGCGGATTGTGATGGTGCCCGTGTAGTTCGACATCACGTTCGCGCTGACGAGCTTCCCGCGCCCCGTCTTCACGAGGTTCTTCGCCCCGATGTCGGCGACCAGGGCCGCGCCGACGAGCCGCGTCACGCCGAGCGGGACATGGACCTCGTATTCGTTTTCCCCCAAGGGCGTGGAGCTGCCGCCCGCCGATCCGTCCCCGGGCACGGAAACGGTCACGGGGCCGAGCAGCCCCGACGGCAGCGGCGTGTCGTCCTTTGTCCAGTGCCGCCAGGTCGTGAAGGTGTGGCGCCCGGTCGGGGACGGCTCGCCGCGCGTCACCCAGTCGGGGATCGACCACAGCCCGTCCCTGCGGTCGCCGTTGGTCCCTGAACGCCAGTTGCAGTCGTCTTCGAGGAAGTCGTCGCCAATCAGGCGGTTGGGCCAGAGGTTGGTGACGCGAATTGAGAATTGAAAGTTGAGAGTGGAAAACTCGTTGGTTGCGTCCTCCGCTTGCGGCAACGCATCCGTGATGTCCACTCGGTAGGGCGGCCGCCAAAGAACGGGGAAGGTTTTCCCGTTGACCGTCACCTCAGCGAAATTCCTGACATCGCCAAGATCGAGCATCACCTGCCCCGGCAATTTTCCATTTTCCATTTTCAATTCAAAGCTCGTCCGATAAGTAGCCGTTCCGGAGAAGTACCGGATGTCGGGGTCGTCGTCGGACGTCCAGTCTTGGAGCGCCGGCCAGTCCCGCGTCTTGACGGCCGCGCCGCCGGAATACCAGGCGACGGGGAACGTGACCTGCCACGGGCCGGAGACAAGGGTGGCGCTAGAGGGGCTAGAACTGCTAGAAGGGCTAGAGGCGCTCGTCCTGAAGACCACGAACACGGAGCCGCTTGGCGGGAGCGACAGCGCGACGGTCGTCCGGCCGCTTTCGACGCGCCACAGGGCGGCTTCGGCGATTTCGCCGGTCTCGGCGTTCCAGATTTCGGGGACGCGCCCCGCTTCGCGGAAGGACGCCTCGAACTCGATTGTCTCCTCGTTGTTGAGCGCGACGAAATACCAGTCGGCCGAACCGTCGCGGCGGTGGATGAAGGACGCGCCGGCCCGCTCCACGGCCTCCGGCACGCGGAAGTCCCGTTCGATGCCGAGGCGCTGGAGCGCCGCCGCCGGCGCGCATTCCATCA
>JAEEGH010021434.1_pt1 | contig 13350 bp, 8 predicted proteins | sample 9134181 | NCBI WGS metagenome assembly JAEEGH01 (sample SAMN16246544, study PRJNA631951) | gut metagenome | biome: gut microbiome; feature: rumen; material: DP-attached | host: Bos | place: Iran: Karaj | collected 2018-10
AAAGAATATGGTTCTTCTTAAGACCGCAGAAGAATAACCCGTGCACACAGCGTGACCCGCGCAGTCAGCTTCCAGACAACAAAATCGGAGAGAGTTTGGAGGCTGATTACAAGCGGAAGGAATTAAAGCTTATGAAACCATTTCCCTTTGAAGAACTCCAGAAGATACTGGAATTAAAAGATACAGAAATAGATACTGATAAACTCATCTTTGACTCTACTCTTACACAAGTAGAAAAGATGCTCAGATTTTCACTTGAAGACAGAAACTACAACGAGCTGCAAACAGTAAGGGACCATGTTGTTTATACAGACTATGACCATATAACAGAAATGATAAACATAACAGATATGAACACAAAACAGCATGTACCAAACTGTATAATAGACGGAAGAAAAATATTCTTACTTTCTGCAGAATATGAAAACCATGTTTTGTTTCTTAATTACAATGCCGGCTTTTCTCCAGAAACTTTACCACCGGACCTTAAAGAAACAATCATTAAACTCTTCCTGATAAAAAAGAAAGAGTTTATAAAACAGAAAAATCATGAAGATAATATAAGCTTTGAAATGCCTAAGGACATTACAAATGTAATTGATTTATATAGAAGAAAATCACTGGAATGAATAATTTTGAAAGCGTTTACAAAGAACTTGAAAACCTGTTTATAAACAAACTCCCTAACTACATAGAAAAGATAAATGTAGAACACAATGACGGAATAATTCTTAAACCATTTGAAAACACAAAGCTGGAAGAAAATTGCATAAATCTTCCATCATTCAGCTTTGCTCTTGAACAGGCTGAGTACGAAGAAAAAGACAGGATAATTGAAAATACAATTTATGAAGTTAGTTTTGAAATAAAGCTACCTGAATACGAAAAGGATAAAACAATCCATCTTTGGAGATATATTGAAGCGATAAATAAAATGCTTTTAGAAGAAAAAAAAGAAGATATTGAATATTTTCAAATTACCAAAATACAAGGCGCAAAAGTTTTTATTAAGTTAGTAACTTAATCTACCAGTAGCAATTTACAGAACCCAACTATTGATATGAAGGAAGATAAAAATTATCTCTAAAATCTTATTGAGAACTTGCGACGTTTGCGTCGTAAGTTCTCAATGACAAAAAAAAGATAAATGTTAAAGGAAGAAGAAACTACAGTTTTTTATAAAATGACTAGTTTTTTTTTAAACGTAATAAGAATGCGAATAACAGTAACAAATTGAAATTCCTTATATACGCTGTGGGTTTAATTTGCGCCAATAGTTCTTTTTGAAGTTTTGACGGTATTTTTAGGGAAAAAAAAGGCGCGGAATCCCCACGCCTTTTCGGTGGACCGAGGTCTTTCGACCAGCCCAATTATTATTATAATTTGAACATCGAGAATGTCAAGTTCTGTAGATTTTTTAAAGCATAAACAAAGATTTATACCTCTGCCGAGGCGGGTTGAAATCTGCTGAGTTCTTAGGATGTGATTTTTTGGATTTAAGTGAAAAGATGGTGGAACTTTGAACGCTGCTAAGTTTTCAAAGTTGTATATTTTCAATGAAAGAAAAATACCACTAGATATTATTATTATCTTATGATATAAAATAATTAAAGGCACAGAGAATGCTGAAGTAAATCAGCTAATAAATAATTGATTTTTGTATTTGATGTAAGTTGAATGCTTGAATCATAAATCTATTAGTAATCCTACTTTTCCAATTCTTTATGCTATTCAAAACATTATGATTTCTCATTTTATTTGAATGGTATTATTGTGCCTCCACAAAATTATATCGTCCACGGAGGTAAAAAATGGACAAAGAAACAATTATAAACATTCAGAATGCTATTGGTTATGAATTCAAAAATCCAGTGCTTCTTGATCAGGCATTTACGAGAAAGTCATATTCAAACGAACATCCGGAATTTTTGTCAAATGAGGTTTTGGAATTTTATGGAGATAGTGCATTATCCATATATGTTTCAAAAACACTGTTTGATAGATACTCAAAAATAACAGAAGATAACCAGTTTTATTCTGAACAAGATGAAGCAGCTCTTACAGAAATAAAAGCTTATAATGTTAATAAAAGAATCTTGTCACATTGTATACAAATGTTTGGCTTTCAAGATTATCTTTATTTGAATGACAGTGATGAAAAAAATAAAGTTTATAATTCGCCACATGTTCAGGAAGACTTATTTGAAGCAATAATTGGAGCGGTAGCTGTAGACAGCAATTGGGATTTTGAACGAATCTTTTATACCTGTGAAACTATGTTGAGAGTTGCAGATTTTGAAAAAAACTACATCAGCTGGCTTTGGAATTGGTGTAATGAAAATGGATATAAAACTCAATCTTTCCAGGTAGAACTTGGAGAAGACCGAACAAAAAAGAAAACAGAACAGTATCCATTATTTAATTATCGTGATTATTATGAGGAACAGGAAAAAAAGAAAAATAAGAATTGGGCAAATTATAAAATAAAAAAGTGTGTTTTAACTATTGGAGAATTGAATATCACAGTAGAATCTGACTGTGATACACTTTATGAGGCTCAAATGGATTGTGCAGAACAGGTTTATTATATAGTTCAAGCTAAAGAAATGAGAAAAGCTGTTGGAAATCCTGATTTTGATAATTCAGTTAATCAGCTGAATATGCTGGCTCAAAAAGGCTTTATTGATGATCCTGAATATGATTTCACAGAGAATCATGATGATGATGGAAATCCTGTATGGGTATGTGATGTTTCTGTTGATGAACTGGAAGATATTTATTATGGAGAATCATCCATTAAAAAAGAAGCTAAAAAAGAAGCTGCTTATTACGCTCTTTGTGATTTATTGGATTATGATCCAGATTTGGAAGATGAGGATTAATAAATAATACTAAATAAAAAGAATTTTAATATAATTTTCCCCTGTATCATTATTTGATACAGGGTATGTGTTATAATGTATAAGTTAATATATATGGAGACTTATGCCTTATGACTACAAAACTAATTAAATATGCTATAAATGCAGATAAAAATCTCATGTTTATTGATGATGTTCCAAATGGATTGGAATGTGGTTGCATTTGTCCTGGTTGTAAAGAAAAACTTATAGCAAAAAACGATGGAAAAATAAGAGAACATCACTTTGCTCACGCCAGCAATAAAGAATGTATTACTGGTTATCAGACCATGATTCATTTATTAGCTAAAGCAATAATATGTAGTAATCATATTCTACCGGGGTTTGGAATAAACAATAATCCTATAGTAGCTACACAAATAGGATGCGAAGTTCGACTAGATGATTTTAATATTGTACCTGATATTATAGCGATTGCACCTGTACCATTGAATATAAATTATGTTGGAGTAAACATAGGCACAGCAACTAAAGACATCCCATTTATAATTGAGATATATGTTACCCATAAAGTAGATGAAGAAAAGGCAAAAAAAATAAAAGAATCTGGCATTCCTGCTGTTGAAATTGATTTATCAAAATCAGAAGCAACAACAACTGATGAATTAGTTAAAGATATTTATAATCCTAAAAATTGGACCCATATTAACAAAGAAATTGGTCAAAAAATACTACCGAAAATCAATATTAACTTACCATCGATGTATGGATTATTCCCACAAACACAACAGACTAGACCAATAACATCATCAAGACGAGGAAATTATGGATATAGGAGTTATCACAAAAGAAAAAGGTAAAATAACTTTTTTCCAAAAAAGAACATTTTTATGGTATAATATGATTTTATAAACAAAAGGGTAATTTAAAATGGCAGCAATTAATGACCTTATAAATCAGATAGATGACGAAGAACTCAAAAAACGTATTACACAAGAGCTTGAAAAGTTGACAAATCAAAAGAAATTTGGGCTTGTTTTTGAAGAACATCTTCCTGAGTGTGTTCCACTTTATGATATGCCAATTAAGAGAGGCTGTAAGGTTGCCCAGAAGGTTGGCAAGGTAAGCGAGTTTTACACTGTTATGCAGGTGGAAGGTGATAACGTTTACTGTACTAATAAAAAAGAATCTAAGGTCATTAATTTCTTGAAGCAGGATTTAGTTTGCATTGCTGAGTTTGGAGAGCCTATTTATCCTTATTTGAAACAAGTTGATACTATTTATAAATCAGATGATGTTGAACTTCCAACACATGCCCTTATACAGGCTGATAACTATCATGCATTGCAGCTTCTGGAATATCTTTATGCCGGAAAGGTGGACTGTATTTATATTGATCCGCCTTACAATACCGGCGCACGTGACTGGAAATATAATAATGACTATGTAGACTCTTCTGATACTTATCGCCATAGTAAATGGCTTAGTATGATGAAAAAGCGTCTGCTTTTAGCAAGGAATTTATTGAATCAAGATAATAGTGTAATGATCGTTGCTATAGATGAAAAAGAATACTTACACTTAGGCTGTTTATTAGAGGAATTATTTCCAGAAGCACGAATACAAATGGTTACAACTATAATTAGTGCCAAAGGAGTTGTTCGTAACGGTCAATTTTCTAGAGTTGAAGAATATTTATATATTGTTGAGTTTGGAGAATCATGTATAGTTCCTGTAGAAATTAACATGTTGGATTCTGAGGTTAAAAAAGAAGCTGATAGAGAAATTGAATGGTTAGGTTTTAGACGAAGAGCCCCTCAAGCAATAAGAGAATCACGACCAAATCAATTTTATCCTATCTATGTTGATATTGAAACAGGATTTATAAAAGAAATAGGAAATGTAGTTCCTCATGGTGTTGACAGAAATACTATTCCTGAAAAAAAAGGTTGTATTGCTTTATGGCCATTAAGTAAAGATGGTGATGAAAGATTATGGAGTTTAACACCGGAACCAGCAAGAAAGAATCTTAAAAAAGGTTATTTAAGAGTAAATAATTGGGATAAAGACTCTAAAACAGGAACTGTATATTATTTACCTACAGGAACTATTGAAGATATTGAAACTGGAAAAGCGAATGTTATTGGCAGAAATCCAGATGGTTCAATTATTGCTGTATATAAAGCTGCAGGAACTACACCTCCAAAACGGGTTTGGAATGTAAAAACACACAACGCAGAAACTTATGGAACAAATTTACTACAATCAATGATTGGAGGAAGATTTTCATATCCAAAATCCCTCTACGCAGTACACGACGCAATTCGCTTCTTTGTAGCAAATAAACCAAATGCACTTATCGTAGACTTCTTTGCAGGTTCGGGAACTACACTTCATGCGGTGAACCTTCTTAATGCAGAAGACGGCGGAAAACGTCAGTGCATTATGGTAACAAACAATGAAGTTAGCGATGAGGAATCAAAAGCGTTGGCTTCGAAAGGATTTACTCCTGGCGACGCAGAATGGGAAGAACTTGGTATTGCAAATTATGTTACATGGCCAAGAACTGTTTGCAGCATAAATGGTAAAGATATAAAAGGAGAACCAATTAAAGGAAATTATATTGGCAGCGATATACCAATGTCTGATGGTTTTAAGGCAAATGCAGTTTTCTTTAAGCTTGGATTCCTAGATAAGACTTCAGTCCAACTTGGACGACAGTTTAAGGAACTACTTCCGCTTTTGTGGCTTAAGGCTGGTGGCTGGGGAAAGTGCCCGGATTCAGCTATCGATTGCAAACTTCCTTCATATATTATCTTGCCGGAAAATAAGTTTGCAGTTTTGATTAATGAAAATTATTTTTCTGAGTTTGAAGCAAAGATTCGTGAAGTTCCAGAAGTTCAAATTGTTTATCTTATAACTGATTTTGAACAGGGCTTTAAGGCTATGACAAAGGCTTTAAATGTAAAGAAGACTTATCAACTTTACCGCGATTATCTTGATAATTTTAGAATTAATATAGAAAGGAACTAATATGAATGTAGAATTGTTTCCGTTTCAAAATAATGCAGTAAATAATCTTAGAATGCAGACTGCCGAAGCTATGGGCTCATATTCCAGAACTCATACACCACAGGTTGTATCTTTGCAGGCTCCTACAGGTGCAGGAAAAACTATCATTATGATTTCTCTTGTTGAAAGTATAATCTATGGAACAGAGAATTATGATGAACAACCAAATGCAATTTTTGTGTGGCTTTCTGATTCGCCTCAGTTGAATGAACAGTCTAAAGATAAGTTTTTAATGTCAGATAAGATTCGTGTGAATCAGTGTATTACTGTAGACAGTAGTTTTGATAAAGAAACATTTGAAGACGGTAAAATCTACTTTTTGAATACTCAGAAAATTGGTAAAGCAGGAAACCTTAGTCAGAAAGGTGACGGACGAAACTATACTATCTGGGAAACTATTGAGAATACAGCTAAGCAGAAATCTGACAGACTTTATTTTATTATTGATGAAGCACACCGTGGAATGCAGGGAACTGAAGCCGGTAAGGCAACTTCTATCATGCAGAGATTCCTAAAAGGTGCACCTGCTCTTGGATTGAATGCTCCTGTTCCACTTGTAATTGGTGTTAGTGCAACTGCAGCCAGATTCTTTAATCTGGTTAGCGGAATTAATTCTACAATGCATCCTATTGTTATTGCTGCTTCAGAAGTTCGTGCATCGGGATTACTTAAAGAAAGAATTGTAATTACATATCCTAATGATTCTCAGAAAAATAACGAAATGGCTGTTTTGGATGCGGCTACTGATGAATGGATGAACAAGGTTTTGCACTGGAATCAGTATTGCAGAGAGCAGCATTACAAATATATAAATCCTGTTTTTGTTATTCAGGTAAAAGCAGGTACAAATGGAAATGTTTCTGATACACCACTTGAAGATGTAATTGCAAAGATTGAAGAAAAGACAAAAGCAAGATTTAAGGAAAATGAAGTTGTTCATACTTTTGGTGATGTAAATACTCTTACTCTTAATGGACTTAATGTGCCGCATATTGAGCCTAATGACATTGTTAGTGATATGCGGGTAAAGGTTGTTTTATTCAAGGAAAACCTTTCTACCGGCTGGGACTGCCCTAGAGCAGAAACTATGATGAGTTTTATAAAGGCAGAAGATGTTACTTACATTGCTCAGCTTTTAGGTCGTATGGTTCGTACACCTATGCAAAGTCATATTATGGTTGATGATTATTTGAATGATGTTCGTTTATATCTTCCATACTTTAATCGAGAAAATGTAGCGGCTGTTGTAAAGGAGTTACAGGATTCTGAATGTGGTGATATTCCAACTGTTATTGATTCTGAATGTATTGAGGCTCCTGTTTATAAACAATTGAGTATTCATACTGCACATTCAAGACAGACGGTCAATGATAATCAGACTCCTGGATTATTTGATAATGAAATAGAAACTACGGTTGATAATACTTCTACTACAGATACTCCCTCAGAAAATGTATCTTACCCGAAGCCAAATGAAACTGTAATTACAAGATCTTATGATACTTCTAAATTAGATGTGCCTTGTACAGACAACCACAAACCTTTTGCAAGTGGTGCATCTACAACAGGAGACAACGTTCAAAATACTGTTATTGAAAATAAACCAGAACAGCCTGATTTATTTGTATCAACAATTGACCGAGAAGCTGTAACAAAGTTTATAAATGACAAGGCAATTCTAACTTACGAAGTTAGGTCCGTCAGAATAAACAGTTACTTAAAATCACTGGCCGAGATTTCTACACTTTTAACTTATAACAATATTGATCGTTCTGCACTTGGCACTGTAAAAGGTGAAATTATTGATATGATTCACAACTATGCAGAGAAGCTTCGTGATAATAATGTTTATGATCAGAAGGCTAAAGATATTCTGACTTATAAACTTTCTATAAAGATTTTTGATATTTTTGGGCAAGACTTGTCCGGCGGAAATGTTCAGGATTCTTTGTTTATGAGTAGCAGTGAATTAGACAGACAACTTAGAATTGCTGATGTAAAACTCGCTGGTTTTGGTATTCCTACTAATTATGGCGAACAGTATTTTGATCCTGAAAATCCAGATGTATTTAAAATTGATTGCATTTTGTTCGTTCTTGATGAAGAATGTATGGCACAATTGAATCAATATGCAGAAAAGAAGTTCCATCAGCTCGATAATGATAATAGACGCTATATTGTTGAACAGAGTGAATCTTTGAAAAAACAATATAACGCAATTACTTCTAATGGTGATGAGCTTAGTAAGCACAGTTTTTCTTTGCCAGAAACAATTATTGCACAGGAAGATCCTAACGGAAAGGAATATTCAAATCATCTATTTGTTGATGAAAAAACTGGCAAAACAAGGATTAAATTAGACAGTACCTGGGAAGATGGTATTATTGAAGAAGAAGCTAAGAATCCTGAGTTTGTCTGCTGGTTGAGAAACCAGGCTAGAAAACCTTGGGCCTTGACTATTCCGTATGAAATGAATAATGAGAAAAAAGCTTTATATCCTGATTTTATAATTATTCGCCGTGATTTGAAATCTACTACTGGATATGTACTTGATATTCTAGAACCTCATAATCCAACTTTGAATGATAATCTTCCTAAGGCGAAAGGTTTCGCAAAATATGCAGAAGCAGAACCTGCTATTGGTAGAATTCAGTTAATTAGAAAAGTTCGTGATGGCGGTGTAGAAAAGTTTAAGAGGCTGGATTTTTCTAAAGGAGAAATCAGGCAGAAGGTTCTTGCAATGCAGAATAGTGAGGAATTAGACCATTTGTTTGATACGGATGGGTTGTTTGAGTAAGATATTAAGGATAGTAAATATAGTCTTTAAATTGTTTGATGTAGTAATACATAGGAGAAAAAAGTGTTCTATTCACCGTTTACAGATAATGACGGAAATATGCTAAAAATAGACAAAATTAAATACTCAGACTTAGACCAACTTAAATCGAAAGGAATTACAGAAGGGTATAAAATTGAATATAAATCTGCTTTTGATGACTCGTTAAAGAAAAATCACTTATGCAAAGAAATAACCTCATTTGCCAATTCTGATGGAGGTTGGCTTTTTATTGGTATAAAAGATGATGGCGAAATTTGTAATATTGATATTGATAAAAGAACTGATTTTGATGTTACAATTACAAATATTCTAAAAGAAAAAACATCACCTGTCCCAAAATATGAAATGAAAACACTTGTTTGTACTAATGATTCAGACAGATGTGTCATTGTTATTTATGTACCTGCTAGTAAAAATACTCCATTTGTATGTGATGGTACAATTTATGTAAGAAATGCTAGTAGTGCTATTAAGGCAAACCGTTCAGATATTGATGAATTATATTTCAAAAGAAAAGAGGTCTTGAATTGGATATCCAACTTTTGTAATCATAATTATTTTGATAGCTTTGATAAAACATTTCCATTCTGCTATATATATCTTTTCAATCCAGAAAATGAGCAGAAATTAAAAAGCTATGATCTTGATGAATTATGTAATTCAGATAAACCAAGTAATGTTAGTTTGATTAATCGTTCAGCAAATTCTGTAATTTTCTACAATGCAAACACTACCGGTTGTACAAGTTTTTTTGAATACTTTGATGATCACAATGTAAAATTTGGTATACCTATGATACCTTATAGAAAATATTCAAATGAGATGAATAAATATTTTAAAGAACAATTAAAATTGGATATTGATAGTTTTTCTGCTATTGACGGACATGTAACATTAGAGAATATTTCTTTATTGATAACAAATGCATTTGAAATGCTGAATAGTTACAAAAAAGACATAAAAGATTATTCTTTCATATTTGAATTTCAAAATGTACAAAACACATTTGTTGTATTTGAAGGACAATTGAGAGAACAGTTTGAATTGTTTAAGGACAAAGGTTTTAGATTTTGTAAAAAGACAAATGTTATAAGTCGTGATTGGCAAATAATTCATTTGAGTGATGACACAGCAAATTATGGATATGCACTTACAATCGCATCTACAATTATGGGAAATACTTTTGGTTATACTTTCGAAGAGTTTATTACTTTATTTGCAAATGCTCAAAAGAAATATAGTGAAGAAAACGGAACTTTATCTGGAAGTGTTACTGTCGCAATTTAAATAAAAAAAATTGTAAGGGGTAAATTATGACAAACGAACTTGATACAACAAAAAACATCTCAAAACTCTACAAAGAAATCAGCAGTATCTTGAACACTGCTAGAGCAAATGCTTATAAAGCCGTAAACTTTGCGATGGTGACTTCTTACTGGTCTATTGGTCAGATAATTGTTGAAGACGAACAGAATGGCGATGACCGTGCTGAATATGGAAAGGCTATACTTGAAGGACTGTCCGAAAAACTTACAGCTGAATTTGGCAAGGGCTTTGATGAAAGTAATCTTCGTTACATGAGATTATTTTATCAGACCTTTAAGAATTGTGACGCACTGCGTCACGAATTAACATGGACTCATTACAGGCTATTGCTCCGTGTAAAAGACGAAACTGCCCGTAACTGGTATATGAATGAAGCAGCAAATCAAACATGGTCAACTCGCCAGCTGGACAGACAGATTTCTGTTTTGTATTACGAAAGACTTCTTGCAAGTCAGGATAAGAAAGCTGTTCAGATTGAAGCAAATACAAAGCTTTCCGAAATTGAGCCAGAGCAGTTTATTCATGATCCTTATGTTCTAGAGTTTTTGAATCTTAAGAATTATCCTGCTTTACATGAATCAACAATTGAGCAGGCACTTATTGATAACTTGCAACACTTCTTACTGGAGCTGGGAACAGGATTTTGTTTTGAAAGCCGCCAGAAACTTATGCGCTATGAGGATGATGATTTTTATGTGGACCTGGTTTTCTATCATTCTGTTTTGAAGTGTCATGTACTTATTGATTTGAAGCTTGGTAAATTGACTCACGGCGATGTTGGACAAATGGACAGTTATATTAGAATGTTTGATGCTCAGTACAAACGTGATGATGATAATCCTACAATCGGTTTAATCTTGTGTTCTGAAAAGAATGACGCTGTTGTAAAGTATTCTGTACTTGCCGATGCCAAACAGATTTTTGCTTCAAAGTATGAACTTGCACTGCCTAAGCCAGAAGAACTTGCACATCAGATTAAAATGGACAGACTTTTGATTGAAGAGCAGATGAAAAACTCTGATGATGAAAATAATAAATAGTTTGGTAAGCTGACTTAATCGATATTTAATTATTTCCCAAAAGTTAATATTTCTTAACCATCAGGAAACAACACTCTCTTTTATAATTCACCTATGAACATTCAAGGCAGAGACTGCACACTGACTGTGGCAAGAGACGGTGAATTTATTCCATTACCATACAGCGAGGAAACTGTAAGATTAGCGTCCAAAGGCTATTCTTTGCCAGGATGTATTGGCGAAAGGAACAGGGAAAAAACTGTAGTAACGCACAGGGAAATTGAAGGCTGCTTTGTAACACGGCTTGAATACCTGAACGTGCTGCCCCTGTTTCTTTTGTTTTTTAACAGTAGTGAAAAGTTTGACCTTTATGCAGATAGAGGGTTTGAAAAGACTGTTTATAAAAATGTGCTACCACAAAGCTTTGAGCTTAGGGCGGATAATAAAGATGCATTTAAGATAAGGGTAAATGTAAAATCTAGCAGGGATTCTTATGTGACGGAGTGGCCGTTGAATACACCGAATCTTTCCTGGAAAGAGATTGTCGAGTCGAGCCCGACAATGACACAGGATGCTGGTCCGGCAAGGACACAGGGTGTTAGGACATACAGCTTTGACGGACACTTTGTTACGGCAGACTTACGGACTTTGCCGCTGGTGTATAGGTTTGAGCTGAACGGAAGCTTTACGGAAAAAACTAACTTTAAGATTACACTTTATTTTCCACTCTCTGAAAAACATTACCCTACTCAGGGGAGAATTGAAAAGCTTAATATTTTGATAGACCACACAGACGGAATGAGCATTGATTTATTTGACCTTGTGCCGGTTACGGATTTGTGCGACATAAATTGTCCGGACACGGTTTTGTGTTTTCAGACTTTCAACATTCTTGGTGATGTAATTTTGAACATAAGGAACCAGGAACAGAATACTCATGTACTTTTATAATCTTTCCCAAAGGTTAATAAATCTTAACCAACGGGAAAGTACATCTGGGCTTAAACTAAACTCATGAAGTTTTATGAGCTGCCACCAGAAGTAAACAACAGAATCTCAGACACAGATATGCGACCATACGTCCGCATTGCTTTTGAAAAACAAGGCGGCGATGTTTTTGTAAATGACAGTGATATTCTTGAATGTGTAATTACTTCCTACAAATCTACTGACGGCGGAATTATCAATTATGGTGAAATTACTTTTGACAATACCAATGGCAGCTTTGATACAGAAAATGATGAAGAGCTTGCACCAGGTCTTGGCGTTGAGGTGTGGTATTGCTTTGGAGACAATTCTTCTACATTCTTCCGCTTCCATCTTTTTGTTGATGATGACGGATTCCAGAGTGAAGCTACAGGATTCTTAGACAGAACCTGTAAAATAAAGCTTGTTGATTTGAGCAGTAGACTTGATAACGCAAAACTTCAGAGAAACTGGACTGACAGCGAGACAGTTATAGACAGCGTTGTGTGTGATAAAACAAATCCAACAGAATCTCTTGTTCACATTATTGCAAGGCGCGCCGGAATTGAAGCAAACCAGATAAACTGTGGCTACCTTCCTTTTAATATTCCTTATGTAGTTTTGAACAACACGGTATGGAAAGAGCTTTGTGCTCTTGCACGTGCTTATGATGCAATTGTTGAATGCGGCCGCGATATGACCTTGAGTTTTATTGAAAGCCCTTATGACACGGAAAATGAATATTCAGAAGAAACAGGTTTTGATCTGACTGAAAAGGAAATTACTCATTACAGATTCTTTAGCCGGAATGATAACTACGCAAATAATGTACGTCTTAAATATACACGTTATGTGAGAACTGAACGACAGGAACTCTGGCAGTACAGTGATGCTCCTGCCTGGTACGACGAAGATATGCAGCCTTATTATCCATTTACAGATGACAACCGTGCAATTATACGTGACACAGATTACCAGGCAATTTATGTTGCAAAGAACGAAGAAGGAAAAACAAGAAATGTCGTGTGGGCTGACAGTCTTACAACAGAACAGGAATTCATTGATGAGATGATTGTTTCGGAAGAATCTGAAAAGCTTGGCGTTATTCAGTTTGATACTACAACTTATAAGGACCGTGCAGTTATTCAGCTTACAAGAAACAACAATCTGATTGCCTTATACAAAGCTGCAATTTATGGAAGTGCAATTATAAGTGAAACAAACTTTTCTGTTTATGTAAAAGATGACCAAGAGATTGCACAGTACG
>JAEEGH010021435.1_pt1 | contig 13350 bp, 12 predicted proteins | sample 9134181 | NCBI WGS metagenome assembly JAEEGH01 (sample SAMN16246544, study PRJNA631951) | gut metagenome | biome: gut microbiome; feature: rumen; material: DP-attached | host: Bos | place: Iran: Karaj | collected 2018-10
GTTCGCTGTCAAGTTCTTCAGGAAAGAGCGGCTACAACTGACAAGGTTTTCAGTAAGGAACAAACAATGTTGACAAGTAATTCAGTTTAACCCGGTGAAAACTGTCAAGTGAAATCAGGAAAAGACAACATGGCCCCAACTATGCTCCAACAGTGCCCCTATGAGTCGTTTGGATAGTTTCTTTGCTTCGTTCGGATAGTTCTTTTGACTCGTCCAAATAGTGCCTTATAGGGTACGAGGCCCGTCTGGGCAGGGTGCAAGAGCCGTTGGGACAGGGATTCCGAGCCTGCCTGGCAACCGTTTGCGTTAGCCCAAACAACCGTGCGCGTTAGCCCAAACAACCGTTCGCGTATACGCAAAAGCTATAGTCGGTTTTTCTTCAGGGGCACTGTTGGGGCGGGTTGGGGCACCCTTTTTAGTAAACATAGCCCCTGAAAGACTCCTTTGTATAAAGGGGTTTTCGATAATTGGGGCACATGGGGCTATGTTTTTTCAAATTTCAGTGTATATATCCTGTTTTCGTCTTTTAGGCTTAAAAAAATAATGTTATCATTTGGTGTTTTGCATTATAATTATTAATTTTGTGGCAAAATTATGATGAACTGATGAGACCACTGATACTGATATCGAACGATGATGGTTATGAGGCCAAGGGAATTAACGAGCTGGTAGACATGGTTCGCGATATGGGCGACGTGTTGGTGTGCGCACCTGATGGTGCACGAAGCGGCATGTCGTGTGCTTTTACGGCCACATTGCCCCTGACGCTGACGCTGTGCAAGAAAGAGCCTGGCGTTGAGGTCTGGTCGTGCAGCGGCACACCTACGGACTGCGTGAAGATGGCGCTGGCGGAGCTTTGTCCGCGAAAGCCCGACTTGGTGCTGGGTGGTATCAATCACGGCGACAATGGTTCAGTGAATACCCACTATTCGGGAACGATGGGCGTGGTGATGGAAGGATGTATGAAATATATCCCTTCGGTAGCCTACTCGCTATGCGACCATCGTGCCGATGCCGACTTTGAGCCCCTGCGGCCCTATGTGCGACAGATGACGCAATGGGTGCTGAAGAATGGTTTGCAGGAGGGCGTCTGTCTGAACGTGAATTTCCCAGACCCCACCAACCTCCCAAGGGAGGCTAAGGACACTCTTCCTAAACAGGGGGAGACGGAGAGAGTCTACAAGGGTGTACGCGTATGCAGGATGGCAAAGGGTACATGGGGCAGCGAGGTGACGAAGTGTCACCATCCGCGAGGCTATGACTATTGGTGGATGGTGGGCCATTATCAGAACGACGAGCCCGAGGCGGAGGATACTGACAACTGGGCCCTCTCGCATGGCTATGTGGCTATTACCCCCACTCGCATTGACGTCACGGCATACGAGGCCATGGAGAAGTTAAAGAAGTTAGAGGAGTTAAGAAGTTAAAGAAGTTAGAGAAGGAATGCGCTATTACCTGATAGTCGGCGAAGCCAGTGGCGACCTTCATGCCTCGCACCTGATGCAGGCACTGAAAAGTCGCGACGAAGAGGCGGAGTTTCGTTTCTTCGGCGGTGACCTTATGACTGCTGTGGGTGGAACGCGTGTCAAGCACTATCGTGAACTGGCCTACATGGGTTTCATTCCCGTGCTGCTGCATCTGAGGACGATTCTGCGCAACATGAAGATGTGTAAGCAGGATATCATGCAATGGCAGCCCGACGTGGTGATTCTGGTTGACTATCCTGGGTTTAACCTCGATATCGCGAAATACGTGCATGGGATTAGGGGAAAGAGGAAAGAGGAAAGTGGAAAGAGTATTGTGTTGAACTCGAAGGTCTACTATTATATCTCGCCGAAGATCTGGGCATGGAAGGAATATCGCATCAAGAATATCAAGCGCGATGTGGACGAGCTGTTCTCTATCCTTCCTTTTGAGGTGCCATTCTTCGAGCAGAAGCACCATTATCCCATTCACTATGTGGGCAATCCCACCGCTCAAGAAGTCAGAGACTTTCTTGAAATGAGAAATGAAAGGAATGAAAGAAATGAAAGGAATGGGCGGCCCGTCATCGCGCTGTTGGCGGGTAGTAGGAAGCAGGAAATCAAGGACAACCTGCCAGCGATGATAGAGGCCACGCGCCATTTGGCCGACCGCTATGACATCGTGCTGGCTGGTGCTCCCTCCATAGAGCCAGCCTACTACGAACCCTTCCTAAAGGGTAGTCAGGTTCGGCTCGTGATGAACGAGACATATCCGTTGCTGGCAAAAGCCACTGCTGCCCTTGTAACCAGTGGAACGGCAACGCTGGAAACCTGTATGTTCCGAGTGCCGCAGGTGGTGTGCTACAAGATTCCGATGCCTAAATTGTTAGGTTTCCTGAAGCGCCATGTACTAAAGGTGAAATACGTATCGCTGGTGAACCTGATAGCCGACCGTGAGGTGGTGCGTGAACTGGTAGAAACCTTTAGTGAGGACAATATCCGCAGGGAATTGGAAATGCTATTGCCTGGAGGTGAAAAGCGCGAGCAAATGCTTGCCGATTACGAAGTCATCCATCAGCGCTTGGGCGAGAGTCAGGCCCCTGATGAGGCTGCAAGAATCATGATAGAACTATTGAACGTTGACCATTCTTTGACCTAAAGGTACAAAGCGTACTAAAGAAACGATTAGAACATTGAACATTAACTAAATAAATTATGTCACAATTTTTATCGATTTTTGGATTTGATCCTACCAAACACTCCGTGAAGGTGGAGATGTTGGCCGGCTTGACCACTTTCCTGACGATGTCGTACATCCTGGCCGTCAACCCCATCATCCTCAGTGCCACTGGCATGGACAAGGGAGCTGTGTTCTCGGCAACAGTCATTGCCGCTGTGGTGGCCACCATGATCATGGCCATCTATGCGAAGATGCCCTTTGCATTGGCTTCAGGAATGGGTCTGAACGCTTTCTTCGCCTACACGCTGGTCATCTCGATGGGATATACCTGGCAGCAGGCCATCTCCGCTGTGCTATTGGAGGGCTTGGTTTTCATCGTACTGACAATATTCAAGGTACGCGAGGCCATCGTCAACAGCATTCCCCTCGACCTGCGATACTCCATTTCGGTGGGTATCGGACTCTTTATCGCGTTCATTGGCCTGAAAAACGGTGGTGTCATTGTATCGAGCGAGGCTACGATGACAACCCTGGGACCTTGGAATGCTACATCGATTGTAGCCATGTGTGGCATTCTGCTGGGTGCCGTGCTGCTGGCCATGAAGGTACGCGGAGCACTGTTCTACACCATCCTGTTGATGACGGTCATTGGCATTCCTTTTGGAGTGACTCATATGCCCGAGAACTTCACGCTGGTCAGCCTGCCCTCATCCATCGGACCCATTGCATTCCAGTTCGATTTCTCGCGATTCTTGTTGTTTGACATCGACTACCTCATCGTGGTGATGACACTGCTGTTCATGGACCTCTTCGACACCATCGGCACGCTCATCGGAGCATCGACGGGTGCGGGGATGATTGACGAAAACGGCAAGGTACCCAACCTGAACAAGGCGCTGATGGCCGACGCCGTGGGTACCACCGTAGGTGCCCTGTGTGGTACGTCGACGGTGACGACCTACGTCGAGAGCACCACAGGTATCGTGGAGGGCGGACGTACAGGTCTGACGGCATTCACCGTTGCCCTGCTGTTCTTCGTGGCACTGTTCTTCTCGCCTGTGTTCCTGATGATTCCCTCCGCAGCCACAACCAGCGCCTTGTTCCTTGTGGGTGTCATGATGATGCGTCCTGTGCTGCACATCGACTTTGTGCATTTCCGTACAGGTATGCCCTGTTTTGTGACCATGATGATGATGCCCTTCACGGCCAGCATTTCTGAGGGTATCGTACTGGGTATGCTGTCGTATATCATGGTGAAGATCTGCACGGGCGAAGGCAAGCAGTTGTCATTGTTTATGTACGTCTTGGGCGTGCTGTTCCTCCTGAAGTATATCGCACCTTATCTGTAAATATAAACATTAATCATTCATAGTATGAAAAAAGTATTTTCTCTGGTGGTTGCTGCCTTGGCAGCCTGCACCATGCAAGCACAGGACATTCAGTTGCACTACGATTTCGGCCGTAACATCTACACGGGCGAGGAAGCCGGACGTGCGAAGGTGACCATCACCCTCGAACAGTTCAAGGCCGACAAGTGGGGTTCATGGTATTATTTCGTCGATGTTGACCTGTCGAGTCATTTCACAGAGAGTGCCTATACCGAGATTTCGCGCGAGTTCAATCTGGGCAAGCAGTCGCCCTTTGCTGCCCATGTCGAGTTTGACGGCGGTCTGAGCCGCACGATGAGTTTCCAGCAGGCCGCTCTTGCTGGTTTTGCCTATAACGGTCATACGGCAGACTTCTCGAAGACGTGGTCCGTACAGCTGCTCTACAAGCAGTTCTTCAAGAGTTACGATTACACGCACTCCTATGCCAGTGCCCAGCTGACGGGTGTCTGGGGCCTGAACTTCTTCAACAAGAAGATGACGTTCTCGGGCTTCATCGATTTCTGGCGTGGCGAGAAAGCCAACAATCATGGGTGTCTGGTCATTCTCTCCGAGCCCCAGTTGTGGTATAACTTCACCGAGCACTTCAGTGTAGGTACGGAGTGGGAGTTCTCGAACAATTTCGTCTATAACACAGACCCCGAGAGTTCGAAGACCTTCTTCTGGAATCCCACGGTAGGTTTAAAGTGGAATTTCTAAGGCAAGAGAAAAAAGAATGAGGGGCGCCCAGAGCCTCTCATTCTTTCTTTTCGTTATCCTGAAAACACACCTGTTGGTTTTATTCCGGCATCATGTCGGGACGAGGTCCGTTGGGACGTGGGCCGCGATTACCGCGAGGACCACCCTGTCCGCGACCACCCTGTCCGCCACGATGGTGTTGCATCTTCTGCCAGTTCTTATACTGCTCGTCAGTCAGCACTTTCTTCATCTTTTCGTCCGTCTCCTTCATCTTCTCCTGGTGGCGCTTCATTTCGGCCTGCTGGTCTTTCATCACCTCTGCCACCTTGGTTTTCTGGTCGGTAGTAAGGTTCAAATCCTTCGCCATGCGGTCAACCATTTCTTGTGGATCCATCTTCTTGGGAGCCTTGCGCTCGCCGTTTTCACTCTGTGCCTGTGCCATTGTCAGCGACAAGAGGGCAACCATCGTTAAAACAATCTTTTTCATACCTTTTTAATTTTAATTATCGTATTAAGTTTATTTGAAATACACTTCTTTGACGTTACAAAGGTACGAAAAGTTTAACCGCCCGCAGAATGCTTTCAGCGAACGGCCCGTTTTATTCAGCGAAAAAGGATTAGAAAACAGCGAAGCGGCCCCGTTCCTGCATGAAGACGGCCTCGTGGGCTTCTTCCTGGCAAATCTGCGCCTCTACTTCTGAGATGGTATTTGGATAATAGGGGTTACCATCGACAATCTTTCCCGTTAGGAATTCACACCACGTACAGGCGGCAGCATAGCGTCCCAAGGTGTAGCTGAGATGCATGCCGTCGCGACAGAGCACGTCGCCCAGGCGGTGGCGCACCAGTTGGATGGTCGTCCCTGAAGGTACGATACGTGGATTCCCGATGGCTGGCAGCACGCCCAGCATGGTGCTGACAATGGCACTATACATCTGGCGCTGGTTGTAGTCGTAAGGCTCAAATCTCTTCGACTGGAAGTCCTGGGCATAGGCCCACGTCATGTGCCACACGAATTCGACATGCAGATTGGTGGTATAGCCCTGTACGAGATTCTTCAGGCGAACCAGGTTCTTGAAACTGGTGGGAACGCCCGACTGTCGACTGGCCTGTTGCAGCGAGATGACGTCCCACTGCTCGTCGCGGATGATGCTCTTCAGCGTCACCTTCCGCTTTTCCGAGCGTACGCCACTCACGATTTTCCTGTAGTCGTACAGGGCGCTGTCCTTCAACAGGTTGTTGTAATGGCGGTCGATGGAGCAGCCGCCGATATAGGCATTGCCGATGACCAGCGAGTCGCCCTGGGCACGGGCTAACTCGTAGAGATACTGTTCGATGGCATCCTGCGAGAAACTGTTGCCTATGGCCAGCACCTTGATAAGCTTCGCCTGCGCGCCGATGGTGCTAAATAAAAAATATAAAATAAGAAATAAGAGCCTCCGCAGTGTTGTCATAGTTCCAATTATCTCTCTCTCTTTATTTTTTATTTCTTATTTTTTATTTAGGGCGAAGCCCGCTTTATTTTTTATTTAGGCCGGAGGCCGCTTTTTTCAGTTTGCGTATGGCCTTGTCGCGCTCCTGGCGAACACGTTCGCGCTTCAGCCCCAAGTCCTCGGCAATCTCTGCCATCGTCTGTCGCCAGCCTTTCAGACCATAGTAGCGGCTCACCACCTCGCGTTCACGATCGTTCAGCACATCGATGCATGCCAGCAGGTCGTCGTTCAGCGAGTTCTCTTCAACGATGGCGTCGGCTTTCTCGGCATTGACGTCCTCCAGCACGTTCAGCAGCGTGTAATTGTTACGACTGCCTACGGGCAGCGACTCGTCCGTCGAGCGTACGTCCGTCGTCGTCTCCAGGCGACTGATGGCCTCCTCGATACTGCGACGGATATAGGGTGCGGCAAAGGTAACGAAGGGCTTCCCACGAGAAGCGTCGTACTTCGTGGCCGCTTTCATCATTCCGATACTGCCCTCGCTAATGAGGTCGTCCGTGCTCAGCACGTCGCTCTTGTACTGTCGGGCCAGCGTAATCACATAGCCCATATTGGCAGTCACCAACTTCTCTTGTTCCTTCGTCATAGCTTAGTTGAGAGTTTAGTGTTTAGCGTTTAGAGAAGAATTGTATTTTTGGAGCATGCTCTTCACCAGCTTGCCGTAAACCTTGATGACGTCGTCGGCCCAGGGACCCGTTGCCGTAGCTCGCGGCAACAGCATCGAGCACGACTCGTTCTTGTCGCTGATGCTCCAGCAGATCCAGCTGATGCCCAGACGTTCGCACATGGCAATCCACTGCTCTTCGCTCTCGGCGTCAATCCTTCCGTCGCCAGAGGCTTCTGTCGCGCCACTCTCAGAGATGAATACGGGAATGCCCCGTTTCACGGCATCCTCCGTGCGCTGGCGCAGGTCGTCGCCATGCGTGGCAGCATAGAAGTGGACGGTATACATCACATTCTCGAAACCCTCCAACGGACTCTCGGCCACCAGATGGATGTCCTGATCCCAGTGGGGACAACCCACCAGCACCACGTTGTCCTTGTCGTATTTACGGATCTCGCCAATCACCTCGGCGGCATATTTCTTCAGGTCTGCCCAGGTGTCCTCTATGGGTTCGTTAAAGATTTCGTAGATGATATGGGGATACTTGCCGTATTTTCTGGCCATCTCGCCAAAGAATGCCTTGGCCTCTTCCGTCTTGAGGACGTGCGAGTGCCAGTCGATGATGACGTAGACGTTCTGCTTGATGGCCGACTCAATGACGGGCGTCATACATTGCAGGGCATAGCTGGGATTCTCCAGATAGTTGTCCTCAATCATGATACCCATGGCGGCACGTACCACCGAACAGTGCCAGTCCTTTTTCAGCGTCTGTACAATCTCCCTGTTATAGAAACGGGGCCACAGGTTGTGCCACCCCAGACTGACACCACGCAGAATGACGGGATTGCCCCGCTTGTCGCAAAGCTGTGCGCCCTTCACTTGCAGTTGTCCGTACTTCTTCACAGGGTCTTGCGCGTGTGCAAAGAATGCACACATAAAGAACGTTAAAATCGTTAGCAGTTTCTTCATAGTGAGTCTTTATAATTCGTGAAATTCGTTTAATTCGTGGTTAAAACAATGATAAAGTATAGAGGTAGACTACAGCAGCCGGTATGGCCAGCAGCGACGAGTCGAAACGGTCCAGCATGCCGCCGTGTCCAGGCAGGATGCTACCGCTGTCCTTGATGCCCAGCGTGCGCTTGAACAGACTCTCTACCAGGTCGCCCCACGTGCCGAAAACGACTACGACGAGACCCAGCCCGAGCCATTCGGGAATGGAGAGCATGCCCATAAACAGCGTCGACGCATGGTCCATGTCGGCCACCTGCATATTGTCGAGCCATCCAATGCCCCATGCAGCAAGCAGCACGAAGACGGCTCCACCGATGCTTCCCTCCCACGACTTTCCTGGCGAGATGCGTGGAAACAGCTTATGGTGTCCCAGCAGCGAACCTACACAGTAGGCCCCCGTGTCGTTCACCCACAGGAAGATAAATACGCTCAATGGCAGCAGGGTGTTGAAAGCCACCTGTCCGTTGGGCGTGGCGGTGAATGCCAGCACGTTCAGCAACGAGAAGGGTAGGGCGATGTACATCTGTGCCAGCATGGTGTACGCCCAGTCCTGAATGGGGTCGTCCTGTCGCAGATAGAGCTCGGCAATCAGCATGTAGATGATGGTCACCAGATAGGGGATGAACACCACGCTCTTGGCTGCTCCGCCGTACAGGTCGCTACAGAAATAGGTCATCGCGTAGAAGAAATACACCGCAGCTACCGTCGATATGAAACGGTTTACGGTGACGTGCTCGCGTTCGTTGACCAGTCCTGTAAATTCCCATACGGTCATACCCGTCACGATACTAAACAGCAGTACCATAGCCTCAGGACGCAGAAAACTGGCCACTATCGCCGCCACAAAGATGATGCCTGTAATCGTTCTGACAATAAAGTTCTTCATATCGTTGGTTTTTAGTTTTCGGTATTTTCTGAGTTCTCAGAGTTTTCTGAATTCTCTGGTTTCTCAGGATTCTCTGCGAGGGCTTTTGCCTCCAGTTCCTTGGCACGCTCCTCGGCCATGCGCTCGGCATCGGCACGCATCTGGGCCTCCAGCAGCTCTTCCGAACGGCTCGTCCAGGGACGCTTGCCGAAAATCTTCTCTACGTCGTCAGCAAAGATCACCTCGCGCTCCACCAGCAGCTGAGCCAACTGGGCGTGGCCGTCCTTGTGCTCTGTCAGTATCTGCTTGGCACGCTCGTATTGCTCGTTCACCATCTTCAGCACCTCCTCGTCCATCAGCTTGGCTGTGGTCTCCGAGTAAGGCTTCTGGAAGGTGTATTCCTGCTGGTTGTAATAACAGATGTTGGGCAGTTTGTCGCTCATGCCGGCATAAGCCACCATGCCGTAGGCCTGTTTGGTGGTACGCTCCAGGTCGTTCATGGCGCCTGTCGAGATGTGGCCGATAAACAGTTCCTCGGCAGCACGTCCGCCCAACAGCGAACACATCTCGTCGAGCATGGCCTCCTTGGTCTGCAGCACGCGCTCCTCGGGCAGATACCAGGCAGCACCGAGTGCACGTCCGCGGGGTACGATGCTTACCTTCACCAGGGGGTTGGCAAACTCCGTAAACCACGAAATAGTGGCGTGGCCGGCTTCGTGGATGGCTATCGACCGCTTCTCGGCCTCCGTCATCACCTTGGTCTTCTTTTCCAGACCACCAATGATGCGGTCTACGGCATCCAGGAAGTCCTGCTTGCCCACCTTCTCACGATTGAATCGGGCGGCAATCAGGGCAGCCTCGTTACACACGTTGGCGATGTCGGCACCCGAGAATCCTGGCGTCTGACGGGCCAGGAAGTCCACATCCACACTCTCGTCCAGCTTCAGCGGCTTCAGGTGCACCATAAACACTTCCTTGCGCTCGTTCAGGTCGGGCAGGTCGACATGTATCTGGCGGTCGAAACGTCCGGCACGCAGCAGCGCCGAGTCCAGCATGTCGGCACGGTTCGTGGCGGCCAGCGTGATGATACCGCTATTGGTACCGAAACCGTCCATCTCCGTCAACAGGGCGTTCAGCGTGTTCTCGCGCTCGTCGTTGCCACCCATGGCAGGGTTCTTCGAACGGGCACGGCCCACGGCGTCAATCTCGTCGATGAAGATGATGCACGGCGCCGTCTGCTTGGCTTTCTCAAACAGGTCGCGCACACGCGAGGCACCCACGCCGACGAACATCTCGACGAAGTCCGAACCCGACATCGAGAAGAACGGCACACCAGCCTCACCGGCTACGGCCTTCGCCAACAGTGTCTTACCCGTTCCCGGAGGGCCTACCAGCAGCGCTCCCTTGGGAATCTTACCGCCCAAGTCGGTATATTTCTGCGGATTCTTCAGGAAGTCCACAATTTCCTGCATCTCCTGCTTGGCACCAGCCTGTCCGGCAACGTCCTTGAAGGTGATACCCAGGTCGCCGCCCTTCTCATACATCTGGGCCTTCGACTTGCCGACGCTGAAGATGCCGCCACCCATGCCGCCACCGGCTCCACCGCCCATGCGGCGCATGATGAATATCCAGATGAAGATGATGCCGCCAAAGAACAGGATGTTCATCAGCAGCGAACTGAAAAACTCACTATCCTTCGAGTTGTCGTACGAGAACTTACCGCTGAACTTACCCTGCTCGCGGGCCTCGTTCACAAACTGCTCTACCTGGTCCACCGAGCCGATGGCCACATTCACGCTGGGCGTCTTGCCCGTCTGCTCCACACCCTGGTGGAACACGTCGCGGATGTGCTCCGGCTTCACGTACATCTGCAGCACGTTCTCGTATTTGTTTACCACAATCTTATCGGCGTAACCCTTCATGACCATCGTCTTGAAGTCCGAGTAAGACGTTTCTGTCCTGACACTCGATTTCTCGTTGCCCTGCGTGAAATACAAGGTAATCAACGCAATGATGACCAGACCGTAGATCCAGTTCATGTTGAATCTCGGCATATTCATCTGGGGCTTATTATTTGGTCTCTTGTTGTCCATGTCTAATCAATATCTTCAATATGAGTCAATTCTGCATCGTCCCACAGGTGCTCCAAGTCGTAAAACATGCGCAGGTCGGGCACAAAGATGTGCACCAGCACGTCGCCATAGTCCATAGCCACCCACTGGGCATTCTCCAGCCCCACCACCGTTGTGGGCTTCTCGCCCAGCTCCTCGCGGGCCATGTCGCTCACCGACTCTGTAATGGCTTCTACCTGCGAGGGCGAGTTACCCTGACAAATGACGAAATAGTTACTGATGGCACCCTCGATGCCTTGCAGGTCAGCCACCACGATGTGCTGACCCTTTTTCTCTTGTATTCCTTTTGTAATAGTTTCTACTAACTGAGATGTTTGCTTCATTAAAAATATAAATATGTATGTTTCGAGCTACAAAGATACACCAAATCTCCCCAAAACAAGACACTTTCCATAAAAATTTGCGTTTTTTTATAAAAAACCTACGATTTTTTTTGCAGATTCCAAAAAAAGTCGTACCTTTGCACCCGCATTTTGAGAAATGCACCACAAGTTTGGGGTATGGTGTAATGGTAACACTGCAGATTCTGGTCCTGCCTTTCCTGGTTCGAGTCCGGGTACCCCAACAAAAAGATTGCTAGGTTGTTACTCAATGACAACTTGGCAATTTTTCTTTTGTAAAAAGGTGTAATGATGTGGACTAAACCATACGGAATGAAGGAAGGTTTCCTCATTGGAGGAGGCCTCGTTGTAGCGGGTCTGATGCTCCAGCTGAGCGCCGGCCCAGTGGTGTGGGATGCTTTTCGCTGGCCTGTCAACGGCATCGTGCTGGCGGCATTCCTCTTGTTTATTGCCATCGTCTTCCTGTTGCGGAAACGTGTCTATGCCTTCCAGTTCCTCGGCACCCACAAGGCCGCCATCCCCGCCTTGGTCTATGTCGTCCTGCTGACCGTCGTCATGGGACTTATGCCGCAGACCGTCAGTGGCTCATGGCTCAACAACATGCTGTCCTTCTGGCCCTTCGTCCTCGTCTACGTCTATATCACCGTCATCCTCGGACTGATTATCCTCCGCCGAATTGTCAACTTTCATCTTTCAACTTTCAACTTGAAAAGGGACATCCCTTTTCTCTTAAACCACCTCGGCCTGTTCCTGGCCATGACCGCCGCCACGCTGGGCAATGCCGACATGCAGCGGCTGAAGATGATTACGGTGCAGGGTGAGCCCGAATGGCGCGCACTGACCATGCAACAGCAGGTCGTCGAGATGCCCCTTGCCATCGAACTCAAGAAGTTCATCATGGAAACCTACGAAGACGGCAAGCCCCGTCGCTTCGCCTCCGACATCCAGATTCTGACGCGCAGCGGCAAGAACATCCGGACCACCATCGATGTCAACAAACCCGTCGTGGTCGAAGGCTGGAAAATCTATCAGTACGGCTACGACACCCAGATGGGCCCCATGAGCCAGACGAGCATTCTCGAACTCATCCGCGACCCCTGGCTGCCACTGGTCTATACCGGCGTCTACCTGATGCTCGCCGGAGCCGTGTGCTTCATGCTCCTGGCCATACCCTGGACTGCCGGTTGGCGACAAGCCAGAAAGCATCCCAAGCGTGCCCTCACGATAGCTCTGGTCATAGCGGCGGCCTTCTTCTGCGTCCACCACTTCATGCCCATCCTCCATTCCGACACGCTGGTGCCAGCCTTGCAGAGTCCGTGGTTCCGACCCCACATCATCGCCTACATGCTGGCCTACACTCTCATGGCCTCTGCCGCCGTCATAGCCATCTATCAACTCATTAGAGGCGAGAACGCTCAATTCTCAATGGTCAATTCTCAATTCTCAATGGTCTACGTCGGCCTCTCGCTGATCACTATCGGCATGCTCTTCGGTGCCCTCTGGGCCAAGGAGGCGTGGGGACACTACTGGTCGTGGGACCCCAAGGAGACGTGGGCCGCCATCACCTGGTTCGCCTACCTGGTGTTCATCCACTACCGCCAGCTGCCCACCCATCGTCCCCGCCTCGCCCTATGGATGCTGATAGTCTCGTTCCTGCTCCTGCAGATGTGCTGGTGGGGCATCAATTTCCTCCCCTCAGCCCAAAACTCCAGTGTCCACGTCTACGGCCAGTAGACACCAAAAAAATCGGACTGACCAACCGTCAGCCCGAATTTTCTTTTTTATTTATTATTTTTTATTTAGAAAATCGACTCTGTGTCGATTTTCGCCTGGCCGTACGGCGAAGTGTACCCACACGCTCTTCGCGCTCCGCTCAATGAATAGCTCGTCAAAAACTTCCTGACTCTCCTCGCTGATGTCTAAGAGTATAAACGCATAGCGTATTGCCTGCTCTATCCCCTTGCACCGTATATCCACCGCACATCCCGTCAGGTGGTTACTCCCCGTCGCTCCGCCCACAGCCTTATTCACCTGCGGACTCCTATACCCGCTGTTGATAACAATCGGCACTTCATTTCTCATTTCTTCATTTGACCTTTGGTCAGCCTGCTCACGCTCGGCATAGCTCATGCAAGCATGGCTCTGCTCTCGCTTAATCGCAGCCTTCTCATTTCTTTCATTTCCTTCATTTCTTTCAT
>JAEEGH010021443.1_pt1 | contig 13348 bp, 10 predicted proteins | sample 9134181 | NCBI WGS metagenome assembly JAEEGH01 (sample SAMN16246544, study PRJNA631951) | gut metagenome | biome: gut microbiome; feature: rumen; material: DP-attached | host: Bos | place: Iran: Karaj | collected 2018-10
CGGTGACCTTGCCCTGCTCCATCTTGGCGTCGATGAAGCGGCCGACGTCGGGATGCTTGATGGCGATGGTGAGCATCAGCGCTCCTCGGCGGCCGTCCTGGGCCACCTCGCGGGTCGAATTGGAGTAGCGCTCCATAAACGGCACCACGCCGGTCGAAGTCAGCGCGCTGTTCAGCACCGGAGTGCCGGTGGGGCGCAGATGCGACAGGTCGTGGCCCACTCCGCCGCGACGCTTCATCAGCTGCACCTGCTCCTCGTCGATCATCAGGATGCCGCCGTACGAGTCGGCAGGATTGTCGTGGCCGATGACGAAGCAGTTCGACAGCGAAACCACCTGGTTGGTGTTGCCGATGCCGCTCATCGGGCCGCCCTGCGGGATGACGAACTTGAAGTCCTTCAGCAGCTCGTATATCTCGTCTTCACTCAGGCCGTTGGGGTAGCAGTCCTCGATGCGCGCGAACTCGCGGGCGATGCGGCGGTGCATCATATCGGGGTTCAGCTCGTAGATGTTGCCCTCGGAATCCTTGAGGGCATACTTGCTCACCCACACCGAAGCCGACAGCTCGTCGCCGCGGAAATAGTCCTTCGACGAAGCCAGCGCCTCGTCAAAACTGTATGTCTTCATTTTAGTGATTATTCTTTGCCGCAAGTTACTTCAGAAAAGACCAGCAAGCACAAAATTGCCTTCTTATTTTGTAAACAAGAAACTAACAGCGGAAGCCGGGCCAGGTCTTTTCGACTGAGGTAATGTCCGCTATCTCGACCTCCTCCTCGCTGATGAGGCCTGCGGCGGACAGCGCCATAGCCAGCAGCAGGTCGCCGTAGCAGTGCACCCGGCCCCCGCGCAGCCGGTTGTCGAAGCTGCCGGTGATTTCCATAGTGTCGCCGTCGACGGTTATGGCCGCGCCGAGGTTGAAGAACTGCGTCACGAAATTGCGCAGCCGCTCGGCATCCCGGCCGTTCAGCCGCCTGATGCCCCTCAGCACGCTAACCCCTTCGCTGCGAAGGGCCAGCATCAGCAGCGGGCCCAGCAGGTCCGGCGTCTCCGCCAGGTCGTATTCGAAAGCGAAGGTCACGCTGCGCAGGGCCGAGAAATCGCCCTTGTTCTCCCCTGCCCTGTCGGTCATATAGTAGCCGATGTCGCCGCCCGCGCGGTCCATCAGGTCCAGCAGCACATAACCGCCCTGGTCGGTGTCCAGCGGCAGCCGGCGCACCATACTCTCGCCGACAGTCACGCCTGCCACCAGCCACAGCGCCGCGCCGGTCCAGTCAGCCTCGATGCGGATGCGGCCCGGACGGATGCTCTGGCCGCCCTTGAAGGCCACATATATGTCCTCGCCGGAGAAATCCTCGCTGGAGAACGAATAGCCGAAGCGGTCCAGGATGTTCATCGTCATACGGATGTCCGGCACTCCCACGGCCTTGCGGACCACAAGCTTCGAAGGCCCTTCGAGCATCGGGAGCACGAACAGCAGGCCGTTCACAGCCCACCTGCGGCGGGTGCCGTCGATGGTATACTGGCCGCTTTCGAGGCTGCCGCTGACAGTCACCGGCAGCCGGCCCTGGGTGAAGACCAGCGAGGCTCCGTGCCTCAGCAGCGGAGTGCAGCAGCCTGCGAAGCTCTTCTTCAGCAGCGACTTCTCGCCCGTCACCGTCACCGGCTCGCGGCTCAGCGTGGCCAGTGCTATGCAGATATCCGCCACCAGCAGGCTCTCCCCGACATTCAGCACTCCGCCCGCCACCTTCAGGCCTTCGGCGGCGATGTCCTTCTGCACGCCCTTCACCGTGATGGTCTTGGACTTCTTGTTGAAATGCACCTCGGCGAGCAGCTGCCGGGCCACATTCATCGCGGCCGTGATGTCCCGCGAAAGATTCACCTGGCGGATGCGGCTCTCCCCCGTGCAGAGGGCGGCTGCGAGGACAGCCCTCACCGCATAGCCGTCCGAGCAGGGCGCCTTCACGTCGCCCACGAACTTCTTCTGCTCAGGCTCCAGGATGTCGAAGACCGTCGGCTCGCCCTCGCTCACCAGACGGCTCTGGCGCGGCGCCACGTAGTACATCGGGCAGCCCTTGCCCACCGCCTCGATCCTCGACAGGCGGCCGTAGGTGCCCATCGCGAAGGCCACGAGCTTCTCCGGCGGGAAGAAATCGTAGAGCGCCAGCACCCCTGCGGCCTCCTCGGGGTGGCGGGCCGTCGTGGCGATCTTCACTATGTCGGCCCCGAGCGCAAAGCAGCGTGCCGCCACGGCCTTCAGCTCCGACAGCGGCTGCACGCCGTAGTAGTTATGGTATGAGACAATAAGTCCGCAATGGTAGTTCAGGGCCAGGGTTATCAGCCAGTCCCGCTCCTTGTCAGGAAAGTCCAGCCCGATGTCGACGTATGCCGCCCCGGACATTATGGCCACCGAGAGCAGATGCACTCCCAGCGACAGCTCCCGCGCCATCGTCTCCTCGTCTTCTTCGTCTTCCGGAAGGCGGAAGGTCGCGATGCTGTCCAGCCCCTTCGTCTGCCGGAAATAGGCCTTCACCTCCTCCTCGTCGAAGTCCAGCAGGTCCAGCCGCAGCTCCACGAGGTCCTTTTTCTGCAGGAACTTGCGGTAGGAGATGCAATAGGCCGGCTCTACGTCCGAAAGACTGTGGCAATAGGTCAACATTGCTGCGGGGGGGGCTATGCTCCGGCGGGAAGCACCAGCTGGCGGAGACAATCGATGTCGAGGTGCATTATGTCGGCGGAACCTATCTTGGTCGGAATCACGAAATCGAAGGTGGCGGCGGTCTGCTTCTTTTCCTTGCTGACAGCGTCCATCAGGGTGCGCATTTCGATGTCGGTCTGCGTCGGCAGCCCTATCGCGGCGAAATCAGCGATGAGGGTCTCGGTCACCTTATGGTTCGTCTTGCCGAGCTTCTCACCCACGAACGAGGCTATGACGGTGCCGATGCTGACCGCATTGCCGTGCGAGATGGGCGCCGGCGAGCATTTCTCAATCGCGTGGGCGAAAGTGTGGCCGAGGTTCAGCACCTTGCGCGGTCCGTGCTCGTGGTAGTCCTTCTCGACGATCTTGCATTTATATCTCACGGCGCGCATTATCAGGTATTCCAGATCCTCCTTGGTGTCGTAGTCCATCAGGTGGTTCTCCTTGAAATATGCCACCGCCTTCTTGTAGAGCGTGCTGTCGCCGATGATGCCTAGCTTCAGCATCTCCGCCGCGCCGCTGAGCATATTCTTCTCGTCGAGGGTCTTGAGGAAGAGCGAGCAGACATAGACGAACTGCGGCTTGTTGAAGAGGCCGACGACATTCCTGTAGCCCGCATTGTTGATGCCGGTCTTGCCGCCGATGGCTGCGTCCACCTGGGCCAGCAGGGTCGTGGGGATCAGGGCGTACTTCACGCCGCGCTTGTAGATGGCCGCCACGAAGCTGGTGATGTCGGTGACGATGCCGCCGCCGATGCCCAGGATTATGCAGTCGCGGTCCGCCCCCATCTTCATAAACTGGTCGATCACGGACTGCACCGTCGCGAGGTTCTTGTTCTCCTCGGTGGCGTCTATGAAGACCTTCTGGAAAGGGAATGACGAGCCGTAGAGCTTCTCCACCTGCCTGTCGATGATGACAAACACCTTCTTGTCCTGAAGGAGCGAACGGAGCTCTTCGGTGCTGCTGCGGAAATATATCTTGTCGAGAAAGGCCATCTTCTGACTGCTATTCAGTCAAAGATAGGCAATTATTTCCAATTGTCAAGGCATTCCGACAACTGGTCGTCATACTTCAGGCTGACTGCCGGCCCGGCGGGGTAAAAGTAGTAGCGCACAGCCACTTCGTTCTCGAGCAGAGGCAGGATTTCGTCCTTCTTGCTGCGCAGCACATCGGCCTTGTCCATCTGCATCTTCGCCGTCAGGGCGTCGATCTCGTCCTTGAAGGCGTCGTACATTCCGTCGGCCTCGGCCACCCTCTTGAGCTGCTCGATCTGGGCCTGCATTCCACTGCGGTAGTCGAACTCCTGCTCACAGGCGTAACTGATGAAGTCCTCGAACTCAGCGTCGCTGAGGCGGAAGCTCTCCACCGGGGCGATGGCTGCGTGTTCCGTGCGATATTTCACGGCATAGTCGTCGATGATGCCGTTGAGCACCAGCGAGACTGTCGGGCGGCTGTACATATGGCTCTCCACCTTGATGTCGGGGGTGATTCCGCCGCCGTCCTTCACGATGCGGCCGTTCTTGGTGCGGAACTCGCGGGTCAGCGAGTCGGGGATGGCGCCCACGCTGCCGTCGGCATTGCGGTGGCTGTAGTCGATGGCCTGCACGCAGCGGCCGGACGGGGTGTAGTACTTGCCGGTCGTGATTTTCACAGTGCCGTTGTATGCTGTGGGAAGGATGGTCTGGATGAGGCCCTTGCCGTAGGTCTTGGCGCCTGCGATGACGCCGCGGTCAAGGTCCTGGATGGCGCCGGCCACAATCTCGGAAGCCGAGGCCGAACCGCTGTCCACCATTATCATCAGAGGGATGAGGGTATCCACCGGAGCCTCCTTGGTGTAGTACTCCTGGTTCTGCGCCGCCATACGGCCCTTCGACGACACTACCATAGTGCCCCTCGGGACGAAGATGGACAGAATCTCGATGGCCTCCTCCATCAGTCCGCCGCCGTTGCCACGCAGGTCGAGCACCAGCCTCCTGGCACCCTTCGCCTTGAGGTCCTGCACAATCTGCCGGAGCTCGTCGCTCACGCCCTGGGTGAAGCCCGAAGTCAGTATGTAGCCGATAGAGTCGCGGATCATACCGCTGTACTCCACGTCCGAACGATGGATGGTCTCGCGCGTCACCACCACGTCGATGGTGTCCTTCGTTGCGCCCCTGACGACCTTGAAGCGCACGTCCGTGTTGGGCTGACCCTTCATCCTGCCGGAGCTCTGCTCCGAAGTCTCGTCATACACCGGAATGCCGTCAATCTCGATGATGGTGTCCCCGGGCACCAGCCCCGCCTTGTCGATAGGGCTGTCGGGATACGGCTCGTTGATCACCACGCCACCACCCACACGCTTGCGGATCACCGCCCCCACACCGCCGTACATACCGGTAGTCATCATCTGCACATTCTCGTCCTGCTCCTCAGGAAAATAGACAGTATACGGGTCGATATACCCCAGCATCGCATCAATGCCGGCCCTCATCATCTTCGAATACTCCAGCGAATCGACATAACTGCGCGCCAGATTGCGAAGTATCGAATTCTGTATCTCAAGGCTCTGTCCGAGCGTAAAATCCTGCGACTGCCCCCACGCCGTCACCGACAGCGCCAGCACAAAAATCAACGAAATGGCTCTTTTCTTCATCTTCTTCTTCAACATAAAAAATCGTGTCCCACAAAAATACTAAAAATACTTGTTTTTCAGACTTGCTAATCACGCGCGACACGGTATTACAAATTTCAAAACTGATTCCTATCTTTGGGAGCTATTAAATCCGCGAATTCTGATGGACAGGAATAAGAGAACGCTGGTCTTTGCGACCGCAAACCGCAATAAACTCATCGAGGCTGAAGGAGTGCTGGGAGAAGGCTTCAACATTGTGCTTCCGGCGGACCTGGGATATACGGACGACGTGCCCGAGACGCACCTGACGATCCGCGAAAACGGCATCGAGAAGGCGCAATTCATCTGGGACTTGTTCGGGCGCGACTGCTTCGCCGACGACACCGGGCTGGAGGTCGATGCTCTGAACGGCGCTCCCGGAGTCTTCTCGGCCCGCTATGCCGGTGAGCCGAAGAATCCCGTGGAGAACGTGAAGAAGCTGCTCCGCGAGCTGGAGGGCGTGCCCTTCGAGCAACGCACCGCCCGCTTCCGCTGCGTGGTCGCCCTCTTCGAGAGCGCAGACGAGACATACGAAACAGCCGGCGCAGACGTCTCCACAGGAAAGAGCGGCGAAGCTCCCACCCAGGCAGGTCTCGGGAAGGCCGGCAAGCTCACCGTCTTCGAGGGCATCTGCGAGGGGCACATCGCCCTCGAGCCGCAGGGCCAGCTCGGCTTCGGCTACGACCCCGTCTTCATCCCCGAAGGAATGGAGAAAACGATGGCGATGCTCACCCTCGACGAGAAAAACGCCATCTCCCACCGCGGCAGAGCCCTTGACATGCTTGCTGCGCACCTGGGACTGGCCACAGAATGAAAAACCCGGCCGCCAGTGGCCACAGAATGGATGGGAGTGCGCATTTGTTCATTCTGTGTCCACAAAACACGGTATTTCGCGGAAAAACTGGCCACAGAATGGATGCCGAGGCCGATCCATTCATTCTGTGGCACAAAAATGAGTCTGCAAGAGCCTTCATGAGCCTGCACGACAGAACAGAGAGATAATAAAACTATGGCACTGACCCAACAATCTCGGATAATAGTGTTGCACCTGACGAAGTATGGCGACTCGTCGCTGGTGGTGCACGCTATCGACTCCGTGCGCGGGCGCTGCAGCTACATGCTCAGAGGCGCAGGCCGCAGCAAACATGTGACCGTCGGCGCCCTTCACAATCTCGCCGTCCTCGACATCGTCAGCGTCGAGAGCCCGAAAAGCTCGATGGCATACCTCAAGGAGTACGAGCCCGCCATGCCCCTGACCTCCCTCCGCAGCGACATCGTCAAGAGCAGCATCGCCCTCTTCATCAGCGAACTCCTCTACCGCACCATCGTCGAGCAGAACAGCGACGACCGCCTTTTCGCCTGGCTGTGCCATGCCATCGCCCTGCTGGACGCCACCGGACGGACGGACCCCGCCGCAAGCAGCCTCTCAGAAGGCCCTACCCCAGCAGGCACCCCAGCCTCGGCAGGCAGCCCTACCCCCGCAGGAAATCCCGCCCCCGCGACCAGCGTAGCGAACTTCCATCTGTGGTTCCTGGCCGGACTCTGCACCGCGCTGGGCTTCGGACCCTCGCAGAACGGCGACTTCGACGGCAGCGAATACCTGCAATCGGCGAAACTGACGGCAAGTCCAGCCTTCGGCAGCAAAGCGGCCGCCACCGACCCCTCCCGAGGCGACAACCTCACCCTTCTGCGCCAGCTCACCGCCGTGCCATTCGCAGAAGCGATGGCCATCCCCCTCAGCGGAGCCCGCCGCCGCGACTTCTGCGACAGTATGGTCCGCTACATCTCCTACCACCTCGGCATCAACCTCCGCCTCCGCTCCCTCGACGTCCTCCACGACCTCTACTCGTAAACAGGGATTTTGCACCAGAGCGTGTCACGCTTTGGCGGATTTCTTTCTGACAGCCTTCGCAGCCCCAGCCTTCTTGTCGGAAGCCTTGGTCGCCTTCTTCACTGCAGGCTTTTTGGCAGCCGCTTTCTTCGGGGTCTTGGCCACAACCACTGGAGCCTTCGGGCCACCGGCCTTCCGCGCCGCCTTCTTGGCAGCAGCACCCACCTCCGAAGCCGCCGGAGCCACCGAAACCTTCGGCGCAGCCGCACCCGCAGCCCCAGCCGCCTCCGCCTCAGCCCCCTCCACCTTCTCAATCATCTGGTAATCCAGCAGCTTCTGCTCCAGGCTGGCCCGAAGCACTTTCACCCGCACCCGGTCCCCGAGTGTAAACGTCCGCCGCGAAGCCTTGCCGATCACCATATACTTCTCCTCGTCGAAAGTGTAATAATCATCATTCATCTCGCGGATCGACACCATACCCTCGATCTTGGTCGGCTCGATCTCCACATAGATGCCCCACTCCGTCACGCCGCTCACAGACCCCTCGAACTCCTGTCCCACCTTGTCCTGCATAAACTCGATGAGCTTGTACTTGATGCTGGCCCGCTCGGCGTCGGCAGCTATCTGCTCGCGCTGTGACGACCAGTCGCAGCACTTCTCGAAGTAGTCCTTGTCCTGGCTCTTGCCGCCCGAAGTGTACATCGCCAGCAGGCGGTGCACCATCATATCGGGATAGCGGCGGATGGGCGAAGTGAAGTGGGTATAGTACTGGAAGGCCAAGCCGTAGTGGCCTATGTTGTCGGTGCTGTAGCGTGCACGGGCCATAGAACGCAGTGCAAGGATCTGCAGCGCGCTCTCCTCTGGACGGCCTTTGGCTTCCTTCAGGAGGCTGTTGAGGCTCCGCACGGTCTGCTTCGTATTTTTGGTGGGACCCATCGTGTGGCCGAAGACCTTTGCGAACGACCGAAGCGAATCGAGCTTCTCGGTGTTGGGGGTCTCGTGGATACGGTAGACAAAGGTGGGCTGCTTCAGTGACGGCAGCTTGCGGGTGACATATTCCGCCACGCCCTTGTTGGCCAGCAGCATGAACTCTTCGATGAGCCAGTTGCTCTCCTTGCTGATTTTCTGCCCGACGGCGATAGGCTTGCCCTCGGCATCGACAGTTACCTTCATCTCGGGCCTCTCGAAGTTCACGGCGCCGTGGTCGAAGCGGTTCTTGCGAAGTATCGTGGCCAGGTCGTTCAGTTTGCCTATCTCAGCGGCCAGAGGGCCTTCGTGCGTCTCGATGATCTGCTGGGCTTGCTCGTAGTCGAAGCGGTAGTCGGAGTTGATGACGGTGCGGCCGTACCACTCGCTGAGCACCTTGGCGTGCTCGTCAAGCTCGAATATCGCGGCATAGCAGAGTTTGTCCTCGTGCGGACGCAGCGAGCAGAGCTTGTTGCTGAGGTTCTCCGGCAGCATCGGCACCGTGCGGTCCACCAGGTAGACAGAGGTTGCACGGTTGTAGGCCTCCTTGTCCACAATGTCGCCCGGCTTCACATAGAACGTCACGTCGGCGATGTGGATGCCGACCTCATAGCGGCCCTCGTCGAGCTTTATGAACGATATGGCGTCGTCGAAGTCCTTGGCGTCGGTGGGGTCTATGGTGAAGGTGGTCACCTTGCGGTAGTCCTTGCGCTTCGCTATCTCGGCGTTGGAGATTGCATCGGATATCTTGTCGGCAGCCTGGCTCACCTCCGGCTCGAAGCGGTAGGGCAGTTCGAACTCGGCCAGGATGGCGTGCATTTCGGTGTCGTTCTTGCCTGACTCTCCCAACACATCCACGATCTTGCCTATGGGCTCCATGCTGTTGCGGGGCCAGTCGGTCACCACCACTGCCACCTTCACTCCATTGGCAGCCTGGATGCCGCCGATCTCTGGAAGATCCTTCGGGCTGTCGATGGGGATGCGGATGTCGTAGGGCATACGGGCGCTCTCGATGATGGCCCAGGCCTGGTTGCCACGGACCGTTAGGATGCCGATGTGGGGCCTCCTGCTGCGTTCTATGATCTTCACCACTTCTCCTTCCTGCCGGCGTGTGTCGCTCCTCTTCTTGGTGACAACCACTTTCACGCGGTCGCCGTTCAGTGCGCCGCGCAGTTTGCTTTGCGTCACGAAAATGTCATTGTCGCTGCCTTCCACCACCACGAAGCCAAACCCGTCGCGGGCAAGGCTCACGACGCCTTCAAGCTCTTCCTGGCTCTTGCTGCGGCGCCCCTTGACGCTGATGCGGGGGGCATCCATTTTCCTCTGGTGTTCCTTCTGCTGTTTGCGGAGTTTTACTTTCTTGGACATACGCTAAATCCCTATTGATGGGGATGCAAAACTTAAACGATTTTTCCGTAGATTTGCATCTGATTACTTATAGACAAATATAACTGAAAATATGGACAAAAAAGTATTGTTGATGATTCTTGACGGCTGGGGAGAGGGCAAGCACGACCATAGCAACGCCATCTACACCCAGGGTCAACCTCATATCGACGCACTGCGCGCCAAATATCCTTTCTCACACCTTATGGCCTGCGGCGAAGACGTGGGTCTGCCCGACGGCCAGATGGGCAACTCCGAGGTGGGCCACCTCAACATCGGCGGCGGCCGCATCGTCTATCAGGACCTGGTGAAGATCAACCGCGCCTGCGCTGCCCACAAGCTTCTCGAGAACAAGGAGATCGCTGCAGTATATGACTACGTTAAGAAGAGCGGCAAGGCCCTGCACTTCCTCGGCCTGTGCTCTCACGGCGGTGTGCACAGCTCACTGAACCATCTCTACGAGTTCCTCGCAGAGGCTGCCAACCAGGGCTTCGAGAAGGTATATGTGCACTGCTTTATGGACGGCCGCGACTGCGACCCCCGCAGCGGACTGGGCTTCGTAGAGGAACTGGAGCAGAAGATGGCCGCCACCACAGGCAAAGTCGCTTCGGTTGTGGGCCGCTACTACGCTATGGACCGCGACAAACGCTGGGAGCGCGTAAAGCAGGGTTATGACCTGCTCGTGAACGGTGTGGGCAAGAAGGTTACTTCCGCCACCGAAGGCATCAAGGAGTCGTATGCCGAAGACGTCACCGATGAGTTCATCAAACCCATCTGCGTTGTCGGCGCCGACGGCAAGCCCGTAGCCACCATCCAGGAAGGCGACGCCGTCATCTTCTACAACTTCCGCAACGACCGCGCCCGTGAGATGACCACCGTGCTCACCCAGCAGGATATGCCCGAGGCAGGAATGCACACCATTCCCCTCTACTACTGCTGCCTGACTCCCTACGACGACAAGTTCACTGGCCTGCACATTCTCTTCGACAAGGAGAATGTCACCGACACCATCGGCGAAGTGGTTTCAAAGGCAGGACGCACACAGCTGCGTATCGCCGAGACCGAGAAATACGCCCACGTGACCTTCTTTTTCAACGGCGGCCGCGAGGCTCCGTTCGAGAACGAGGACCGCATCCTCATCAACTCTCCGAAGGTCGCCACCTATGACCTCCAGCCCGAGATGAGCGCTCCCGAGGTTGCCGCCGCCCTGATGGACGACCTTAAGACCGAGAAGCACGATATGGTAATCCTCAACTTCGCGAACGGCGATATGGTAGGTCACACCGGAGTCTACGACGCCATCTGCAAGGCTGTCGCCACCATCGACGACCTCGTAGGAAAGGTTGTGGAAGTGGCCCGTGCACACGGCTACAGCGTGCTGATTACCGCTGACCACGGCAACGCCGACTACGCAGTAAACCCCGACGGCTCTCCGAATACCGCACACTCCCTGAACCCCGTACAGTTCATCGTTGTCGACGACGACGTGAAGAGCGTACGCGACGGCCGCCTGGCCGACATCGCGCCGACAATGCTGCGCCTGATGGGCATTCCCCAGCCTGCCGATATGACCGGTGAATGCCTCATTGACTAGAAATATCCTTAACCTTAAACTTTTATATTATGGATTTAACAGCTCTTATCATCACTCTCCTCATCGGAGCAGTTGCAGGCTGGCTCGCCGGCGTTCTTTTCAAAGGCTTCGGCTTTGGTCTGCTTGGTAACATCATCATCGGTCTCATCGGTGGTTTCATCGGTGGTAATGTACTCAACTGGCTTGGCGTGTCATTCGGTGGTACCATCATCGGCCAGATACTCACAGCCTGCGTAGGCGCTGTCCTGCTTCTCTGGATCATCTCACTCTTCAAGAAGAAATAGCAGATCCAAGCTTTTGAATGAAAAAAGAGGACGACACGCTCGCCCTCTTTTTTTGTGCCTTAGACGTAGATTTCGTGGAGGACGTCGAGGGAGCGGAGGTTAAGGTTGACGCCGAGGTGGTAGGAGATGTAGCGGATCATCCGCTCGCAGAAGTCGCGGCGGCGTGCTCCGGTGAGGGGTATGGCCATCGCTTCCGGGAATTCCGCTGCGGTGAGCTGCCTCAGCAGGGCGAGGTTGTCGCTGTTCGTGCCTTGGGCTGTTGCGCCGTTTGCCGCTGTGCCGTTTGTCCGGCTGGGAGTCTGGAAGGAACCGGCAGACTGCAGCAGGTCGCAGCCGTCGAAAAGCCCTTCGCGGGTGGGGCCGAAGCCCATCACAGTGCAGAAGCCGGCGAGGAACCACAGGTGGAAGTTTGCTATGTTAGTCCCGGATGGTTTCACAACATCTGCTTCTTTCCCTGCCGCATCCAGCAGTGTGATGGCACTGCAGAGCCAGCTGAATAGGCGCTCGTCGTTGTTCTGGCCGACGATTGTGCGGTAGAGCAGCTCGCTGATGAACATCGCGATGGCGTTCTTGTCCATATCGCTGCGGAGCGAGGTCAGATGCACGGCCGGCTCGTATTCCTTGATGAGGGCCATCGAGCTGCGTGGATTGGCGACGCTTACGATGTCGAGGATGGCGAGGTTGTGGAGCGAACCCATCGTCACACGCTTGCTGCGGCCGACGCCACGGAGCATATAGCTGCAACGTCCGCAGACAGAGTCGATGGCGTGCACCACCAGCGACGAATCGCCGTACTTGGTGAGGTGCAGGACTATTATGCGGGATGACTGTATCGCTGCCATATCTGTGTTTGCTCCTTGTAAGCTATAATCTGCAGATTATTCTGACGGGACTGCCGGCTACTCGCCTGTGCGGCTTTTCCAGCGGGACTTGCCGGCTGCTTGCCTGCTACTCGTCTGTGCGGGCATCAGTGGTTTTCGCGTCGGCTGAGTCTGATTCTTCGGCTTTTGTCAGTCCCAGGTGGGCGGCGAGCAGGTCCAGCGCACGGCCGCGGTGGGAGATGGCGTTCTTCTCGTCGAGGGTGAGCATAGCCATGGTCTTCTCCATACCTTCTGGAACGAAGACGGGGTCATAGCCGAAGCCGAGTTTACCTTGGGGTTCGAGGGCGATGTGGCCTTCGCAGGTGCCTTCGAACACGCGGAGGATGCCGCCGTCAGGGAGCGGGATGGCATCGGTGGTTTCAGTGCACACGCAGGCATTCTCAGGCTTACCGCAACCGTCAGCATCGCCACGCTCTATGAGCGCTATCACGCAGCGGAAACGGGCGGTGCGCTCGGCGAAGGGCACGCCTTCAAGCTCGCGGAGCAGTTTCTTGACGTTCTGCACGGGATTCTTCGGCTCGCCGGCATATCTTGCGGAGTAGACGCCTGGGGCTCCGTCAAGTGCGTCGACCTCGAGCCCGGTGTCGTCGGCGAAGCAGTCCTTGCCGAACTTTTCCCACACGAACTGCGCCTTTTCGATGGCGTTTTCCTTTATTGTGAAGTGCGTTTCGGGCACGTCATCTGTATATCCCAAGTCCGCAGGAAGTTCAAGATTGAAGCCTTCGCCGAGCACTCCGGCGGCTTCGATGAGCTTGTTGCGGTTGGCGGTCGCGAAGACCAGTGTCTTTTTATTGTCGGTCATCAAGTTTATCGGTTTTTGCAACGCTCAAAGATAGCCATCTGTTTTGAAATAATGAGCACGGCGGGTGCGAAAGCGAAGTTGCTGGTATGACTGGAGCTGAGCTGGGGCTCTCGGAAGCAAACTCGAAATTCGCATTCTGGGACGAGGGGCCCTGGAGGGGTCTGGGGAGGTGTTAGGTTTGGAATGCGGGAGGATTTCTCTCCGCATTTGCGCGTGACCCCTTCTGCAAGCACTTGTAGAGGGGGTGCTTCGCGAATGCGA
>JAEEGH010021444.1_pt1 | contig 13347 bp, 13 predicted proteins | sample 9134181 | NCBI WGS metagenome assembly JAEEGH01 (sample SAMN16246544, study PRJNA631951) | gut metagenome | biome: gut microbiome; feature: rumen; material: DP-attached | host: Bos | place: Iran: Karaj | collected 2018-10
GCTCCGTCAAAGGCCTGGAAGTGTTCGAACTGCCCAGGCAGAGAAAGTGAATCATGAAATCCAAATTTGCTCGAGTCCTGCATCTGTGCGTCGGTGTCGCCTTTGTCTTTTTTGGGACAGCCTACTTCTTCTTTAATAAAGAATGGGCGAAGATCCCGGCTGTAGTGCTCTTGGTCGTGATAGGTTTCGTTTCAATGGCAACATTCAAGAGAAAGGGGAAAAAAGAGTAATTTTTGCCGATATCGGCAAAAATCGCTATATTTGTATTCGGTTACACGCGATAATTGCCGATAAAGATGGAACTAATATCTGTCAGCGAATATGCCCGTCAATATGATATTCCGGAGCGCACGGTCAGGAACTGGTGTGCCTCCGGGAAGATGCACGGGGCTGTCCTTGTGGGGAAGACGTGGAGCATTCCTGCAGATGCCCCCCTGCCACGTAAAGGCAAGCCAAAGGCAAGTCCTCTGTTGAAACGCCTCCGCGAAGAGAAGGAGGGCAGGATCAGCGGCGGCATATACCACCGCACTCAAATAGATCTTACGTATAACTCCAATCATATCGAAGGAAGCCGCCTGACCCACGAGCAAACCAGGTATATATTCGAGACAAATACGATCGGCATTAATGACGTGAGCATCAATGTCGATGATATTGTCGAGACCTCCAACCATTTCCGTTGCATCGACCTCATCATAGACCGGGCTGAAGAGAAACTCTCTGAACCATTCATCAAGGAAATACACGCAATCCTTAAGGTTGGGACCTCTGATAGCCGCAAGTCGTGGTTCAACGTCGGAGATTACAAGAGGCTGCCCAACGAGGTGGGCGGAAATGCCACCTGCCCCCCGGAAGAAGTCAGCACACGGATGAAAGCCCTTCTATCCGCATACAATGCAAAGCCAGACAAAGCATTGGAGGACATCATTGACTTCCATCAGAAGTTTGAAGCAATCCATCCATTCCAGGACGGGAACGGCAGGGTTGGTAGGCTTGTGATGTTCAAGGAGTGCCTTGCAAACGGAATCGTTCCATTCATCATTACAGAAGAACTGAAACAATTCTATTATCGAGGACTGAAAGAATGGGGGTATGTGAACGGATATCTGACGGACACGTGTCTTACCGCCCAGGACAACTACAAGGCCTTGCTGGATTACTTTAGAATCAGATACTGACCCCGGTAACCATCACATTTTCCGCCAGGTGCGGCCGGTGATGACCGGCGCGGAAGGCTTCTGCCGAGGTATCACGACCATGCTCTTTCCGACCGAGCCGGCCTGGGTGGAATTGCGGTTGACGGCGTCGTAAGCCGCGAAATCCTCGAAAGTGCCGTTCCAGCTGCTGCCGTAAGCCAACTTGTGGATCCTGTACCAGATGGTATAGCGTGACGGAGCGTTGAAGCAGCCTTGGTTGTCATTCATTATGCTGTTTTCCGAAGGGCGCCATACACCGTACATATAAGTCAGTCCTCCTTCGAACAGGCCTACCTCATCCTTGTATCGGGCATCGGCAAGGAAAGGAGCCCACTTGACCTGGGCAGGGTCGGAAGTGAAATCGACATTCGAGTACCACATATGCGTGAAGAGCTCGGAGAACTTTAGCCTTTCATTGTAAGGAATATTCCCGGAATAATGATATTCATCCGCCAGCTTGGCGAACCCGTGGCCTCCGGCCTCATGCCGGATGAGCTCGCCCGTCCTGACGAAACTGTCATCCTGCTTCAGGAAATATGTCACCGCAGGGCCGCTGGCATATTCGTGACCCTCCCACGTTTCAGGTTCGAAGAAATAACAGGTTCCGCACAGGAAGACCGTGCCATCTGTAAACTGGTTTCCGCAGACGCTCACGAGGACTTCTTCCATACGTTTGTCGCTTCCGACGGCCTTGCGGGCAAGTTCGAAGCATTTTTCGTCGTTGCCTCCTATGGCCGTACCGCCCAGCATTATCGTACCCAGACTGCGTCCGCCGTGTTCATAACCTTCCGTCGCCGATACGGTCGTGACGATATAGACATTGAACAGTTCGCGGAACGACCTGTACGGCTCCACGTCGAAGAATTGTTCGGCGCAAGCCTTCATGTCGCTGAGATACTTGCCGTTCTCCACTTCGCGGTCGGAATAAGCATCGCCCATGAACACGAGGTCGATTCCGTTGCCCTTGGAAGCCCTCTGATAGACAGTCACTTCGCCCTCCTTGGAATAATCGCTGGACATATAGAAGTCCGGTTCTGGCAGATCCGTATAGTCATACGGTCTCATTACCTCCCGGTAAGGCTTCCAAGTGTTGTCGGTCGTATACAGCTTGTATGACTTGGAAGGAACGTAGAAGGTAACCAGAGGATTGCCGGTGTCCTCGATCGAAGCGACGGAAGGAGGCAGCAAACTCCGGAAATAGACGGATTCCAGTTTGGAGGAGTTCTGGAATGGATTGTATCCCATTGTAACCAGGTTGGCGGACAGAGTGACGCTCCTGAGTTCACGGTTGTAAGCGAAGGCATACATACCGACGGAAGTCACCTGATCCCCCATCGTAACTGAGAGGAGGTTAGGCTTGTTGGAGAATATATGGTCTCCGAGCGCAGTGACCTCATCCGGGACCTTATAGTCGCCGCTGATGCCTGGAACGACGAACTGGAGGTAGCCGTCGGTTACCAATCCCTTATGGTCGGAAGTGGTATTCGGTCCATACAGTGTTTCCAGGTTGAAGCAATCTTCGAATGCTGAACCCCCAATGTATTGGATATCTTTTGGGAAGGTGAGGCTCCTGAGGTTCTCGCAGCCGAGGAAGGCATAGTTTTCAATGGCAAAGACTTCGTCCGGAATCACGTATGAGGTGTCATCCTTGCCGGCAAAGAAGAACAGCGTATTCCCGAACATCCCATCAGGATCGGACAAGTACTTGCGGTCCTTGGATATGAATCTGCTTTCACCAAGGAGTTGCTTCAGTTTCCGGCACTGATTGAATGCATACAAGTCTATGGACTGGACCGAGGCAGGGATATACACCGATTCAAGGCCGGAGAAGGCAAAGCAGTCCTGCTCCAGAGTCGTAAGTCCGGACGGCAGGACCACGGATTTCAGTTCCTTGGTAAGTGAGAATGAATTGCTCGAAATCCTGACGACACCCGAAGGAACCTCATAGGAAGTCAGGCCGGCCGGAGCAAAGGCGTAGATGACCCCATCGATGACGATGCAGCGCTCGTCCTCCGAGACGTGATGGCCATAGAAACGCTCCAGAGCTGTCGGCTTACGGCAAGTGAATGCCTTGGCCCCCTTCAAGCTTGCAGGGACCCTGAACTCCTGGATCTTTTCCGAATCCCAGATTATCCTTTCTCCGATATATTCCACACAGTCCGGGACAAGGATGCCCGTGAGCCTCTCAAGGTCATCCAGATTCTCCGAAATCCTGTCGAAACTGGTCAGAGGGCCGCTGTAGCGGAGCACTCCCACGCCGTTTTCGTACGTGTTGGACACCAGGGAGCAACCTGCCTGGCCTGCGACCTCTGTCAAAGGCTTACTGTCAAAAGTGGTATACCAAATCTCGTTGTCCTGCGGCAGTTCTCCCTCCGGGAAGCCAGGGTATTTGTATGCCAGCCCCTCATCGGCCTTGGCTATGCGTCCGAATACCGAACGTTTCAGTTCGACGGAGCGGTCGATCTTGAACGCCGCAAAAGTCCCGTCATCCTTGAACATCCTCAGCGTGAAACCCTTCTCGAAGACAGTAGGAATACATACGATATAGTAGGAAACACCGGTGGTGAAATGCCCGCCAGCCGCGTTCAGACGGATGACGGTCCCGCCTCCTGCGGAAGCAGCCTCTGATTTCACGGATTCGTCGCTGACGGTGGCTTTGATGCCGCCGGCGATCACTTCGCCGGCATTGCCTTGGAGTTCGACATAGGCCACACCCTCGCTCTCAAGAGAGAAACATATGCCGCTCAACAGGTTACGGAAACGGATGCTTCCATCGGCCGATGAGACGCCGGCGCTGTAAAGGAAACCGTTCTTGACGTTGCCTTCTATGCCCTCCTGGATTTCCGGGAGATTCGCCGTGATGACGCTGCCGTCACAGGAGACTTCTTCTTTGTATGGATAGAAAGCAAGATACTTATCCGACTTTCCGATAGTACCGATGAAGCTGCACTCGGCAGACACTTCAGTTATGTTGGTGGTGAAGTGAGCTGAGGAAGTGCCGGCGAAGACCTTTATCTCGTCGCCGGGAATCCAATGGACCTTCGTCCCGTCCACGAGGGTGGTCCTTGTGGATGCATCCTCGAAAGTGGCGTTCAGGGTTATTTCGCTGCCGCAGCCGGCATCTTCCGGGAGTTGTATTTCCTGACGGGAGCAGGCAATGGCCGATACAATGACCGAGAGTATGTAAATGTACTTTTTCATCGTATTCCCTCCCGTTTATTTCAAATCCTCATAACCATATCCCTCGTTCGAGCTCGGGATCTGGACTGTAACCTCGCACCTGGCGCTCTTGCCTCCTGCCGTGGCCGTGACGATGGCATACCCTGGGCTCACAGCCTTCACCAGACCGTTCTCGACTGACACGACTGAAGGGTCGCTGCTGGTCCACGTGACGGTCTTGTCCGTTGCATCTGAAGGAGAAACCGTGGCCTCGAGCTGGAACGTTCCGCCGGGATTCAGCGTCAGGTCCGTCTTGTTCAGGCTTATTCCTGTCACATCCACTACCCTGGGCTGGACATTGACTTCGCACTTGGCGCTCTTGCCTCCGGCAGTAGCCGTGACAGTCGCCGTGCCTGCACTCACGGCCTTCACCAGACCGTTCTCGACCGACACGACTGAAGGGTCGCTGCTGGTCCACGTGACGGTCTTGTCCGTTGCATCTGAAGGGGAAACCGTGGCCTCGAGCAGGAACGTTTCGCCGGGATTCAGCGTCAGGTCAGTCTTGTTCAAGCTTACGCCGGTCACGTCCACGACCTTGCGCTTCACGGAAACCTCGCACTTGGCGCTCTTGCCTCCGGCAGATGCCGTAATCGTCGCCGTGCCTTCAGCTGCCGCCGTCACCACGCCGCCGGATACTGATGCTACACCGGAGTTCGAACTTGTCCACGTGACGGTCTTGTCCGTGGCATCGGAAGGGGAAACCGTGGCGGTCAGACTGACCTTGCCGCCGACTTCAAGTGAGACCGAAGTCTGGCTCAAGGAGATGCCGGTGACCGCTATCACCGGATCATCCTTCGGCCCGCAGGCGACCATCGAAAGAACCGCCAGAGCCGCAATTATTGACGAAAAGAGAGGCTTCATGTTACAAATATACGTATATTTATGACATGAAAAGAATCGTCCTCTATATTGCCGCTGCCCTGCTGATGCTTTCCTGCAGTGCCAGGAAGGAATATCAGGCACTGGAAGCCGGTTTCATGAATCCGCCTCACGAAAGCCGTCCGATGGCCCTTTGGCACTGGATGAGCGGCAATGTGACGAAGGACGGAATACGGAAGGATCTCCAGTGGATGCATGACATCGGCCTTTCAGGCATCTTCCTTTTCGATGCGGCATATTCATCACCTCCGGTTGTCGAGACTCCTCTTCCTTACATGAGCGACGGCTGGAAGGATGCGTTCCGCTACGCTGTCGCCCTGGCGGATTCCCTCGACCTTGAAGTCGGCATTGCCAGTTCTCCGGGCTGGAGCCTTACCGGAGGCCCCTGGGTGAGCGAGGATGACGCCCAGAAGAAACTGGTTTGGAGCGATATACCCGTACGGGGCCATTTCCGGGGGGCTCTTCCGTTGCCATCCCGGACCGTTCCGTCGGGGGTCTTCCACGCTGTTCCGATGCAGGAAGGAATAATCCGGGACTACCTTAAGGAAATACGGGTCCTGGCGGTTAGGCAGGGCGCGGAGCCGGTGGTAGAGGACATCTCTTCATGTTATGTCGATGGAATACTCGACTGGACTGCTCCGGAAGGAGAGTGGACCGTTTACAGGTTTGCATATACCTTGATAGGGACCACGAACGGGCCTGCTCCGCCTGAGGCTACGGGCCTTGAGGTTGACAAGCTGGATGCCGGGGCGGTGAGAAGGTACTGGGACAACTACCTGGGACTGTACGAGGAGGCGCTTGGCCGCAGCCTCGGCCCGGGTGCGGTAAGCAACATCGACATTGACAGCTACGAGTCCGGAAAAGGGACATGGACCTTGCGGATGGAAGAAGAATTCGAGGCGAGGAGGGGATATTCAATGGCCCTTTGGCTTCCTGCCCTTGCCGGTGAGAAGATCGGTACCGATGAGGAGCGCGAGCGTTTCCTCTTCGACTGGCGTCAGACTCTCGGAGAGTTGCTGGCCGAGAACCACTACGACCTGGCCACCGGGATACTCCATTCCCGCGGCATCAAGCGCTACAGCGAATCCCATGAGGAAAGGCGTACCTTCATTGGAGACGGTATGATGGTTAAAAGGACTGCCGATGTGCCCCAAGGGGCATTCTGGGTGCGTTTCCGGGCAGGAGTCTATGCCACCATGCCGCACATGGAAGCGGACCTTCGGGAGTCTTCGTCCGTGGCCCATATCTATGGCCAGAACATATCTGCTGCCGAAGCGTTCACCACCAACGGCCGTCCCGGGAAATGGGATGGATGGTGGGCATATCAATGCTATCCGGGCAGGCTCAAGCCTGTCGCCGACGCTGCCATGGCAGAGGGTCTCAACAAGTTCGTGATGCACACTTCCGTGCATCAGCCATCTGATGATTACAAGCCTGGCCTCGGCCTCGGCCCTTACGGCCAGTGGTTCAACCGGCACGATACATGGGCCTCCGAGGCACGTCCATGGATAGACTATATCAGCAGGAGCTGCTTCATGCTCAGCCAGGGACGGTTCGTCGCCGACATCGCCTACTTGTACGGGGAGGATACCAATCCTACGGCAAGGTTCGGCCAGGAGAGGCCAGCGATTCCTGCTGGATGGAACTATGATTTCGTGAATGGGGATGCTCTTGTGAACGCTCTTGAGATAAAGGAGGGGACTATTGTTTCCAAGTCTGGAGCAAGCTATCGTATGCTGGTGATCGACAGCCAGATAGAGAGGATGTCCGATGCGGTCGCCGCCCGAATCGAGGCGGTCCGCGAGGCAGGGATTCCTGTATGCGACCTAAGGGAAGGCGGGAATATGCGGTCCCTCCTTGAGAGTGAAGGAATCGGTGCCGATGTGTCAAATCTCCCGGACAGCGCCGGCTTTGTCCACCGTAAGCTTTCTCACGGAGAAATCTACTGGATAGCGAACATCTGCTCAAGGCCGAGGAATATGAGTCTGGGCCTTCGGGATTGCATGCCGGACGGATCGGGGCGGAAAGTCCTGGCGCCGAAGGTGTGGCGCGCCGACCGCGGCACCATCGAGGATGTTTCCTACCGGGTTGAGGATGGGCGTTTGTTCGTCGACTTGGACATGGAAAGGGACGATGCCGTATTCGTCGTACTGCTTGGCAAGGCTAAGCATGATTCCGCTCTCCTTCCTGAGAAAACGCCTGTGACTGAAGAGCTTCCGCTTTCGTCCGGCTGGGACGTCCACTTCGTTCCGGCCATCGATCCGGAGGGGGCTGCAGACTACCGCTTTGACAGCCTGTATGCCTGGAACGGATCCCCGGATCCGTTTATCCGCTTCTTCTCCGGTACGGCTGCCTACAGGAAAACCTTCCGGTGGAGTCCGGACCATGTCGCGGCGGAAGTAGTGCTGGATCTCGGAAAGGTATTCAACATGGCGCACGTTTACGTCAATGGCAAGGACCTTGGCCTACTGTGGAAGGAGCCGTACAAGATTGATATCTCTGAGGCTCTTGTGGAAGGTGATAACATGCTGGAAATCAAGGTTATCGATTCCTGGGGCAACAGGCTCATCGGGGATTCCGCCCTTCCGGTGGAGGAGCGTGCCACAAAGACCTCCTGGGAATTCTATTCCCCTGACGATCCGCTGCCGGTTTCCGGCCTGCTCGGCCCTGTACGCTTACTGACTTATTGATGTGTAAGGTTCGGAAAATACATTTGCTGGCCATCAATGGCCTGATGTGGACGGCTATCGGGACGAAGATTTCGATGACCGGCATCAGCCATTACCTTACGACGCCGCGGGAGAAGCTGTGGTGGATGATTCCGTTGTCGGTACTGGTGTTCGCCGGGTTCTATATGATGTTCACCGGCATCGTGAGGAAATATTCGGAAAGGATCCACTCGCTTCCGGGGCCGAAGGAACCTATCTACAAGACCTTCAGCCTGAAAGGATATCTCATCATCGCGTTCATGATCACTCTGGGCATCTCGCTCAAGTATATTCCCGGCATTCCGGAACCTTTCTTCGCCTGGTTCTACCTTGGACTCGGGCCGGGACTGCTGTCCGCAGGTATCCGGTTCCTGATCCGCTGGTGGAAGGAAATATTTCCGTAACTTTGTCGTATGGATCCGGTATTGACTGCACTTCTGATTCCGTTCCTGGGGACCGCCCTGGGATCGGCTTTCGTGTTCTTCATGAAGCGGGAGATGCCGCCGATGGTGCAGAAAGTCCTGCTGGGTTTCGCGTCCGGCGTGATGGTAGCCGCATCGGTGTGGTCGCTGCTCCTTCCTGCCATCGGAATGGGTCAAGGGACCTCGGCGGTCGTGGCACCGGTCATCGGATTGCTGGCCGGCTTCGCCTTCCTGCTGCTCATCGACTACGTCACTCCTCATATCCATCCCGGCGGAGATGCGGAAGGCCCGAAGAGCCGTCTTTCCCGCACGGCGAAACTGGCCCTGGCCGTCACTATCCACAACTTCCCTGAGGGAATGGCTGTGGGCGTGGCCATCGCAGGAGCCCTGACGGCCGATTTCAACATGGCCGGAGCGTTGGCCCTGTCGCTGGGTATCGCCATCCAGAATGTCCCGGAAGGTGCCATAATCTCCATGCCGTTGAGGGCTGAGGGCAATTCCCGGTGGAGGGCCTTCGGCATCGGCGCGCTCAGTGGAATCGTCGAACCTGTCGGTGGGGCGCTGGTGCTCCTGCTTGCCTCGGCAGTGCTGGGCATCATGCCGTTCATGCTGGCTTTCGCCGCCGGCGCAATGCTCTATGTAGTTGTGGAAGAACTGGTTCCGGAATATTCACAAGGCAAGCACTCCAATATCGGAACCGTGGGATTCGCCCTCGGTTTCGCGCTGATGATGGTGCTGGATGTGGTGCTTAGTTAATATTCAATACCGAATACCAGACGGCGACGAATTCCTCGAGGGTAAGGTTGCCGTCGACGGTAAAGAGAATATCGGAATCATAGGTGGAGGTCCCGGAATATACCTTACCATCCTTGATGGTTGCGAGGATGTCGGTTTTATATATGCCCTTCCCCTTGTAGATCTTCCCGTCCCGGATCGTCATCACCACATCGGACTCATAGACACTCGTCCCTTCATACACCTTCCCGTCCTTGATGGTATACATGATATCCGTCCGGTAAGGACTTGTGCCCTTGAATATCTTGTCCCCCTTGACAGTGCAGAAGATGTCGCTGTAATACACCGACGTGCCTTTGTATATCTTGGAATCCCGAAGGGTGCAGATGATGTCGGACCTGTAGCGGCCCGTTCCCTTGAACACCTTCACCACCCCGCCGTCGGCGCCTGACGCGGAAGGAGCCAGAAGGAAGAATATGGCCATAAGATAGTTTATCATAACGGTTCCGTCGCTGCAAAAACCAAACCCGGGCAGGCAGATTCCAAAAACAATTGTATTTTTGTAAAAACTGCATTATGGAATTCCGGCAACTTCGACGTTTTAAGCAGGCCGCTTCGCCTCAGGAATGCGAGGCCGTGCTTTCAATAGCCAGGCGCGGTACCCTGGCTGTCCACGGTGAGAACGGCTATCCTTACGCTCTGCCCATCAACTATCTTTACTTGGATGGGAAGGTTTACTTCCATTGTGCCAAGGCCGGGCATAAGCTGGATGCCATGCGTGCTGACGGGAAGGTTTGCTTCACCGTTCTTTCGGAGCCTGTCAAGCATCCGGGAGAATGGTGGAACTGCTTTACCAGCGTCATCTGCTTCGGGCATGTTTCAGAGGTGGAGGACGAGAAAGAGAGAGACAGGCTGTTGAGACTGATCGGTTCCAAGTATTTTCCGGAAGGATACGACATAGAGAAAGACATGGCTGGCAATGCGTCCCATGCGCTGGTCCTGGAGATAACGTTGGACCATGTATCCGGGAAACATGTCAGGGAGAAATAGAATCGTGCTCGTAGTTGCAATCTGATTTGGTGAAACGGAGGATAGTCCGTATCTTCGTTCCATGAATTTTCATGGTATCATTATCGGCGCCGCCGTATTCCTATGCATCGGCATCTGCCATCCCTTGGTCATCAAGATGGAGTATCACTGGGGCAAGCGCAGCTGGTGGATCTGGCTGGCGGCCGGACTGGTTTGCAGCGCAATTTCGCTCATGGTTGAGAACCAGATCCTGTCCATCATCATTGCGGGATTTGCGTTCTGCTGCTTCTGGGGTATCCTGGAGATGTTCCAGCAAGAGAAACGTGTCCTGAGGGGATGGTTTCCTGAGAATCCCAAGAGACATGGATACTACGAGTCTTTGAGAAACAAAAAGTAACATGCGAGGATATTTGATGGCTCTTCTGACGGTTGTCTGCGAGATGGCCCCGTACCTGTTGCTGGGTTTCCTCATCGCGGGCATCCTGCATGTATTCGTGCCGCAGAAGTTCTACGCCGACTATCTGTCGAAAGATAACAAATGGTCGGTCCTGTGGGCCGCCCTGCTGGGAGTTCCGCTCCCGTTGTGCTCCTGCGGCGTCATTCCCACGGCCATCGGACTGAGAAACGAGAAGGCGTCCAAGGGAGCCGTCGCATCATTCCTGATAGCCACACCTCAGACCGGAATCGACTCCATCCTGGCCACCTTCTCGCTGCTTGGTCTTGGCTTTGCCATCATCCGTCCGGCGGCTGCACTGATTACCGGAATATGCGGCGGCCTGCTAGTCAACCGGTTCGTCAAAGATGATGATGCCGGCATGGATGCTTCGGCCAGTTGTCATGTCGAAACGGGGAACCGTGTCTGGAGGGTGCTGAAATATGCCTACTATGAGATGATCCAGAGCATCGGCGGCCGCCTTGTCCTGGGTCTGCTGGTGGCGGCGCTCATCCAGGTTGTCATTCCAGACGAGTTCTTCCTCACTTTCGGCAAGCAGCCTCTGCTGCAGATGCTGGTGATCCTCATCGTGGCAGTGCCTATGTATATCTGTTCCACGGGAAGCATCCCCGTCGCCGCTGCATTGATGATGAAAGGACTCTCTCCAGGTGCCGCGCTCGTGCTGCTGATGGCCGGTCCTGCCGTGAACCTCGCCTCCGTCCTGGTCGTCAGGAAATCCCTGGGAAGCCGTTTCACGTGGATATACCTGCTTACGATCGTGGGCTTCTCCATCCTTTTCGGCCTGCTGATCAACGCCACGGGTCTGGTCGTCTCGCCTGTCGCCTCCGGCGATGCCTGCTGTACGGCGGAACCGGTCTGGCCGACGCCTTTCAAGCTCGTCTGTGCATCAATCCTTACCCTTTTGATATTATTTGCATTCGCTATGAAACTTTTCGATCGTTTTGTCCAGAAAGAGGCCGATCCTGATTCGGTCGTTTACACGGTGGAAGGTATGGCATGCAGCCATTGCGAGGCTGCCGTCTGCCGGGCCGTCGAGGAGGTCCCGGGCGTGGAATCCGCCAAGGCCAGCGCCTCCGGGAAGAAACTCACCATAAAAGGCACGGCCGCGGAAGAAGATATCCGTGCCGCCGTCGAAAAGGCGGGATATACTTTCAAAGGGAAGAAGGAATAGCCTTCAGCAATCCAGGGATGGTGTCAACCACCCCGTCGAAGAGCTTGTACATCAGTTCAGGCTCCATCATTTCAGGAATATACACCACCACCTTGCATCCTTTTCCGGCCAGCCAGCCGGCTTCCGTGTGCGCGGAACGGCCGCAAGGGAGGACCAGCACGCAGGTGTCCGCCCATTCCAGGGCCTCCAGGTCGGCTTTGAATTGCCGCTCTGCCAGTGGATGGTGCAGTCCCTCGGCATATTCCCCGAAAGACCATTCCGGGGCCTTCGGGTCGATGTCGGTCCAGCGGAAGCCGTTCCCTCCGTGCGGAGGGTTGCGGAAATCATAGACTTCGTGGCCTTCCGCGCGCAGGCGCTCCACCACTTCGGGGAAATACTTGTTCCTCCAGCTGGAGGCGACATAGATTCGAGCCATAAGACAATGGATTTGTTTCAACAAATATAGAGATTTTTGTATTTTTGATTCATAAAAGAGGTTCAATGACATGAAAGTACTGATGATCAACGGCAGCCCCCGTCAGAAGGGCAACACATACATCGCTTTGTCGGAGATCGCGAAGCAGCTCGCGGTGCACGGCATCGACAGCGAGATTACTTGGATAGGCAACAAGCCGCTGCGTGGCTGCATCGGCTGCGGACGTTGCAAGGACGCTCCCGGAGCCTGTGCGTTCGACGATGACGTTTGCAACGGAATATCCGCGAAAATGAACGGTGCAGATGCCCTCATCCTCGGTTCGCCGGTCTATTACGGCCAGCCGAACGGCGCCCTTCTGGCCATATTCCAGCGCATGCTTTATTCCAACGGGGCAGCATTCAAGGGCAAGCCTGCCGCCGCGGTGGCTGTATGCCGCAGGGGTGGGGGCACGGCAGCCTTCCAGACCCTCAGCATGCCGTTCTTCCTCATGAATATGCCGGTGGTTCCGTCCCAGTACTGGAACATCGTCTATGGCCGCGATCAGGGAGAGGCTGCCCTGGATACCGAAGGGATGCAGACGATGCGTACCCTGGCCAACAACCTTGCGGCCATGCTCAAGGCCACCGGAGGCGCTCCGGCACCGGGCACCGATGAACCCCGCGCCCCTATGAACTTCATCCGGTAGTTTCTGGCAAGACACCGGAGGATTTAGTATATTCGCATAGCTAATGACTGATATGATGAGAAGAGCCAGATTCCTGTTTATCGTACTTTGTGCCCTGTGCAGTTTCGGCGTTTACGCGAAAGGGCACAAAGGTGCCCTGTCCGCCGACGGGCCTTATATTCTTTATACCGATTCCGGGGTCAGGGTAATCCAAGTGGATTCCCGCGGCAGGATTTCCGACAAGGTCCTCCCGGAGGTTCCGTCTTCCTTTACCGTGACGGACCACCGCGGCAAGGTTTCATTCGAGGTCTCGCTGCGTCCGACAGTACGGCAGGCTTGGAGGGACACCCGCCAGCCGGAGCGTCTGTTCGTGATGTCCGACCCTCACGGAAAGCTAGACTGCGTAATCAGCCTCCTTTCTGCCAACGGGGTGATTGACAAGGATTTGAAATGGT
>JAEEGH010021446.1_pt1 | contig 13347 bp, 5 predicted proteins | sample 9134181 | NCBI WGS metagenome assembly JAEEGH01 (sample SAMN16246544, study PRJNA631951) | gut metagenome | biome: gut microbiome; feature: rumen; material: DP-attached | host: Bos | place: Iran: Karaj | collected 2018-10
ATCTATGTGATGCTCGCCATGACCTTCGAGTCGTTCCGGTATCCGCTGCCGGTGATATTCATGATCCCGATCTCGTTCATCGGACTGTTCCTGGTGTTCGGACTCACTGACTTCGCCTTCGACCAGGGCGGCTTCGCCGCCTTCGTCATGCTTTGCGGCATTGTGGTCAACGCCGGGATCTATCTGGTGACGACGTATCAGGAAACACACGATTACATCAAGGCCTTCTCCCGTAAGATCAGCCCTATCAGCCTCACCATCGTGTCAACCATCCTGGGACTTCTGCCGTTCCTCTCCGACGGCCCCGAGGAAGTCTTCTGGTTCGACTTCGCAATCGGCACCATCGCCGGAATGGTCTTCTCCGTGATAGCCATCATCCTTGTTCTACCTGTTTTCTGTGTGAAAATGAAATAATAAACAGTTTATAATTAAGTTAAGACAAGAAAAGAATATGGCCAAACAGAAGCGCATAAGTGTTATTATATCTATTCTGCTCTTGTGCTCGTTACAGTTGCGAGCACAAGAGCAGAGAGATACACTTGAAGCGTCCAGGGTGACGTCTGACATGATGAGATCAATCTCGTTCTCCCAGACCGGACACGAACGGATGGAAGCGTTGAAGTTCGACCTGGCACCGGTCCTGGGATCTCCGGACATAATCCGGACTCTTCAGGGGCTGCCGGGAGTCGCTATGGGAAACGAAATGTCCTCGGGTTTGTATGTAAGGGGAGGAGACGGGTCTGACAATCTGTACCTTTTTGACGGTGCGCCTGTCTGGCAGACAGCCCACATGGGAGGAATGTTCTCCGTGGTAAACAGTGATATTCTCGAGAATGTCGATGTTTACAAGAGCGGTTTCCCTTCCCGGTTCGGTGGCAAGATCTCTTCGGTGGAGGACATTTCCGTTAAGGCCGGAGACTTTGATCAGAAGCATATAAAGTATTCCTTCGGTTTGACAGATGGTCGTATTACCTTAGAAGGCCCCTTCAGGAACAAGAAGACGTCGTATCTTGTTTCATTGCGTCAGAACTGGATGTCCCTTCTGACAAGACCGGCATTCAAGGCAGCCGGCAACTTATTCCCTGATAGGATGACAAACTATTTGTCCGACGGGTGGTACGGTTTTACGGAAATTGACGGAAAGATAAGCAAGCGTCTTTCAGGCACAAGTACGTTAGAGTTCTCTATATTGGCAGATGTAGATTTCCTGAAATATGGTGACCATTATGGCGGTGATGGAACATCCTGGTCAGACCATGGTTTGAAGCTGTCTTCCAATTGGGGGAATGTGGTTGCCGTGGCATCTTGGAAAACAAATCCATCTGATAGACTGTATTCCTATCTTAGGGTTTATTATTCGAGAGGCTATGCCAGCATTTCGACGAGATCCGATTATTTGGATGATAACCCATACGTGGAGAGGCAGTTGGTTTCTGTGGAAGGTAACTATAGTGGAATTGGGAATCCCGGGTTAAGATGGGATTCTGTCTTTATTATGGGGAGAGAGGCACGTTTGAGATTTGGAGTAGAAGGTAACGGTTACATTTCATCACCACATCGAATCTACTCTTATGAGGAAAAGAAAAGGCAGAAGCATCCTGAGAATCCTGCACTGGAAGAAAAGACAATGTCTGTCACAGCTCAGAAGGACTTGGACAGGACGATGCATTATTCTTCCGGATCAGTGGCAGGATATGCTTCCTTAGAGTGGTCTCCCGTCCGTTGGTTCAGTTCTGACGCGGGTTTCAGGTATGATGCTTATTATGCGAATGGAACGACCTATGGCTATCCGGAGCCGCGATTGGCGGTTAGCTTAAGACCGGTTAATCCTATCGCGATTAAAGCATCTTATGCCAGGATGTTTCAACCATTGCACAAACTCTCGTCATCCTCGTTTGATTTTCCGGGCAATTGCTGGATGCCGAGTACCAACCTCGTACAACCCGCAGTCGGTGATCAGGTCGCCGTAGGTATGGAATATTCCGGGGAAAATGGTTGGAAAGTCGGGATTGAGGCTTATTTGAAGAATACCGACCATCTTCATGAATACGGTGGCCCGGTCCTGATATATCCACCTTTGGATGAATGGGAAACCCTGTTTGTTGATGGCAAAGGTCGGGCTCGTGGAATAGAGACCAGCGTGTCAAAAGAAGGGGAACGGATATCCTTCGCAGCATCATATTCATATTCCATCAGTGAACGCTTGTTTGAAGATTTCTATGGCGGATGGTTCCCGGACCGTTTTGATAACCGTCACAGCATCCACCTTTCCTTCCGCTATCGCGTTTTGAACGGAGAGGTATTTGCCGATTGGTTCTATCATGGTGGGAATAGGATGACCGTGCCTGAGTACTATTATCCGACAGATTCTCCGGAGGAATATGCGATTAATGGTTATTACTCCCAGTTCGATCTGGCCGGTGCTCCTTATCCGAACAACTGGAGACTACCGTCATACCATCGGCTTGATATAGGCTACTCCCAATACGGAATAACCAAACGTGGCAAGAGCCGGGTCATTTCCGTTGGCTTGTATAATGCCTATAACAGAAAGAACGTCAATTTTGCACGAGTCGACAAAGGCATTTCTACACAGTCGCCTTCTATCATTTATGTCTCGGCATTTCCGATAATGCCTACTCTCAGATGGTCGTATTCATTCTAATCCTTACCTGAAATGAAGAAGTTAATAATCATAGTATTGTCTTTGACTGGTCTTTGTGCCTGCCAGGTGACCGAGGATATGAATACGGAAAACAACCAGGATGCCATCAGGTTGGAGTGCATGCTGACGTCGGATGACTCCGATCAGGTACACTATCTCTATCTTGATAGGTTCTATGCTATCAAGTCTGGACAGTACTATCGCCAGCAACCGGAATCTATCCGTCCGTTTTTCAACGTGGAATCTAATGGAAAGAGTGTTCAGGTTGTCGAAGATGCTTCCCTTTCGGGAAGATATATTCTTCAAAGTGAGTTCAATCATGGAGACGAGATCGCTATTCATATTTCAGGTGATGGAGTGTCGGAGGTGTCATCTACGACGACAATTCCCGAGACACCGACGAAAGATAACATCGAGGACTTGTTCATAAAAGAAACCACCATAGATGGCGGGATAGTTGTTATATCAACGTACAGGGTTTCTTTCATATTAACTGGAGATGATGCCTATTATGGTTTGTCATTCGTATTAGGCGAGGGGGCTGATGCTTATGAGGTGGCCTTGGTTCCGGATGGCAAAGTGGATGTGATTCCCGGGGAGGCCCCGGAATTTTCAACTGCATTTCCTACCTCTGCACCGATTCTCCGACTGTCGGAAGGCAAAGTTGTCACGAGAGGAGCCAAACGATCCATGTATGTCATGTCTGGATTAGTGTCAAAAGAATCCTCTCCAATCAAAATAACATCTGAGTTCACGGTGTTTTTAGAACAGTCTGTCAAACCGCATGTCCGTCTTTATCGTTTGACAGAAGAAGCCTATCAGGCATGTATGCGGGAATTTGCCAACAGTAACAATGACCTTGAAGGCCTGGGGTTGACTTCTCCGGCCACTGTCTGGACGAATGTCAAAGGTGGTCAGGGTTATTCCTGTGGTTATTCGTTCAGGGATTACAAATATTGATTTCTGCCCTCGTTTATCAATAGCCTGCTCAACAAAACAAGATGTTCCTAATGTCAGTGTCTTCCCTAAATAAAGGCATATGGCAAACTTTATTTGCATTCTTCTCTTAGAAAATACCACATAACAAACAAGAAGTATGACCAATTCTGTTCTAATAAAAAAGCTTATTACATGTACCATTACATGTCTTTTGGTATTTGCTTCAGTATCACTTTTCGCCCAGAGCATTGACTCTTTCGATCCATCCGGACGGATAACCCCTTCCGCGGAGTCTTTTGCTATGACGAAGTACGGGATGATATCTCCCTCGATGTACACAGGAGCGATGTCATTTTCCGTTCCGATCTTCACATACAGGGATCCCTATTACACATTGCCTATCAGCCTTGATTACAACTTCGATGGTTATATTCCTTCAAAGGGTTCCGGCATAGTAGGATATGGCTGGACCCTGAATTGCGGCGGAGTTATTACACGCGAGGTCCGTGGCTATCCCGATGAAGGGTTCGTCATGCAGGATTTGACCAGGAAAGGCTGGGCACAGTGCAGGGATGTTACCTATAGCGATTCCGGTATCAAGAGTAATTACTACTCACAGGATGTAGGTCCCTATGGTCTTGATCCACAGCTGGCCAGGGTGTTCACATACGACGGGTTGTCCGATATCCCTGTTTATTATACCAGCAATGAATACAAGTGCGACCCGGCCCCGGACTTGTTCCATTTCAGTTTCTGCGGTTTCAGCGGAGACTTCATAATGCTTGAAGACGGTTCAATCAGAGTGTACAACTCCAACGTTCCCCATGGTGAACTAACCGTCACATTCACTCCCGGAACCGGGTCTCCTAATTATGCCGAGATCATAATCCGAACCGGAGACGGCACGGATTATTATTTTGGAGGATCGATTAATAATGTCGAGACCTTCCACTCGACGAGTACCTCGACCTCGGTTTACCCTAACCACATGTCCTCCTATGGTTACGGGGTTCTGGAGGGCAGTCCAACCACCTCAGTGACCGCTTTCCGCCTGTACAAGATAGAGGCTCCCGGAGCCGCCGACCATTCCGTGGAGTTCGTCTACAGTTCCCAGCGCCAGAAGCAGCGTTCAGTATCCGAAGCCTGCCATACAATAAAGAACTATTCATATAATTACGGCCTTGATTTCGCCACCGGTGCCAATGTGAATATTGACGGCACCAGTGTAAGCGGGTCATACTTTTCGCCCCTGGAGTCTGTAAAAGTTGGCGGAACGACCATCGTGACTTTCACCTATTCCACTAAGACATACAATGATGACGCTGCTGCCTATTTCAATTTATCCGGTATTGACGGCTTTGTGATCTCAGCAGGTATTGAGAATGAATGTCCGCAGGCCAAGTGTCTGTCATCCATCTCGATCTATAACTCTTCCGGCCAAAGTGTAGGCGGATGTACCCTTACACAAGAATATGCGTCATATGGCACGAAAAAGATGTTCCTTTCCTCCGTTTCCGGCTTGAAAGAAGGTAGATACTGCTTTTCGTATGACATCTCAAGCCTTTCTCTTCCAAAGAATGATGTAAAGGGCCTGGACCATTGGGGATACTGGAACGGCAAGACTATCACCAGCATCCGCTCCATCCTCAAGACGAACAATTCCGGTTATCCCATGAATGACTTGTATGACCAGATTGACGGTACCTGGAAAGAAGCTGACAGTTACTATTCTAAACGCGGTGCCCTGACCACGATAATCTACCCTACCGGAGGAACCACAACCATTGAATATGAAGGGAACACCGTAGGCAAGCGCAGGACGAACAGTGCGTACGCTTCCTCATGCACCCCATATGAAGTAGGGGGAGTCCGGGTTAAGAAACTGACGCACAGTGCGGGAAGCGGAGGAGGAATGGATGACAGTGTAAAGTACATCTATTCCACCACGAAGACAGGCACCACATCCGGCATCCTGACCCAGATGCCAAGATATGCGGTGGCATCCAGTCTCTCATATTATACAGGTTCTGCATCTGCTGAGTCTTTTAATATGACAGCAAGTGTAATCAGCTATTCGGCTGGTCATAATGGCTTCCAGACCAGAGACGGCCATATCGGGTACAGCTCAGTCATTGAAGAATATGCTGACGGGTCATGGAAGAAGTTTTCCTTCTCTTCGACCGACCAGACTGCATATTGTGACGGAACCGACTATGACGAGGAAGAGATAACCAAGAAGGTATTCACTCCATACGACTCGATGGATTACAATCCGAGTACCAGCATCATCCGACCTGTTAACGAAGACAGGATGAACATGCGAGGCCAGCTTCTCAGGACCGATTTGTATAACGCCGCAAACAACTTGAAGAAAACAGTGCAGATAACGTATGACGAGGATACTTTCACTTTAGCGAAGATCTACTTCAGCAACGGAAGATACTATGCGCGCATGCACTGGTCTGCCAAGAGTCCCATGATTCACAGCAGGACAGAGACATCCTATGAGAGCGGCGGCAGCCAGGTGGTCACGACCAATTATACTTACAATGCTCTCGGACAGGTAGCGTGTGAAGAGGAGGATGGAGGGGCCGCTGCGGGAAAACTGAAGACCTACTATAAGTATTCCACCAGCAACATCATACCTGCCGCTAAGACTGACATCATAAAGACACGGGTATTCGGAAGCTCGGAGCGTATCGTCTCGAAGGATCAATATACTTATTCCGGCAGTCACATCCGTCCGCTCAGCCATACGCAATACCATATCAAGGTCCCTCCGGTAACATCTTCTTCGAACGTGTTCAATACCGGTGCCGGTGACGGAACTTCAAGGGTCACTTCGTTATCGTATTATTCGGATTATCTGTTGAAAGATGTCACTCTCCCCGGAGGGGCTGCCATCAGATACCATTGGGATGGTAATAACGTCGACTGGATGAGAGAGTATGGATTCAAATACACCCATTACTCATGGAAAGACCAGGTGGGACTCACTAAAGAGACCCTTCCGGGAGGTCAGTTCACTTCCTATGCGTATGACAGCCGCAACCGCCTCCAGACGGTCAAAAATACGGGAAACTACACGACGACAAAATACTCGTATTATTTCAAGAACGATCCCGGATCATCACCGGCCAGCGGCTTGGGAAGCGACAGTTATGTCGCTGTCGACTCTTACATTACTACTGCCGGAACAACGAGTTTCAAGGATGTTACTTACTATAATGGATTGGGCTATCCCGAACAGGAGGTAATGACTGACTGGGCGGCAACAGGCAAGAAACTGGTCAGGCCGATAGTCTATGACGACATGCGTCGCCCAGGCGCCACCAGATACCTACCATACGCAGTAACTGCATCTAACGGGCTTATGGAAAGCAATGCTGTGAGTGGTGTTCTCAGTTACTACCAATCGACATCCTGCCCGGTGCCATCCGACGGCCACCCTTATGCGACAACTGTCTTCGAAACCTCACCAGAGGGGAGACCGCTGACGGTGACCAAGGAAGGAGACTCCTGGGTAGGACACCCGTCCACAAACGCTTATGCCATGAACGGGACGGGGGATTCAATCCTGAAATTCTCATTCACACATAACTCCTCGAATCCCACAGTCTCCAAGAACGAGACATTGGGCTCCGGCACTCTTCTCAGGACGTCATACACCGATGAGGACGGACGTATGGTTCGCTCTTACTCGGATGCGTTCGGGAGACTCCTCTGCCGAAGGGTTGTCGATGCCGGAGGATCCGGCGTCCACGCCGACACCTATTATGTCTACGATCTCAAGGACAGCCTAGTGTGCGTCATCCCTCCCGAGGGAACGAAGTACTTGACAGATAACTCAATCACGAGCTTCTCATTCAGCGATTCCTTCGCGTCGGATTATTGTTTCCTCTGGTGGCGGGACGGATTCGGCAGGCCGGTCGGCATTTCCAGTCCTGGGGGTGGCCGTAATACGATAGAATACAACGCCCGTGGGCTGATGACCCAATACAGGACTAAAGTCATGGACGGCAACGGTTTCGGCAAGACGCTGGCATACGACAATTACGACCGCATCACATCTGAAACATTCAAAAACTTGAGTTCAAGTACCACATACGGTGGCGGCCATTTATACTATTACTATGATTATCTTGGTGAAGGCACCGATTTCGGCACCGACTATGCCTTCGTCGCCGACGAGGCTGCGACAACTTCGGATCGGGAAACGACGAAGATCATGGGCTTCCTCAAGCATGAATCACTCTCGACGGTACCCGGAATTGACAAGACCGTCCACAATGCCCTTACCCGGGGAAGGGAATATTATTACGACATGTACGGCCGGGTGATCCAGATCGTGGAGGTGGACTCAGACGGATGGAAAGCGCGATATTCCACCAAGTATGATTTTCTGGGGAATGTAGTAAAGACGGTCGAGACGCACACGACGCCTGGAGGGGTATCAACAAGCCTTGTCACCACCTACACCCGTGACAAGCGAGGCAAGGTCCTAACCTATGCAAGGAAGATTGGAAGCACTAATCTCGCCACATTCACTTATACTTATGACAACCTCGGACGTCTTTCCGGCCGGACGACGCCTTCCAGGAGCAGTGAGTCCTTTACATACGACCTCCATGGATGGATGACCTTCCATGAAGCCAAGAACTACAGTGGGACGACGATGTTCTCCGAAAACCTGTACTATGCCACTCCATACAGGACAGGAGCGCCCGGACTCTGGTCCGGCCTGATCTCGGAGTCCAAGACCCAGTTGAACGGCAGCAACTACCAGTTGTATGATTACACTTACGACAAGATAACGCGCCTGACAAATGCGGATCATTATGACAACGGCACTTCATCCCTTACGAAGACTGAAAAGAACATTACCTATGATCTCAACGGCAATGTCAAGACCTTGAAACGCTACGGTTCTTCATTGGACGACAACCTGACCTTCACGTACAGCGGCAACCGCCTGAGTTCAGTCAGTGACGTTGTAGGCAGTGCATCCTACACCTACTCCCATGACAACAACGGTAATATGACATCTGACTCCCGCAAGAACTTGCAGATTTCGTATAATGTGCTTAATTTGCCGATGAAAGTAATGTCCGGAACGACGGTGAAGGCTCAGTACGAATATCTCCCTGACGGAACCAAGGTGTCAGCCCTGGCCGGTAACGGGTCCGGGTACAAGTACCGTGGCTCGTTCGTGTATTCAGTGAGTTCCGGCGGCACCGAGACTCTCGAGAGCATAGCGTGTGACGAGGGCAGGATTACGGTCAGCTACAGCACTGGTGGGAGTGTGTCATACTATGACCAGGTTCATTTCCGTGACCATCTCGGCAGTACCCGTATGGTGATGGACATAACCTTGGCAAACCTTGCACCAAGTATAGCGGTCCTTGAGAAGAGTGATTACACACCGTTCGGCACCCGTGTCCCGATCACGAGTTCCACCACGAACAGATGGCGTTTCTCTGGAAAGGAGGAGCAGACAATCGGGGCCAATGATCTCCAACTTCTGGACTTCGGTGCGAGATACTATGATCCCTGGCTTGCAAGATGGACCACCCAGGATCCTAAGGCAGGTAAGTACACGAGTTTTACTCCCTATTCTTACTGTGCCGGGAATCCAGTGAATTTGGTGGATCCAACAGGCTCCGATTGGTATTCAATAAAAAATGAAAAGGGAGATACAGAGTATATTTATAGTAGCTCAATTAGGTCTAAAGAAGATTTGTTACAACAAAATATTAATGGTAGTTATATAGGCCAGGTATTCAAGAAAGACGATAAGTATTATAGTCTTTTTGGCCAAGTTGTCACATATTATAATATCGATGGAAAGAAGACAATTGAAGGACAATTATACGAAGGTATCGATGCTCTTCTGATGCGCCAGGCTATTGCGAGTGCATATAAGCCGACTTCTCCTTGGGATACAGAAGTTGCCCCAGAACCTAAACAAGATTTTTATTTTGGTTTACATGAAGGATTGACGTTTAACTTTACCTATAATGGACAAATTGATAATCAATCATTTGTTAGTAATTATGATGGTACTATTTATAGGGCTGTTGACAAAAAAAATATGGTATTATCGATATTGTCCATGCCTTCTTATGAAGAAAAAAGATTAGGGGGGTACAATCTAGGATATCATGAACCGCAATGGTATGGTTGTTTCCTTATTATAGGTCATAATAACTATCAAACAATTCAAATTCAGTATGATAAGCAGAATTCAGCATTATTTTGGAAGGCGTATAATAATTTATATGAGAGATATAAATAGAAAAGGACTATTACTCTTGTTCCTTTCGCTTCTATTTTCATGCTCTAGTAGAATGAATCAAGGAGAGTTATCTGATGAAATGATTCGGCATCTTTCTCAAAAGTATGAGTCATATAGTCCATTATCTTCTTTATTAGAGTCCTTTATCATAGATTACTATAGAACTCCACATAATAAGAACGAGTTTTTACGATATGTAAATAACTATGATAAAGAAGATTCCAAAGACTTGACTAAGTTATTCAAAGAACAGATGGGAGGATATTCTCCCAAAAAGTATTTGAGGAATAGTTTCATACATATGAGTTCTTATTCTGATTCTTGTTTTATATATGATTCAAAACACAAATATGGTTGCGTTGTATATGGGATTCCTTCTTTTTGGGCTAATGCTGATCCTTGGAAACCTAGTGTATTAGGGAATGCGGCCTCCTTTCTTGATAATAAGCGAAGACCGATTTATGATGGCGCGGATACATTAAGAAATATTCTACAATCTGGGATGAATGATATTTGGAATAAATTCGATATAGTAATCGTTACTGAAGCGTTTGTAGACTCTATCCCTCGCCAATATATTAAGTATGCGTCAAATATCGTAAGATCCAAACGATCAATTAGTTATCGTATTGCTTTTCATTATTCCATCATAACTGGGCTTGAATTAATTAATACTGATCAATATCACTATGGATGTTTGAAAGAATACTCGAGAAAAACCGGAAAAGAATCGGTGCTAAGTACAAATAATGTTGATCTATCTATGATGTCTGATTATGAATATGAGTTAAATCAGTATCTAGACGTGTTTATCAAAGATCATCCTAGAGTCCATGATATTTTCTTTCTAGCACCAGTATTATACAATCATTCTTTGTCAACATATTATCAATGATAATTAAACCCTATTAGGTTTCATCTACTTTTCATATTATACAACGAGGATGAAGGCGTAGTACGAATATCTCCCTGACGGGACCTAGGTGTCAGCCCTGGCCGGTAACGGGTCTGGGTACAAGTACCGTGGCTCGTTCGTGTATTCAGTGAGTTTTGGTGGCACGGAGACTCTTGAGAGCATAGCTTGCAACGAAGGCAGGATCACGGTCAGCTACAGCGCTGGCGGGAGTGTGTCATACTATGACCAGGTTTATTTCCGAGACCACCTCGGCAGTACCCGTATGGTGATGGACATAACGTTAGCATACCTTGCACCAAGTATAGCGGTCATTGAGAAGAGTGATTACACTCCTTTCGGCACCCGTGTCCCGATCACGAGTTCCACCACGAACAGATGGCGTTTCTCTGGAAAGGAGGAGCAGACAATCGGGGCCAATGATCTCCAACTTCTGGACTTCGGTGCGAGATACTATGATCCCTGGCTTGCAAGATGGACCACCCAGGATCCTAAGGCAGGTAAGTACACGAGTTTTACTCCCTATTCTTACTGTGCCAGGAATCCGGTGAATCTGGTGGATCCAAATGGAGATAGAATTAAAATATATTATTCTGAGAATGGTGTTACGAAAGCAGTATATTACTCTGGTAAAGTTGATGGTAATGTATCAAATCCATTTGTCCGTTCTGTAATTGAAGCATATCATTATAATAAGGAGAATTGGGTAAGAGCAGGTTATTCTGGGCAGTCTCCATTAGCTGAACTTGTTGAGAGGGATGATATCACTGTATCCATAAAAGATATCGGTAGTTATCCAGAAGAAGCAACGTTCCAGTTAGATGAATGTGGAAATCCTACTATTTATTGGAGTCCTATTCAAGGCGCCAAATATGAAACAGGCGTAGTCGTATCTCCCGCTACTATTCTATCTCATGAATCAGATCATGCTATTGACTATTTGAATGATGCAAGAGAACATGATTCCCGATTCAAAACTCCGGACAAGAATTATCGTAATAATGAAGAGAGACGAGTAATATTAGGCTCTGAACAAAAAACAGCTAGAGCAAATGGTGAAACTACTAAGGGACAATTAACCAGAACATCATATGATGGAAAGACCGTCATCGTTTCAGGTGGTCCAACCTCAATAGTTATAGATAAATTTGAATCCCTTGTTTATGAGACAAAGACCAAGAATTGGCTACAATGGTAATATGTTAAATGGAATAGGGTTATTCTTCTTGATTGTATCATTGATAACCTCATTTGTATCGTGTACGAACTATAGGTTTAATAAAAGTAAGGTACAGAGAATAAGATATTATGCTGTACCTAGAAATGCTGAATACTTTTATGGGTGTTACTCATTTGATGATTTCATCACAAAAAGAAGACCGCTAGACACCGTCATAGTAAATACTAGATTCATTAAAGAGTTTATATCCTATTTAGATGCACTAGTACCTAACGAGGATACTCTTCATTTAGATATTTATATGGCAGCAGTTATAGAGTATCGTTCAGGTCGTTTAGATACACTCTGTTTCGCACATTATTGGAAATTTGGAGAAGTATATAACAGCATTTCAATGCAGCCGGATAGTCTTTTTTATGACTATATTATAAAGAATGCGTATGCTCCTCTTCTCCCTAAGTACTGGAAGATAGAATGTGAAATAGAACGTGCTATTAGAGAGAATGATACTGTTTGGTTTAATAATTTAAGAAAAAGAAACAATGACACTATCCAGGAAGATATGGTACCATTTATTGTGGATGAACCATAGTTAAATTTCACGATTCTATTGCTCTTATATCCGAGATTTATAAAAGACTTTATCATGCTGGTTAAAACGCCCAGAGCTCTAGTATTTTTAAGTGAATTCAAATTAGAAGTGCAACACACTTCAAAAGTCACTGTAGAACTATCATAGAATAAGTGAGACAGTGAGATCAAAGAGTGTTCATGATGAGAAATATCAAGTTATACAAGTTTCTTTAAGTGAATGGTGGATTTATGATAAAGTACGTCTATTATGGTTGTACGGAAGTGGTTACCTTTGTATCAAAGAGACCAATAGTTGTAAATAGATGCAATATACGTTGAAGAAAGGCGTAATTTTTGTGGTATTGCTATAAGTCTTGATGAAAGATAATATGATTATTTTATGAATATAGAACTCTTTACTTTATGCGATGGCGCATATAACTACAATGGGAAACTAACCATTGTAGGAACCCTAGATGTGATGAATGCAGATAGCGTTCCTGCAACAGTACAGATCGGGATTGCTATGAAATTGAGGTTTGCCCCAGAAGAAACTGGAAAACACAAGTTGACCATTCGTATTATCAATCCAGAAGGTGGAAACATTCCGCCAGATTTTTCTCTTGATTTGGATATAAGGCCTTCTGAAAAGGGCTCTCAGGTTGCTCTTGCTGTTAATGCTCAAGGTCTTTCTCTTGACAAATTTGGTGACTATACAACCAAGGTGTTTATGGATGATGAGGAGAAGGGATCTGATAGTTTCACCCTGATAAAGAAGTTAC
>JAEEGH010021447.1_pt1 | contig 13346 bp, 1 predicted proteins | sample 9134181 | NCBI WGS metagenome assembly JAEEGH01 (sample SAMN16246544, study PRJNA631951) | gut metagenome | biome: gut microbiome; feature: rumen; material: DP-attached | host: Bos | place: Iran: Karaj | collected 2018-10
ATTCCTGCCGGAGGGAACCTACCATTGGGACACCAGACGCTATTACCATAAGGCGGATCAGATAGCAAAGGTCCTTGTTGCGGCAGGCGGCTGGGACTATCCGGATATTGTAGGTCTGGCGGAGGTGGAAAACAGCAGTGTTCTGAAAACATTGATTTATAAAACTGCCCTGAAGAAGGCAAAGTACAAATATGTGCATTTTGATTCCCCGGATCCACGTGGCATTGATGTGGCACTGCTGTACCGTCCGGAGCGGTTCCAGCTCTGTTATGCGGAGCCTGTCGCGGTAAAGTTTTCCTTCCAGCCCGGCTCCTCAACCCGCGATATATTGTATGTGAAGGGGATTGCAAAAGGCTCCTCCGATACGCTGCATCTGTTTGTGAACCACTTTACTTCACGTTATGCAGGTTACAAGGCTACGGAGCATAAGCGGATGCACATTGCGACTGTTTTGCGCGGAAGGATCGATTCCATTCTGAATCTCCAGACTCAGGCTTGTGTGCTGGTTATGGGCGATTTCAACGACACGCCTGCGGACAGCAGCATGCGTTATGGTTTGAGGGCCACGTTAGATGCCGCCCATGTGGAAAATGGGGATCTTATTAATTTAATGTATCCATACGTAAAGCAGGGGAGGGTTGGCACACACAAATACCACCGGCATTGGTCGGTGCTGGACCAGTTTGTGGTAACGCCCTCGCTCACCATGCCGGACGCACCCTACCGTGTGGCCTCCCCAGTCTGCATTTTCGCCGCCCCCTTCATGCTGGAAAAAGATGAGAAATATTTGGGGGATAAACCATTGCGCACCTATGTGGGGCGTGATTACAAGGGTGGTTTCTCCGACCACCTGCCGATTGTGCTCGATTTGTCCTATTAGGGTTACAAATCCATGAAATATCTGTTTTTACGAAAAAACAATTTATAAATATTACGTTTTAATATTTTTTTAAAACACTCAATTTTTTTTTTGCAGAAAAATTGTTTGAAGTATTGTTTTTTTGTGTATGTTTGCAAAATGAATATTTTTTTTATTAATTTATTAAACTTACTGATTATGAAGAAGTTTTTTGTTTTACTCGCGGCTATCATGCTTATGATGCCGTTCGGTTTTTCACAAAACCGTGTGACATTCACAGAGAACTTCAATTCGACTAACAGCAGTTTCACCCGCAGTCCGCAGAGTGCGTGGATGATTGACACTACATTGAGTGTCAGTGGGAAGGCTGCATGGGGTTTTGTTCCCAACGCGGAAGGGGACTCCATCGAATTGATCTCTCCTGTGTATGATTTGAGCAACTATGCCTACGCGTACTTGCGCTTTGCACACATCTGCAAGGTCTCCGAAGAGGATCTTGTGACGGTGGAGTACAAGGAGAACTATGTCGGTTCCAAGTGGACTCCAATCCCCTTTACGGACTACAAGGGTGAGAGCTCCGTGTACCGCAAGCAGCGCTGTTTCCATCAGGGAGCCTATCCCGAATGGGTGAAGAACGACATGACCGCACAGCCGGACAACTCCTGGTGGAAGGTCGAGTCGTTCGACATAAGCCAGGATGTGGCCTACGCCGAAGTGCAGTTCAAGTTCAAGATCAAGAAAGGCTCCACGGTTGGTACCAACTTCGCCTGGGGCTGGTTCATCGACAATTTCGAGCTGATGGCCTCCACGGCCCAGATCAACCCTCCTGTTGTGCAATATATCGCCCCCTATACCAAGGGTACGGTCTACAGCCCGGGTCCCTACACCATCTATGTCAAGGCGGCCAAACGGACAATGGTTCCGTTGAAGACCCCGATTCTCCGTATAAGCTATACTTCGTTGGGCGGCTCCGTTATCCGCGATTCCATGCTGATGACCGCCCATGACGGCGATTCCATCTGGAAGGCAGTCATCCCTGCCCAGAATGTGGGCACGAATGTCTCCTATACTGTGTATGCATACGACACTGTCGGCAACAACAACATGGCCACCTCCGGCTATACGGTCGGCAGGATGTGGGGTCTGGACAGCAACAGCGTTGCTCTCATCTCCATTGACGATCCCTATGTGGGTGCGTTGGCCGGACAGCAGAACCCTGTTGTGGTTACCATTGAGAACCGCGGTCTCGCAACGCTGACCTCCGCCATCATCAACTGGAGCGTGAACGGTGTGGCGCAGACACCCTACAAATGGACCGGCAGCCTGAACGAAGGCTATAGGGGAAAGGCAAATCTTGGCAATTACCTTCCCACTGCCGGACAGTATGACACCATTGTGGCCATGATCAGTGCCCCCAACGGTGCCTCCAACACCACTGTGGACACCATCGTGATGAAGGCGGTGTATGGTTGTGCAAGCATACCTACCGGCACCTTCACCATCAACAAGCTGGGGCTCGGCCTTCCCGGCCAGCAGGTGTATAAATCCATCAATGAGGTTCTGGACATGATACGCACCTGCGGTACCAGCGGCAACGTTGTCATCTCCATTCCCAAAGGATCATACGATGAGGACATCGACCTGGAGAACTTCATGAATGTGATGGATCCGAATTCCACCCTCACCATCCAATCTTCGACCGGAAAGCCTGAGGATGTGTTCATCATGGGCACCTCCCCGGCCTCAACCAAAATCCGCATGAACAAATCTGCCAACATCATCATCCGCGACCTTACCCTGCAGGGTACCGGCAGCGGTATTGTGATGACCGACACCAATGCGAACATCGAGATCAGGAACTGCCATATCTATATGGACACAGTGACCAGCAACAAGGCATACAGCTGCATATCCATCACCCAGGGCTGTCCTGACAGGGTGAAGATTCTGAACAATGTGCTTAAGGGCGCATTCTACGGTGTCAACACCGAGGGCTTGAGCTCAACGCAGCGGATGACCAACATCACGTTCTGTGACAACCACATCTCTGAGGCGGAATATGGAAACCTGCTCTACTATACCGATTTCGATTACATTAAAAATAATATAATCTATTCCCGTTCCAAAAACGCCACTGAGCTGTTCGGTATCGACATGACCTACTGCAACGCGGAGGAGGTCAGCGGTAACCACATCATCACCAAGTCACCGGTCAGCAGCGGCCAGGGCATCTATGCCAGTTATTTCAATGTGGACAGCACCCGTAGCGGTCTGATCGCCAATAACGAGATAATTATGCAAGGCAAGGCGGACGGTATCTATACCGGCAACTCTGAGGTGAGGTATTTCCATAACACCGTCATAATGTACGGCGACAACACCACCAGTTCACGCGCAGTATATTGTATCAGCGCCACTGCAGGCATGTCCATCCATTTCTATAACAACATCTTTGTCAATTTAGGCGGAGGTTATCCAATGTATCTGACTTCTTCCGCCCTTATCGGCAGTGATGTCATTTTGGACTACAACAACTGCTATGGAAAACAGTATGTCGGATACCTCACTTCCGCCCATACTGACATCAACTCTTGGATCACTGCCACACAGGATCAGCATGCGGCCAGTGTCGAGCCGGCATTTCTTGATTATAAGAACGATGCCCGCTGCGTGCACTATATCGGCCTGACCTGCCCTGTGGTGCCCGAGGTTCCTGCCGACATTTTGGGCAAGGTGCGTAAAGGCTCCACCGCAATGGGCTGCTATACTCCGGATCCGGTCCAGTTTGACGCCGCGCTTCTCTCCTATGAGGATTGGAAGAGCTCGGTCACTGTCGGTCAGGCAACTCCTGTCAAGGTGCGTCTGATGAACACAGGTTCCAAATCCAACATCACTTTGGTTGAGGTGCATTGGAGCGTGAACGGAATTGCGCAGAGCACCGCCAAGTGGACAGGAAATCTGGCTCCCTATCAGGACACCATCATCTCCATCGGCAATTACCTTCCCAATAACGGTGTCAACAATGTGGTCGCATGGATTGAGAACCAGAACGGCCTTTCCGCCGGTGACAGCATCAGCGGCAACGACACCATACTGAACACCTCCTTCGGCTGCAAGGCGGCCATGAGCGGCACCTACCGTGTCGGTTTGAGCAAGAGCGCCGACTTCCCGGACATGAAGCAGGCGTTGGGCATGCTCTCCTCCTGCGGCGCCTCCGGCCCGGTCGTGTTTGCGCTGGAAAGCGGAAAATATGAAGGGTTCACTTTCAGCGGCTATTATACAGGTGTGAGCGCCAAGAATACTGTTACCGTCACCTCATTGAGCGGCAAGGCCGGGGATGTGGTGTTTACCGGCAGCGGCGCGGTGGTTTCAATCGAGTCACCATATTTCAGGCTGGAGAGCGTAACGGTGGACGGCTACTCGAACAATGCCACCGTCGGTGTGCAGATCACGAATACCATCTCCAATGTCCAGGTGAACCATTGCATCATCAATATGGACCCGCATGGCACTGCCACCACATACGGCATCCACTGTGTGAACGGCTACAAGCGTGACAGCATCTGGCTGGTCGGCAACCGCATCGACGGTGGCTACTACGGCATCCGTTTCTACAACGGCACCAGCAACACCAACACCGACCACGGTGTCTATAACCGCGTTGACAGCAACACGATAACCAATCCATACTATTACGGCGTCTATGCCTACTACACCGACATCATCAGCTATTCGTTCAATAATGTGTCCGCGCGTGCTAAAGACGGGTACACCTATTTCTACGGCTTGTACAGCTATTATGGAAATGTCTCCAGGATGGAGGGCAACCATGTGGACGGTTACCGCGATTGGCTGGCATACAGCTATGGCATTTATGTTTATTATTCCAACTACACCTATTCGAACAACACCAGCGACACCACCCTCTATATCAACAACGAGGTGCGTATTTGGGGAAAGAACACTGCATACGGCATGTATGTGCCCTACAGCCGTGAGAAGCTGGTCAACAACTCGGTGTATGTGCGGACAGAAGGCACAAGCGCCTATGGCATCTATGCCTACAACAGCAACAGCGGCTACCGCAGCGACCTCATCAACAACAATGTGGTGCTGATCGGATATCCTGCCGGCTATGCCATCTACACCTACACCTCTCCGACCTATGCCCAGTTGAGCGGAAACAACTACGTTCACGAGAACGGCACCAACCTGGCCTATATCGGCGGTGCGCGTGCCAATCTGGCTGCGGTGCAGAATTATGACAAGACTGCAACGAATGTGATGCCGGAGTTCATCGACATCTCCCTCGGCCTGTTCATCCGCAAGTCCATCAACAGCGGCATCGACTGCCCGGTCCACAGCCTTGCGATGAATGACATCAACGGTGAAAAGCGGCCGAATCCGACCATCCGCGGCTGCTACAATCCTACGGTGCTGACCTACAATGCCAGCCTGAAGAACTTCACCAACCCGACCGTCATTATGGCCATGACCGGCACGGAACTTCCCGTCTCCGTGACACTGCTGAACCGTGGCGACTCCACCATCACCTCGGCTGATGTCTATTGGGAGGTGAACGGCGTGAGCCAGACCGCCTACAAATGGAGCGGTACCCTGACCAGCGACAAGACCGTGGTGCTGAACCTCGGCTCTTTCAAGGTGGCAAACGAAAGTAACATAATCAAAGCCTATGTGCACCTGAACGACAGCAATGATGTGCTGCCTCTGGATGACACCGTCTCGACCTCGGTCTTCGGCTGCTCCACCGGTGCGTTGAGCGGCACTTACAAGGTGGGCAATGGAGGCGGCTCCAAGGTGGATTTCACCTCGTTGGATGATGCCTTGACCGCCGTTTCGAAATGCGGTGTGAGCGGTCCTGTTGTGCTGCAGCTTGAAAAGGGCACTTACAAGGAGGTTGTGGTGAGCGGCGCCTTCCCTGGCGGAAGCTCCACCAACACTGTGACCATCACCTCAATGTCCGGAAATAAGAACGATGTCATCATCAAGGAGTACAACATCCAGGATGCCGTTGTGCTGACAAATTCGGCCAACCTCAACTTTACACATTTGACCATCGGTGACACCGGCTCCACGCAGAACGGTGTGGTGATTGCCGGCACATCGGACAATGTGCATTTCTACGACTGCAACATCTATTCTGTCCTTGGCGCGACCAGCAGCTCCTACAATGCGGTCAAGCGCAACGCCAGCAGCACAATGCTTGTGAAGGATCTCAGCTTCGTGAAGTGCAACGTCCGCGGCGGTTATTACAACTTCTACATGATCAATGCAGGAACCTCCAGCTCTGCCTATGGCAACATGACAATTGACAGCTGTAACCTGTTGGATGCCTACTATGCCGGTTATTTCGGAACATATCCTGTCAACAACGTCCTTACAGCGCGCCACAACTACATTCATAACGCCACCAACTCCGGAACCTACTACGGATTCCGTTTTGGTAACATGAGCTCCAGCCAGAACATTGACTCTTTGAAGGGCAACCGCATCTGGTGCAACGGCAGTGGTACAAACTACGGAGTGTATGTGGGACAGACGGTCAACTACTATGCTATCAACTATCAGTTGGCCCGAATCTGGAACAACGAGATCGTGGTGGAGCGCGGTACGACCAACTACGGATTCTACTATGGCAACATGAGCTATATGGATTGGCGTCACAACACCTTCTATATTGACGGCAATGCCACCCACTATGGCATCTACAACACCAACACGGGAAACTACACCTTCGAGTGTTATGACAACCTGTTCTATGTGGCCGGTACGCAGGGTACGGCAGCCTGCCATGAGCATTCGGGCGGCACCGGTAACCTCTCCGCCGCGTGGATGTCAATGGATTATAACGTCTACTACAACGAGGTGAACGGCATCATCGGCTGCGGCATCACCGACATCAACACTTGGAGCGCTGCGATTGGCAAGGATAAAAATGCGTTGTACGAGCGCGTATACTTTAGGGATGTGATAGGATACAACTTCCACACCAACGGTGCGCGCGGCATCATCCCGGTTGACCCGACCGTCACCATCGATATGAACGGCAAACCGCGTATCAGCTACACCAATGCCGGATGCTACAACGATTTCATCCCTTCCAATTACGATGCCAGCGTTATGGAGATCACCGCTCCCAAGAATGGTGAGACAACCGGCCAGACTGCCGACTGCAAGGTTAAGATCCGCAACATGGGCAAACTTGCACTTGCTTCCGTAACCATCCAGTGGAAGGTCAACGGCACTCTGCAGACTCCGTACAAATGGCAGGCGCCCACCGCGGCTGACACCATCACCTATGGTGGCATTTCCAATGAGTTCAAGATCGGAAGCTTCACCGTGCCGACCGGCAAGTATGAGGTCGTTGTCTGGACTGAGGATCCGAACGGGTATGCCGATTTGAACAAGGCCAACGATACGGCTGTTATCGAAGTTGTTGCATGTACCTCTCCGCTTGCCGGCACCTATACTGTCGGTGGAACCAATGGCGACTTCGACACTCCTGAGGAGGCGGTTACCGCTTTGCTCTCCTGTGGTGTCAAGTCTCCTGTTGTCCTCAAGATAGCCGCCGGCAACTACGACGCCTTCTCCATCATGGGCAAGATTCCTGGCAGCAGTGACACCAACACTGTGACCTTCATCTCCGCCACTGGCAACCGCGATGCGGTCGTTATTGGCAACGGTGCCAGCACAGCGTTGAAACTGAGTGGTGTGTCGCATTTGATTTTCAAAGATATCACTATTGGCGCAACCGGTTCAGCCAACAATGTGGCGGTTGAGTTCGCCAACTACAATGAGGATGTTCTGTTCCACCATTGCAACCTATATGCAAGCATCACCACCACCAACAGCAGTTCGCGCGTGGTGAACTATAATAATAGCACCAGTTCGACCAACTACCTGAAGGATGTCCGCTTTATAGGCAACGATGTGCGCGGAGGCTACTACGGTTTCTACCTGTACTATGCGGGCGGTAATGCGGCCAACTGCAAATCATCGGCAGCCAACCGTGCCTCCGTGCGGCTGGACAGCAACTACATCCACGATGTCTATTATTATAGTGTATATTCCTATTACTACACCAACTTGGAGAGCTTCTCCTACAACACCATCATCCCGCGCAGCAACAGCGGCTACCATTACGGAGCCTATCTCTACTACAACTTCGGACAGAAGGTTATCGGCAACCATTTCCACATGATCAACACCAGCTATGCCTATCCGCTCTATGTGTACTACATGAACAATACGAGCTATGGTTCTGATGAGGACATCTGCCTGATTGCCAACAACGAGGTGATTTGCGACAAGGGAACCTACGGTTATGGCATGTATCTGTACTATCCGAGGGTGAGTGTGGTCAACAACTCGTTCTACATGTACCAGAGCAACACCAACTACGGACTTTATCTCGGCACATCCGGACAAAGCTATGAGGTCAATTATCTCAACAATGTGATTGTCTGCGACCGTGCCTCCACAAACTATGCGATCTATTGTGCGGCAGAAGCTACGCTGACCAGCTATCCGACGCTGATTGACTACAACGCCTATTACAGCAAATCGGCCAACATGTTCTACTGCAATTCTGCCATCAACTTCGCCACCTGGAAGTCCAAATACAACATGGACGCCCATTCGGTGAACGTCAAGCCGGACTTCAACGATCCCACGGTCGATTTGAGCATCAGGAATTTCAGCGACCAGCTGAAGTGTAACCGCCAACGTACTGTTCTGTACGACATCAATGGTGACGCGCGTACCAGCCTGACCATCATGGGCGCCTACAGCACGCCGCTGTTCGAGGGCTATGACCTGCAGCTTGAGGCCTTTGCCGAGCCCACCGTGGGCGGCATCCAGTGTGTGCCTAACAGCACGCCGGTGAAGCTTGCCATCTACAACATGGGCACCTACGACGCGGACTTCTCCGCCAACCCTGTGGTCCTCTACCTGAAGTGCGAGAGCGACTCGGTGAACTTCGTGAAGAACATCACCATCAACAAGGGCGGCATCGGCATCATGAAGCGCGACACCATCGAGGTGGTCTCCAACATGGACATCACTTATGCCGGCATGTACAAGCTGACCGCCTGGATTGAATGGGCGAAGGACCAGCAGCGGAGCGATGACACGCTTCGTCTGGACTACTACGTGGACAAGACGGTTCTGCCTTACGACAACGACTTCACGGGACAGTTCGCGGGCGTGGCGACGAACCAGGCCTACGGCGACATCACTTGGGAGGTGGTTAACACCAACCCGATGCTGACCCCTGTGTTCGGAACCGGCAGCCTGCTGTTCCGCTCGTCTGAGGCCCGTGGTTCGATAAGCCAGGCATTGTTCACCTCTGTGAGCCTGCAGGGCACCTACAACCCGCATCTCTACTTCTGGTACGCGCACGACAACGCGAACCCGTATCTCCGCGACCAGATGGAGGTGAGGATCTCGCAGGACGGTGGTGCCACTTTCAAGACATTGCAGACGCTCTACCGCTACGACGCCAAGTGCACTCAGCCTACCTGGAAGGAGTACAAGATGGATCTGTCGAAGTACAGCACCGGCAGCTGCATCATCATCGCCTTCACGGCGTATAGCTACGGCGGCGGTGACCAGACTGTCGACCGCGTGAAGATTGTTGCGCAGCAGGATATGCGTGTTCTGGTCGAGGCTCCGTCCGACACCGACTTCGCGGCCTGCAACCTGACCGGACGCAGCCTGAAGGTCTACCTGGAGAACCTGACCTCGCAGGAGGTTCCGTTCAACCCTGGAGATTCAATCACGGTTGAAATGAGCGGCGCATCCAACTTCATCTTCAAGCAGGCTCTTACGGGCCGTTTGGAGAACCGCGAGCTGGATTCCTTGATTCTGAGCCCGATCGATTACGTTGGTGGTGGACAGTTCGACGTGATGGTTTACGTGAACGCCATCGACAGCAACGCTGCGAACGATACTGCCAAGTTCAGCCTGAACCTGAACCCTGACCTGGCTGTGACCCGTTACGATGCAATCGGCTTAACGACGCCGGGTGACACTGTATACGTGGGATTCACCATGAAGAACACCGGTAACCTTGACATCGTAACTCCGTTTGACGTGAAGGTGGTTGTCAACGGCGAGGATACAGTGTCCGAGCGCATCACCTCTGCGTTGAAGGAGGGTGACACACTGTACTACCAGTTCAAGCAGGGCATTATCGTGCCGAATACCACTGCCGACCAGCCCTACTACCTGCTGGATGTCTACGCCATGCTTCCTTGCGACGCTGACGGCGACAACGACTCGGTGCGCATCATCGGCAACGTGAACATCATTGACAACGGCATCCTCTCCATCATCACTCCCGCCGCAGGACAGTGCGCCATGGGTGGCGATATGGCGAAGGTTGAGGTCCGTCTGTTCAACAACGGCAACGTTGACAACGCCGACAGCATCGTCGTGACTGCGGTCATTGACAGCGCAGGCGCAACCTACATGACCCTGACTGAGAAGGTGGCCCCGATGTACGGTGGTGAGAACTGCAACTACACCTTCAAGCAGCAGTACCGTGTGCCTCGCTTGAGCGTGAACGGTGCGCAGGCCAACTACAAGGTTACGGTCTTCCTGACAGCCCTTGACGGCGACATTGACCTGAGCAGCGACTCTTCTTCCGTTGAGGCCTGCGTGCAGGGCGGAGTAGGAGTGGAGGACATCACCGCCGACCGCTGGATGGTTGGCCAGAATGTGCCGAACCCTGCCTCCGAGCTTACCCGCATACCTTATGCCATTCCTGAGGCCGGCGTCCTGACGCTGCGCATCATGGGCATGAACGGACAGGTGCTGTACCGTGAGGATGTCAATGCGGAGGCCGGCAGCGGCGATATCCGCGTGAACCTCTCCGACCTTGCGGCCGGTGTCTATTATTACAGCGTCGAATACCGTGGCGAACGCGTCGTTCGTAAAATGAACGTCGTGCGGTAATATATATGTGGAGACGGTGCATGCACCGTCTCCACAATATTAATTAATACGGCGGGGGAGACCCTGCCGTATTTTTTTGTCGATATGCCAGAAATAAAACTTCCTTGTTTTATTGCAAAATATAATATTATATATGGTTTTATTGTATATGTTTGCATTTACAAATTAATTTATTATTATTCATTTAAATTATTTAAAATGAGGAAGTTTTATGTTTTACTCGCGTCATTCATGCTTATGATGCCGTTCGGTTTTTCGCAAAACCGCGTGACGTTCACAGAGAACTTCAACTCGACGAACTGCAGTTTCACACGTAGTCCGCAGAGTGCCTGGATGCTTGACACCTTGTTGAGTGTCAGCGGAAAAGCCGCATGGGGCTTTGTGCCAAATGCGGAAGGGGACTCCATCGAGCTGATTTCTCCTGTGTACGATTTGAGCAATTACGCCTACGCGTATTTGCGCTTCTCCCACATCTGCAAGGTTTCCGATGCGGACCTTGTGACGGTGGAGTACAGGGAGAACTATGTGGGTGGACAGTGGAAACCAATCCCCTACATTGATTACAAGGGCAGCAGCTCCGTGTTCCGGAAACAGCGTTGTTTCCATCACGGATGTTACCTGGAGTGGTTGAAGAACGACATGACCGCACAGCCGGACAACTCCTGGTGGAAGGTCGAGTCGTTTGACGTAAGCCAGGATGTCGCCTATGCCGAGGTGCAGTTCAAATTCAAACTCAAGAAGGGCTCCACAGTGGGCACCAATTTCGCCTGGGGCTGGTTCATCGACAATTTTGAGCTGATGGCCTCCACGGCACAGATCACCCCTCCGGTGATCCAGTACGTCTCCCCGTTCACCAATGGTCTGGTGTACGGCCCCGGCCCCTACACCATCTATGCTAAGGTGGCCAAACGGACACTGGTTCCTTTGAAGACACCGGTGCTTCGTCTCGCCTACACCTCCATGGGAGGAAAGGTTACCCGCGATTCCATGCTGATGATCCCTTATGAGGGCGACAGCATGTGGAAGGCCACCATCCCGCAGCAGTTAGTCGGAACACAGGTGACCTATACGATTTTTGCGACCGATACGGTCGGCAACAACGCCACCGCCACTTCCGGCTATACCATCGGAAGGGAATGGGGGCTTGACAGCAACTGCGTGGCTGTGATTGCCATCGACACCCCTGTGGTGGGCGCTTTGGCAGGACAGGCCAACAAAGTCTATGCGAAGATTCAGAACAGAGGCCTGAGCAACCTTAAGTCGGCCTATATCCGTTGGACCGTGAACGGTGTGTCGCAGACCCCCGTGAAATGGACGGGCGATCTGCCTGAAGGCTTCACCGTTTCCGCATATCTGGGAACCTATATGCCTGTGGCCGGCAGTGTCGACACCATCACGGCGTCGGTAAGCCTGCCCAACCAGGATACAATCAATAACACAAGAGACACTTTTGTCCGCAAGAGCGTCTATGCCTGCGGAGCCTACCTGAGCGGCAAATATGTTGTCGGTCCTACTGGAAAATACAAGAGCATCAGTGAGATTCTTGAGCTTGTCCGCGTGTGCGGCCTTAGCGGGGATGTCCTCATTTCCGTTGACAAGGGCGAATATGAGGAGATGCTTGACTTCTCCGAAATGTGGACTGCTCTGGACGGCCATAGCCTGACGGTCACCTCTTCCAGCGGCAAGGCGGAGGATGTGGTCATTACCGGTGAAACACCTACCGGCACAAAGGCCTATTTCAGCAACACCCGCAACATCGTTCTGAAAGACCTTACATTTGAGGGTACCGGAAGCGGCATCGTGTTTGAGGACACCAGCGACAACATCGAAATCAACGGCTGCCGCGTGCTGATGGACACCACTACCACCACCACCTATGCCGGTATCGCAATTTCCGATTGCCAGCCCAACAAAATCAAGATTGTAAACAACTACCTGAAGGGCGCATATTATGGATTCTACACCAGGGGCATCAGCACCTCGCAGAAAATGACCAACATCACCTTCTGCAACAACAAGGTTATGGAGTCCTATTATGGTACATTAATGTATTATACCGATTTCGATTATGTGAACAACAACTGGATCTGTTCCCGTTCAAAGGATGCGGTGATGCTGTATGGTCTTGACATGACCTACTGCAACGCCGAGGAGGTGAACGGCAACCACATTATCACCAAGTCGGTGGTGGGCCAGGGCCAGGGCATCTATGCCAGTTATTTCAACGAGGACAGCTCCCGTGCGGGTGTCATCTCGAACAACGAGATCATCTACAACTCCACCGGTACGGCCTACGGCATCTACACCGGATATTCCGAGGCGGAGTACATCCACAACACCGTCATCATGTACGGTTCCGGAGCCTCCCGTGCCGTCTACTGCATCAACTCCATGCAGGGTAGGGACATGCACTTCTACAACAACAGCTTTGTCTGCTATTGTGGAGGCTATCCGCTCTATTTCTCCACCACTTCGTATATCGGTGCGGAAATCCTGCTGGATTACAACA
>JAEEGH010021451.1_pt1 | contig 13345 bp, 10 predicted proteins | sample 9134181 | NCBI WGS metagenome assembly JAEEGH01 (sample SAMN16246544, study PRJNA631951) | gut metagenome | biome: gut microbiome; feature: rumen; material: DP-attached | host: Bos | place: Iran: Karaj | collected 2018-10
ATGAAGGTATCCTGGAAGAAGCCAAACCGGCTGCAGCGGCGCCTGCTGCGGGCGCAACCGTAACTGCGGAATTCTTCCCGCCAACCGGTACGAAGATTTATATGAACCTGGGCGATCCGGAACTGGCAGAAAAATATGCGTCCCTGCCTTGCGACGGTATCGGTCTGATGCGTGAAGAATTTATCTGGACCACTTACATCCACGAACATCCGCTGTATCTGATCAAGACCGGTCATCCGGAAAAAGTGGTTGATCAGCTGGCAGAAGGCATCCGTCAGGTATGCCAGGCTATGGCGCCCCGTCCGGTTACTCTCCGTTTCAGCGATTTCAAATCCAGCGAGTACCGCGACCTGAAAGGCGGCGACGAGTTTGAACCCTATGAACCGTCTGCTTTGTTAGGCTGGCGCGGCGCTTCCCGTTACTATGATCCGAAATATATTGAAGCATTTAAACTGGAATGTCAGGCTGTACGGAAGGTCCGTGAAGAGTTCGGTTTAAAGAACCTGAACGTTATGATCCCGTTCTGCCGCAACATCGACGAAGCCCGCAAGGTAACCGGCATTATGGCGGAGCAGGGTCTGGCCCGGGGCAAGGATTTCAAAGTCTGGCTGATGGCTGAGATCCCGTCCAACATCATCCTGGCAGATCAGTTCAATGAATTCGTTGACGGTTATTCCATCGGCTCCAACGACCTGACTATGCTGATTTTGGGCTGCGACCGTGATAACGATACAGTTTCCCATATTTATGATGAACGTAACCTGGCAGTCCGCCGTGCGGTCCGTCACCTGATTGAAGTGGCTCATAAAGCCGGTAAGACGGTTTCCATCTGCGGTCAGGCGCCCTCTGTATATCCGGAATTCTGTGAATTCCTGATCAAGAGCGGCATCGACAGCATGTCTGTCAATCCGGATACCGTCAAGTTCACCAAGAAGCTGGCGGCTCACATTGAACAGCGCATCCTGCTGGACTCCTTAACCGGAAGAGGCCGTCAGGAAGCGGAGGACCTTGACTGGTAAGAATGCACGGAAACTGATAACAGTGAATCGGGATTAACAGTTTTTCCGGAAAATTGAGTCAGGACAACCCCCTCATGTCCTGCATTAAGTGGTAACCTTAACGGGTTACCACTTTTTTTGTGAAAAATTGGAAAAATCGCCCTCTTATTGCAAATGAAACTATACACCGGTATCAATTCAGTGATATAATTACTATGTATGCGTATGCCAATTTACTACTATAAGATAAGAGTGGCAAAGGCTTCGTATTGAGCCAGATTTTCTTTTCACGGCAATGGACAGGAAACTATAGTTCTTGTTTTAAGGAGAGTTACCGTGAAAATACAGGTGTTGAGTTATTTTTTAGTTTCGGTTTTTATTTTCGGTCTGTTGACAGAGGCGTATGTAGATTTTCGCCAAAAGATTATTCTGGATGAGATTCTTCTTGTACTGTTGATAGGAGGACTTGTGTATACCGGAGTCAGCGGGCATGTCTGGAAAGAATCTTTCATGGGGGCTCTGACCGGCAGCGGACTGCTGGGCCTGATTTATGTTCTCAGTAAAGGCGGGATGGGGTTTGGAGATGTAAAATACGCCGGGGTACTGGGATTGTGGACAGGCGTTCCGGGCATAATTGTTGCCCTGTACCTGGCGTTCCTGATTGGCGGTACAGTGGCGTTAATGCTGTGTATAACGCATAAAGCGGTCAGGAAGAGCCGCATTCCTTTCGGTCCCTGTCTCAGTGCCGGCGCTGTTATCAGCTTTTTCTGTTCAACCCGTATCCTGTACTGGTACTGGTCTTTGTTTTTATGATCGGAGGCTGTACCGGGATGAATATCATAGAGGTTTTGTGGGACAGACTTTTTGGCAAGCCGGTCGTGCTGACGGTTATGGAAACCAGTGTCAGGATTTCTCAGGGCAGGAAAGCCCCGGAGTATGAACTTCCTAAAAACTGGCAGGGATATAAGTACCTGAATCATGCAGAGGAAATGGCAAACTGGCTCCAGGCAATCCTGAAGGAAGAAAAAATACGGATCAGGCGGTTCAGGATCGTTTTAGATTCCGGGCAGGTTTATCTGCAGACGGTGAAGCTGCCTTTTATGACAGCGCAGGAACAGAAAAACTGGGTGCGCTGGGAGGGCAGTCGTTATGTTCCTTTTGACCCCGGGAATTATCAGGCGGTTTTATTGCGCTTGAGGGATTCAGGCTTTTTAAGAACCGATCCGGAGGAAAAGGCTGTCGATACGGCAGAGTTGTCTGCACGATGGCAGGAAACAGAGGAAACGGGGTTACAGGATTTTTTACTTGTAGCGGTTCCTCTGGAGATGATAGAAGTATTGCAGCAGTTTGCCGGTTTTTTAAAGGCAAAACTGGAAGCTGTAACTGTTATGGGACCAAAACAGGAGTTGCTGCCGGTAAATTTGCTGCCTTCTGCATCAGGGAAAGAAGTTATACTGAAGAGGGGCTATCAGATTGCCGCGGTTTCATGTCTGTTGATTTCTTTATTTTTGGCGGTTCAGGGTGTAATCCGCTGGCAACGCGCGAAAAGTGAGTGGCAGGAAGCTGGCAGGCAGCTAGTGCCGTTTCGTTCTGTTAAAGCAGCTTATGAGGACAGCAGGAAGACTGATTTCCGAATCAGGCAGTATCAGAGGACGCTGCAACATATCAACCTGAAAGAACCGGTATGGACTATGGCGCTGCAAACAATAGGAATGGTGATTCCGGAGGGGTGTTGGCTGGAAGAGATGCGGCAGAAACAACCACATTCCGGAACGTTGGAAATAAAGGGTTGCGCATTAGATTTAGACCGAATTTCAGAATTTCTGGAAAGGCTGAAACGGGAAGAGGTGTTTTCGGTAATCCGGCTTGTGGAAAGCGGAACCAGACAAATTAAAACAAAAGACGGAGAAGATAACGTCAAAACGGTCATTTCTTTTCTTATTCTGTCAGATCTTGCACCGACGCAGGCGGAGGAGGAGAGACCGTGAAGCAAATGTTGTTGTCTCTTATAAAGGCGGAAAAACTGTTTTCCCTGAAGAGGAGCATGACTGAAAACAGCAAGAATGCCTGTTGGCTGTTGTTTTCCGTGATCCTCCTGACTGGTACGGTAACGGGAGTTGCAGGGCCGCTGGAGAACCGTGTGCGGCTAATGACTGAACAAACGGGTTTTATGCGGAAAGAAACCGCCCTTTACCGTGCATTCGCAGAAAATCAGGATTATGCGCAAAAGCAGGCACAGCAGCGGGATTTGCTGGAAACGCTGCAGAAGCAGATTCCGGAAAAGCCCGAGCCGGAGAAAGAAATACAAAAGATTTACCATCTGGCTGGCCTGCATGGCATAAAAGTACAAAAATGTAAACAGGTATCCGTAAGTTCCGCTAATCCGGACAAAACCGGAAACAGGGTAAACAGATTTCTCTGGGATGCAGAATTTTCAGGAACCTGGCATGATTTGCTCAGTTTTTTTAATGACATAGAGACCCGGGGACCCTGCACACGAATAGAAACGCTGCAGATCCGTAAATCCGCGGAAAATGGAAAAGGCAATGCTGTTTCCGAAACCGTGAAACATACGGAGCTGACTGTAAGCGGCAGAGTTTGTGTGTATTACAGTGCAAAATAAACGCAACGTGAAACACAGTTGTTTTAACGGAGAAAGCAGGCGTCATCATGAATTTTCAGGACAAAAGGCTACGTATTCTTATCATTGGGGTCGTTATCATTTTAGGTGTCGTGGCATTCCGTGTCATATCAAATATTATGGCCCGGAATGAGCAGGCGAACAAGAGCAACCAGGGACGTACGGCTGTCATTATGGCCGCCTATCCGAAACGGCAGACTATTGTGCCGAAATTCCGGTTCTCCGGTACGCTGGATCCTATCTGGCAGGCAGATGTGGCTGCCAAGGTGGACGGGCGTATTGAACAGGTGCTGGTTCAGGAAGGCCAGGCTGTCGAGGCGGGTCAGTCTTTAATCGTGCTGGAACAGGTAGATACGGCGGCGAAACTGATGAATGCCAGAGGAGCTTATTTGGACGCTAAGACCAATTATGAAAAGGCCGAGTTGTTCTTAAAACGGTATCAGGACCTGTATGCCAAAGGCGCAGTGTCCAAAGAAGCCCTGGACAATATGAGTTTTGCCCTGGAAAACGCCAGAGGCAAGCTGGATGCGGCAAAAGGCGTGCTGACTGCGGCGGAATCGGATCTGGGCGGCACTACGGTGACCACGCCCCGGGCCGGCGTAATCCAGAAACGGTATTTCCAGGAAGGGTATTATGCCAAAGTGGGCACGGCTCTCTTCAATATTGCGGATATTTCCACGCTGTCTGCCAAGATTGATATTCCGGAAGGCTATGTGAACAGCGTGGCGGTGGGAGGAAAAGTTGAATTTACCATTCCTTCCATGAGCGGTGAAAACAAAAAGGTGGAGGGGACCATCGTCCGGATCAGCCCGGTGGCAGTGCAGCCTTCCCGTACCTTTGAGGCGGAAGTCGTGGTCGATAACCGGGATAACCGCCTGCGCGGCGGCGTGTATGCGGAAGCGCTGATTACCGCCATTCCCAAGGAGAATGTTCTGACGATTCCCATGACGGCCATTTCCATGCGTGACGACCAGCGTACCTGTTATGTAATAGAGGACGGCAAGGCAGTGCGTAAAGTTCTGACTACCGGATATATCGGGGAAAATCTGGTTGAGGTATTGAGCGGCATAACCGAAAAAGACTATATCATCACCGGCGGCCTGAACAAAGTCCGTGAAGGCGTCAGTGTAAAGGTTTCAGAGAAGGGTACGGATAAAGAATGATTGAAACATTTATAAGACGGCCTGTCTTCACCACCATGTTCATACTGGTGCTGATCGTCTTCGGTATCCGTTCCTATCCGGGACTGGGCGTAGACCTGTATCCGGACGTGGATCTGCCCATGGTAGGCGTCACGGTAACCTATGAAGGCACGGCGCCGGAAGAAATGGAGACCCTGGTCACCAAGCCCATAGAAAACCGGGTCAGCCAGGTTTCCGGCATAAAAAGTATTACTTCTTCAATCCGGGAAGGTTATTCCCAGACGGTGCTGGAGTTTGAGATTGGGACAGATCCCCGCCAGATGGCCAGTGAGGTCCGGGAGAAGGTTGCCGGCGTACGCCGCCGTCTGCCGGCCGATATCGATGAACCGGTGGTCCAGCGGTTTGATATGGCATCCCAGGCCATTGCTACCTATGCCTTTTCTTCTGATAAAAGGAGCCCGGGGGAAGTCCGGCGTATCCTTCACGACGTAGTTATCGACGGGTTACAGATGCTGGAAGGCGTGGCTGATGTATCAGTGTACGGCGCAGCTGACCGTGCCATCAAAGTCCATGTAAAATCGGAAAAGCTGAAACAGTATGATATTTCTTTCCAGACTGTGCTGGCCAAGGTAAACAATGCCAACATCAACACTCCCGGCGGCAAGGTCCGTGACAACAACAATACAATCACTGTACGTACCATAGGTAAACTGAACACGGTTGACGATTTTAAGCAAATCATCGTGGCCAACAAGGACGGAAAGGCAATCCGCCTGACAGAAGTTGCCGACGTGGAGGACAGCTGGGAAGACGCGGAGTCGTATTCCCGTACCAACGGTGTTCCTTCCGTGATGCTGGCTATCCGCAAGCAGAGTCGTACTAATACGGTGCAGGTCATTGACGTGGTCAATAAAGAACTGGAAAAGATTATGCAACATGATCTGCCGCCGGACATAAAAATGTATATTGTCCGGGACCAGAGCCGGTATATCCGTGAGAACGTGGCAGACGTATGGAATACGATTCTGTTCGGCGGGTTCCTGGCCCTGCTTATCACCTATATGTTCCTGGGTGACCTCCGGGCGACCATCATCGGTGGCCTGGCTATTCCTACATCTATAATTGCAACTTTTTTCCTGATGGATATTATGGGTTTTACCCTGAACAATATGTCCCTTATGGGCCTGTCGCTGGCAGTAGGCTTCCTTATCGACGACGCCATCGTGCTGGTAGAAAACATTTTCCGGCACATGGAGATGGGGAAGTCGCCATTCATGGCCTCGGCAGATGCCACCAAGGAACTGGTGCTGGCAATTTTGGCTACTTCCATGTCGCTGATGGCAGTATTCGTACCTATCGGCAGCATGGGTGAGACCATTGGCCAGTTTTTCAAGCAGTTCGGACTCACCGTAGCTTTTGCGCTGGCCTTTTCCACGATTTCTGCCTACACCCTGACTCCCATGGTCTCGGCCCACTGGCTGAAAGCCCCGGGGACAGAAGAGGACAAGGAATATCGCCCCGGGTTTGTAGAAGCTGCTTTAAAAAGCTTTAATGCAGGCTTTGACTACGTTCGGGGACTGTATGATCAACTGATGGCGTTTGCTGTCCGTCATCCGAAAAAGATTATTCTGGGTTCTCTGGTGACGCTGGTCTTCAATCTGTTCCTTCTGCCCTTTGTAGGCACGGAACTGCAGCCTATCTACGACTCCGGAGAATTCCGGGTCAATGTGAAAGCCGCGCCTGGCATCGGTCTGAACCAGATGGCGGAATGGACCTGGCCTTTAGAGCAGGTCCTTATGGAAATGAAAGATGAAGTCCGGGTTGAAAACATGCACCTGGGCGGCGTCCGCACGGCAGTCAATGAAGGTGCTATTGAAGTGAAACTGAAACCTGCGGAAGAACGGAAGCGTGGCATGCTGGATATTATGGCTGACCTGCGTAGAAAATTCAGAAACGTAGGCGACATGCAGGTATCCGTAGTGACCAATCAGGGCAGCCGGGGTGATCCCCGGCCCGTACAGATCGGCCTTCGGGGCAGCGATCTGGTAAGGCTTACAAAGTATGCAAACGATCTGGCGGAAAAAATCCGTCAGGTACCCGGCTCTGCCGACGTGGAAGTCATCGGTATCGATCCGGAACCGGAAATCATGATACGGCTGGATCAGTCCAAGGCCAGTCAGCTGGGCCTGGATAACACGACCGTAGGCAAAGTGGTGCAATATGCGTTCCAGGGTAAGAGTACCGGTAACTCCTATACCATTGGTAACAATGACTACGACATCATTATCCAGATGGATAAAGACGACCGCCGCACCATCCAGGATGTGGCGAACCTGATGGTTTCCACGGAAACGGGAGGCTATGTACGGTTAGGGGACGTGGCGGAAGTGAAGTTGGGCTCCGGCCCCACCCGTATCGACCGGGAAGGCAGGCAGCGCCAAATCGCTGTTTACTCCAATGCAGTTGGTATCTCTACCGGCGATTTGCTGAAAGTGATTGAAGAGAAACTGATTCCGGAGCTGAACATGGATATCGGGTACCGTTACAGGCTCATCGGTAATTCCGATATGATGAGCCGTATCTTCGGGGAAATCGTCAAGGCCGTTATTCTGGCCATTGTACTGATTTATATGGTACTGGCAGCGGAATTTGAAAGTTTCTCACAGCCTTTCGTTATCATGATGAGTCTGCCTTTTGCCATCATCGGCGCCGTGCTGGGTCTTCTGGTGGCAAACCAGACCGGTAACATGATGTCCCTGATTGGTGCGACCATGCTGCTGGGCCTGGTAACCAAAAACGCTATTTTGTTAGTTGACTATGCGAACCAGGCGAGAGAGAAAGGCATGCCGATCAAAGAAGCAATTCTGGAAGCCTGCTCCCTGCGTCTGCGTCCGATTCTTATGACTACGCTTTCTACTATGCTGGGTATGACCCCCGTAGCGCTGGGCATTGGCGCCGGGGCGGAGCTGCGGCAGAGCATGGGTGTGGTACTGATTGGCGGTTTGACGACTTCTACTTTGCTGACATTGGTGGTAGTTCCGCTGATTTACATGCTGACAGAAGAATACAAAGCAAAAAGGGCGGCAGCGAAGGGCTAAGCCTGATAACGTTTCTTGTCGACCGGGCAGCAGAGGAAGCGAATTATTTTATAACTGTTCAGGTGATTATATATGAGCTATGAAACAGACATTAAGGAAGTGCTGGCAGCATATAAAGCCGGTACCCTTTCTGACGAAGAAGTGATTGCGCGTTTTCATCAATTGAATATGACCGATCTTGGGTTCGCCAAACTGGACCATGACCGGAGTTTGCGCCGGGGATTCCCGGAGGTCGTGTATTGTGAGGGAAAGACGATTCAGCAGGCTTCCGCGATTTTAACCGTACTGGCCTCCCGCCACAAGAATGTGCTGGGAACCAGAGCCTCGCGGGAATTGTACGAAGCGGTGAAGCCAAATCTGCCGGATGCAGTCTACTATGAGCGGGCCCGGCTGATTGTTTTGGAAAAAGAACCTCTGCCTAAAGATCCCGACCGTAAGATTGCAGTGATTACTGCCGGGACCAGCGATGTGCCTGTGGCAGAGGAGGCCGCTGTGACCGCGGAAATCATGGGGAACGAAGTCATACGCATTTACGATGTGGGCGTTGCGGGGATTCACCGGCTGCTGGGAAAGGTAGAAGAAATCCGGAGCGCCAATGTGATCGTTGTCATTGCAGGCATGGAAGGGGCCCTGGCAAGCGTGGTGGGCGGACTGGTAGACAAGCCCGTGATTGCGGTGCCGACCAGCGTGGGTTACGGCGCCAATTTCAAAGGTCTGTCGGCCCTGTTGGGAATGCTGAACAGTTGTAGCGCCGGGGTAGCCGTTGTCAATATTGACAACGGTTTTGGCGCCGGACGCATGGCCAGTATCATCAATCATCTGAGATAATACGATTATCATGGGACCGGAAGTCCGGTCGCATTCGTCAGAAGACGTTTTGAAGAACAAAAACTTCCTTTAAAATGGCCGGAGGCCGAAATACATACTGCACCGGGCAAGAGTCTGGCAGCAGCAATTTGGAGAGGAACATGAAAGCCTTATATCTGGAACCTTTTGCCGGTATCAGCGGCAATATGCTGTTAGGAGCGTTACTGGATGCAGGAGTGCCTTTTGAATACCTGCAGGAAGAGTTTGCCAAATTGCATTTGGGAGACTATGAGTTAGTTTTTAAGAGCGTGAATAAAAGCGGAATCCAGGCACGGTACTTTAATGTGCTGCTGCCGGAAGAACAGGAGCACGAACGTACTCACGGATACTGCCATGACCATGAACACGGGCCTTACCACGATCATGAGCATGATCACGTCTGGATGCATGCTCACGGCATTGCCCACAATCATGACCATGAACATATGCACGAAGAGAATTGTGTTCATGATCATCATGAACACGGGCACGAACATCATCATGAGCATGAGCATGAACATGTTCACGACGACCATACGCATCATCATCACGAACACAGGAATCTTCATGATATTGAAGAGGTTCTGGAGCATTCCGGACTCACTGAAGAGGTCATTTCCAAAGCCAAAGAAGTTTTTCTGGCAATTGCCAAAGCAGAAGCAAAGGTACACGGCAGTACGATAGAAAAAATTCATTTTCATGAAGTCGGCGCCATTGATACCATTATCGATGTAGTCGGGAATATCCTGGCACTGCAATATCTGGGGATTGAGAAGATTTTTACTGCTCCGATAAATACCGGATTCGGTTTTGTGGAATGCGCCCATGGGCAGATGCCGGTTCCGGCTCCTGCGACAGCGGAACTTTTGGAGGGAATGCCGCATTTCAGGGGAACTGTAGATAAAGAGATGACAACGCCTACCGGGGCGGCTCTTTTAAAGGTTCTGGCTGTTCCGGTGGAGGAAGTGCCTGCCGGCTTTACAGTAACCAGGATTGGTTACGGAGCAGGCACCCGCGATGTTTCCATTCCTAATGTGCTGCGCGTTAATGTGGGTACCTGTGAAGAAAGCTGCATGACCGGAGGAATGGATGACGGGCTCGAAACGCTGATTATGCTGGAGTGCAATATTGATGATATGAATCCGGAAATATTGCCTTATGTATTGGACCGGTTGTTAGAAGCGGGAGCTAATGACGCCTGGCTCCAGCCTGCCATTATGAAGAAAGGCCGTCCGGCCCTGACGCTGAAGGTGCTTTGCCGGGGGCCGGTACAGCAAAAACTGCAGCAGATTATGTTTATGGAAACTACCACCCTGGGGATTCGCAGATATCCGGTTGCGCGTATCGCGTTAGAGCGACGCTGGCGGAAAGCAGATACGCCCTGGGGGAGTGTGCGTGTTAAGGAAGGCCTGCTGCATGGGCAGGTAATCAATTCTGTTCCGGAATTTGAAGACTGCAAACGTGTAGCGCAGGAAAGCGGGCAACCTTTGAAAAAAGTGGAGGCTGCCGCATTGAACAATAAAAAGTGATTGTTTTTTTAACGGTTTAAAGAATAATTATCTCCTGTTCTCATCTGGCTGTGAACAGCATATTTAGAAATCGAGGAACCCATTTTGGACTTTGAAGAATACGTTAACACAATCGAAGAAACGCTGTGCCCATTGGGAAATGTACAGACGAAAGACATTAACTACGGCGTTCAGATTATCCTGACCGATACCGCTAAAAAAGTTACTCTCAATATTTATAACGGGAAAAAAGGAATCCGTCTTGTCTGGGGCGGCGGGGATTCGGAATTGCAGACCCGGGCCATGGACCTGGTGCATCAAATCCATTTCGGAAATACAGGACTGGCTAATCGTGCAGCTGCTGTTTCCGGAAATGGCAACGGGACAAATTCGACGAAATCACCTTCAGCAGGCAGTGTATCAGACGCGAGCCACACATGGCAAATAAATGAGACTGAACAAACCCATGTGAGTTCCGGGCAGTCCCGTATTCTCTTATCTGGCGAATCGGACTTTTCCGGCATTTGGATGGGAAGTGACGAAAGCGGAAAAGGAGATTATTTCGGACCTCTGGTGGTAGCTTCAGTATGTCTTGACATAGCAGGCGGTAACACCTTAATGGCTGCGGGCGTAAGAGATTGCAAGTCCATGACGGATACGAGGATCCTGGCTCTGAGAGAATTGATTGAAGAAACAGCGCTTGCTTATACTGTCCTTGTCATGAAGCCCCATGTGTATAATATACGGTATGAACAGGTGCAGCAGCAGGGCGGGAATCTGAATACCCTGCTGGCGCTGGGGCATATTGCGGCACTGAAACAGACCTGGCAGAAATACCCGCAATGCCGGCAGGCTCTGGTGGATCAGTTTGCAAAAAACGACAGTATTCCTGAAGGAGTCAGCGCTTTTGCTCCGGAGATGCAGGTCTGGCAGCGACCCCGGGCAGAAGAGGATATTGCGGTAGCGGCGGCCAGTGTGCTGGCCCGGGCTTCTTTTTTGCAGACGATACAGGATATGGGAAAGGAAGCCGGCATCGGAAAGATTCCCAAGGGCGGGGGAGAAGCTGCGACCAATGCCGCGCGGCGCCTGGTGCAGAAAAAAGGAACAGAAATATTAAGAAATTTTGTGAAGCTGCACTTTGCTAATACGCAAAAGATATAACGGCTGTAACAACATTAACATACATCATGTTGCGTAAGATGACGCAACAGGAAAACTGGTGACCAAGGGAAATGCATCGTAATAAACTGTATAAACGGATTGCGCTGGTAGTTATGTTTGTACTTGCTATTTCAGCGGCAGTCATCTACTTTACTTTTGATATCCGGGCGCTGGATTACCTGACCATGTTTTCTTCATGGTCTGTTTTGTGCGCTCTCGGGGCACTGGCTATCGGGCTGTTCTTTGACGGCACGAGACTGCTGACCCTGGCCCGGATCACCGGGGAAGATCTGCCTTTGCCTGATGTGGTAAAAGTGGTGTTAAGTAATTACTTTCTGGCGGTGCTGACTCCCGGTGCAACCGGCGGAGCGATTGCCCAAGTTATGTTTATGCGCCGGGCCGGTGTGTCGGTAGCCCGTTCTACCGTAATTATCCTTGTACGGACCATTATGTCCATCTTTTTCCTGATCATTATGCTGCCCATCTTTATGAAGCAGGACGAAGCCATCACCAGTTGGGTTCCCATGCCTGTCATCATGACAGTTTCCGTGACTTTTATCGCGATTCCCATAGCAGCTGTTGCGCTGATGCGTACAAACTACCCGAAACGGATTATCTATTATTTCTCCCGGTATTTTAAGCATGAGCGGCGGCGACAGGCTTTCCGCTTGTACTATGATTTCCGCCAGGCGGTCTATATCATGGGGAGACAGCCTGTCATGGTGTTGCGGGCGTTTATCGAGTCAGGCGTCAGCCTGACCTTCATTTATATGACCGTTCCCGCTTATTTTCTGGGCCTGCAGTTCCCCTTTGACCTGGTTCAGGTTATGGGACGTATGTACCTGCTGAATCTGGTGCTGTATTTTTCACCTACACCGGGAGGCAGCGGCATTGCGGAAGCAGGGTTTGTGGCGCTCTTTAATCACTTGGTGCCAAGCGGTACGGTAGGGATTCTGGCTGTTTTATGGCGGTTTACGGCAGAGTATCTGCCTTTCATCTTAGGAGCTTTCATCACCTTGCGTGCCTTTGGTTCCAATGTGCTTTCCATTGCGGAAAAGAATACTAAACGGGAAGGTTCCGGGGAATGAAGCGTTGGAATGAAGGGGCTTTTTTCTGGGCGGGTTTGGTGCTGGTCAGCAACTTGATATTTTTGTACGGAACGATGGTCATGCCGGCCGAACTGTTGGCATGGCCTGCTGTACCGACACTGTTGGCAGGCATGTTTCCCTGGACTGGCCTGTTGCTGAAATCCTGCAAGGATGGTGTTTCCGAAAGCCGGACAGAAGATTTGAGAAGGAATTTGTATTTGCTTCTATGGGGAGTGACGGCTATGGCTGTTTCCGGTCTGTTCCATGAACAGCGGATTCCGGCCCTGGCTTTGGGTTTCCCGGCTTTTTCCATGCTGATTGGTTGGAACATTGACCGCATGTTGCGAGAGGAAGGCGGCCATTTTGCAGGCTGGGCCGGGGCCACTGTACTGACCTGTATGGTGGCTGCCGCAGGCTGTGTTTTATTTGTACAAAATAGTCCGAATCTTTTTTTTGGCGGTTTGGTGCTGGGATTGGTGATTCTGATGATGGGGGCCGGAATCGGGATTGTGCTGCTATACTATAGAGACGGGATGCTGGCGGCCTGGCTGCATGTGGCAACCGGAGCACTGGTCATGTTTATCCTGTTTTTTTTCCTGTTGCCGGTGGCAAAAGGATGATACAGTTATAAGATTACTGTAGAATAGTTATACCGGGTTTCCTGAAAGGGGGAATTAACGATGATATATACAGTCACTTTTAATCCGTCTTTGGACTACACGGTGCACATGCCGGTGTTTCGGGCGGGGGCCATCAACCGTGTCGTTCAGGAGGCTGTTTATCCCGGAGGAAAGGGGATTAATGTTGGTATTATTCTCCGGCGTCTGGGGCTGCCGGTGAGATTGCTGGGCTTTGTGGCCGGC
>JAEEGH010021452.1_pt1 | contig 13345 bp, 10 predicted proteins | sample 9134181 | NCBI WGS metagenome assembly JAEEGH01 (sample SAMN16246544, study PRJNA631951) | gut metagenome | biome: gut microbiome; feature: rumen; material: DP-attached | host: Bos | place: Iran: Karaj | collected 2018-10
CTTTAAGCTCAAAGAAAATGTCAACAAGACGATCTTCATCAATTATCTTGCCGGTTTCTCCCCTGCTGATAGCTTTGTTCTGGCAAAAGACACATCCCATGTTGCAGCCGGAAAAGAACACTGTACCGGAGCCTTCTTTCCCGGAAATACAGGGCTCCTCCCACATATGGAGAGCAGCCCTTGCCACGTGAAGCTTATTAAGTTCCCTGCAATAGCCCTTTGCTACGTTCCTATCTGCGCCGCAGTTTCTAGGGCAAAGCCTACAGGAAGAATATTCATTTTCCGCGTTCCTCATATGTGAGAATTATATCAGACAAATAAAAATCAGTAAATTTTGAGAATTGTGTTGACAAAAGGATTCAATTAGAATATCGTAATAATTGCTTGTGATTCACAAGACATTACGAAAGGAGGTAGAAACAATGATTAAGACTAGAATGAATGACATGATGAATATGATTATTGCGGCTGCCTCACTGGAGTTTTGTAAGTAAGCTCAACTTGCATTTTCGCGTGGTATCCGCAAGAGGAGACCACGCTATTTTTATGTCTGTACTCATGATCTGACAGATTATGGCGGTAGGATTCTCATATCCTTCCGCCTTTTTATTTACAAAAGGATGTGATTTACATGAAGAAATATATACTTGGAAACTGGTGGAGATACCTGATAGGAGGAATCTCACTTATATGCAGCACTGCAATAGATGTGCTTCTGCCCTTCGTTACACTGTCAATGGTGGACGATGTTATTGTGGGCAGAAATATGGACATTTTCAGAAGGGATATCCTGCTATATATCGCTGCCGGCCTGGGACGAGCTTTTTTCCAATTTGTAAAAGAGTTCCTGTGCGATATGTCCGGATGCCGCGTTGCCTCGGGCCTTAGAAAAGACATGATGAAGCATATCTTTTCCCTGCACAAAGGATACTTTGACAAGACCAATACCGGAGAGCTTATGGCCAGGGTCAAGGATGACGCGGGATCTGTCTGGGATCTCACGGGATTTGTTGGGATGCTGTTTACAGAAGCTACTGTTTATTTCATAGGCGTTGTGATATGCATGATAAGACTCAATTGGAAGCTTAGCCTTATTCCTCTTGTGTTTATGCCTCCTCTTGCCTATGTTGCTCTTCATCTGGAGAAGAAACTTGGAAAAGACTACGACGAGATCAGCGACAGAAATGCTGCACTTACAAAGGTTGTAGAGGAAAACATTACCGGAGTCAGGACCGTAAAAGCCTTCTCTGCAGAGAGCCTTGAGATGAAGAAGTTCGACGAAAAGAACAAAGCATACGCAGACGCCAACAAGAGGTTTGCGATAGACCTTGCTGACAGCGATCCGCTTCTTTCTACAATTCCCAAGATCATGCAGGCGCTGGTTATTGCAATAGGCGGATATGCAACCATCCAGGGAAGCATTACTTACGGAACACTTGTTGCATTCGTTTCATACTCGATAGCTGTTGTGTGGCCGATCGAGAATCTTGGATGGATGCTCTCACTGATATCCCAGGGTCTTGAAGGCTACAAGAAGATATCCAAAGTCCTTGCGACAGAGCCCGAGATAAGTGATCCTTTGGCAAAAGAGCTTCCGGCTGCTAAGGAAAGTAAAGAAGGAGAAATCTCTTTTGCAAATGTAAGCTTTGAAATGGGCGGCAAGAAGATCCTTGATGATGTAAGCTTCACTCTGGAAAAGGGCAAGACCCTTGGAATCATGGGAGCAACCGGTGCAGGAAAGAGCACGATCGTCAATCTCATTGAGAGATTTTACGATGCCACAGATGGCACAATAACAATCGAGGGAAAAGACATAACAAATATGCCGCTGTGTGATGTAAGAGCATTTTCATCAGTGGTAACCCAGGATGTATTTCTTTTCTCTGATACCATAACAGAGAATGTCAGACTGGGATTCAAGGAGACCATGGATGAGCGCACTGTAAAGGATGCTATAAAGAGCGCCTGCGCAAAAGAGTTTGTTGAGAAGATCACGGACAGCTACGACGCCATTATAGGAGAGCGAGGAATTGGTCTCTCCGGTGGTCAGAAGCAGAGGCTTTCAATTGCCAGGGCACTTGCGAAAAAGGCGGATCTTCTGGTGCTTGACGATTCAACTTCTGCGCTTGATATGGAGACCGAAGCGGCAATCCAGAAAGAGCTTCTTAAGAAGAACGACATGAGCAAGATCATAATCGGACACAGGATCTCTTCTGTCAAAGATGCCGACGAGATAATTGTTATGGATAATGGCAGAGTAAAAGAAAGAGGAACCCACTCGGAGCTCATCAAAAAGAGAGGTCTGTATTACAGCACTTATGAGGCTCAGTATGGAGATTACAAAAAGGCTCTTGCCGTGAACGAATAAGATTTTTAGTTTGCTTAAAATAAAGGAGGTGCATAGAATTGGCTATTAATAGCACCAGAGAAGATGAAGATTTAAAAGAGACCCTAAAACTTGATGTACTAAGAAGGCTTCTTAAGAATCTACTTGAATACAGAGGAAGGATTGTTGTGGTGACTTCGCTTATCCTTTTGACCGTTGCAATATCAACTGCTTATCCTCTGATAATTGAAAAGATAATAGATGATGAAATTTATGGCGGAAATGTAAAAGGACTGTTTGAGATGGTGGCTATTATGATGCTCCTGGCTCTCCTTAGCTATGCTGCCACAAGAATATGGCGAAGAATGATGGCAGAGATTTCAAACGACCTGATCATGAATATCAGGAGAAAGCTCTATGTTCACATTCAGGAGCTGGGTGTGGATTTCTTTGACCAGAGACCCTCAGGTAAGATCCTTGCAAGAGTTACGGGTGATGTAAATGCTCTTAAAGATGTACTTGCCAGCACGGTCACTACCCTTGCACCGGAGGCAATCAGCCTCATAGTGATAATTGTTATTATGGTGGTGAAAAGCCCTGTTCTTTCACTTTCCGCTGCAGTAGCTATTCCTATAATCATACTGGGATTGTACTTTTGCGAGATACTTGCCCATAAAAGGTGGCAAAAATGGAAGAAAAAAGATTCAAACATGACAGCTTTCATTCATGAGGGAATAGAGGGTGTATCCATAATCCAGAGCTTCAATGCCCAGGAGGAGTCAAACAAAGAATTTGACACCATTGTTAATGAGGTTATTCATGCTTTCAGGTCAGCGGTAGTTGTAACAGATCTGTACAGCCCAACAATAGAAGTTGCGGGAGGACTTGGTACTGCTGCTCTTTATTACCTGGCAGTTGCTAAGCTTGGAGTACAGGCAGAATCAATAGGTACTTTATCAGCTTTTGTTCTGTACCTTGGAATGTTCTTTAACCCCATAAGGAATCTGGCAAATTATTACAATAAGCTTATCACAAATCTCTCTTCTGCTGAGAGGGTTTATGAAATCATGGATATGGAACCATTGGTAAAAGATGGTACGAAGGCAAAAGACATGCCGGCCATAAAGGGAGAAGTAGAGTTCGATCATGTGACATTTGCATATCCTGACGAGCCTGATGTAGACATTCTTCACGATGTTTCATTTAAGGTTGATCAGGGTCAGACAATAGCCCTTGTCGGACCAACAGGTGCCGGAAAAACTACGATTGTCAGCCTTATCAGCCGCTTCTATAACACCAAGAGCGGAAGAGTTCTTGTTGATGGATATGACATCAGTAAAGTTACCATACAGTCCCTTAGAAGCCAGCTTGGGATCATGACCCAGGACAACTATCTCTTTTCCGGAACCATCAAGGATAATATCAAGTACGGAAGACCTGGTGCCACAGATGAGGAGATGATAGAGGCAGCCAAGGCTGTTCATGCCCACGACTTCATAAGTAAGATGGAAAAAGGGTATGACACAGTGATAACTGAGCGTGGCGGAGGACTTTCAAATGGTCAGAGACAGCTGGTGGCATTTGCGAGAACTCTTTTGACAGATCCCAGGATACTGATCCTGGATGAAGCAACCGCAAGCATTGACACCCAAACGGAGATCCTGGTTCAGCAGGGAATCGAAGAGCTCCTGAAAAAGCGCACGTCCTTTGTAGTTGCACACAGGCTTTCTACCATCAAGAATGCCGATAAGATATTTGTGATAGATGAAGGCGGAATCCTTGAATTTGGAAACCACCAAAGCCTGATGCAGAAACATGGTGCGTATTACGATCTGTACTCGGCGCAGTTTGTGAGTGCATAAGGTAGTGATGTCGCGAAGATACATAAAACCCGCAAAGCATTGTAAATACATGCTTTGTGGGTTTTCTGAAATTAGTGTATAATTTTATTATATTCTGACAATTATTACAATCGGAATATTTTCGAAGGAGGAAATATGCAATCAGATTTATTCATAAAAGAAAATGAATTGATCGATCCGGCAATCTATCCTGAAGACCAGCGCGGTCTGGTTGAGGATTTTAATACGCGTATCAAGCGCTTGACAGGTATTATTACCGGAATTGGAAAAGAGTATCATACAATCTGGGTCATCAATTCCAAAACAATGGACATGGATCTGTACCGCTCCACCGGAGAGAATACAAATCGCTCTGCTGTGGCACTCGGATTTCAATTTGACAATTACGACCGCTTTATTGAGGAATACGTTGACCGTTTCGTGGTAAACAACATTGAGAGCATCCAGCGTGATGTGAAGATGGACTACGTACTTTCCAGGATCAAAGACGGAGATCTGTTTACGCTTGATTATATGCGTCTGGCTGATGACGGAAATATGTCCTATCATCAGATGGCATTTGCACTGGCAGGACAGCCGGGGGAAACGGATAATTTCATCCTGGCTTTCAGGGACATTGATAAAACCATTCGTAAGCATATTGCAGATAAGCGCTATTTAAGAGAACAGCTTGATATCGTGGAAACCTTAAGCCGCGATTACTACAATATCTTCAAAATAAATCCCAAGACCGGTGATGTGGTGATCCTGAAGCTGGACGGCTATGTTACCAAAGGTATGGAAGGTGCCGGAGAAAAGGTATATTCCTACGATGTACTCTATAAACAGTACGTAAAGGACCGTGTGTATTCAGAGGATCAGGAGTGGATGTATGATGCCATCTCTCTTGAGACGATTAAAAGCAAGCTTAAAGATAATTCGGAGTATGTGTCCAGTTACCGAGTTATGGATAAAGGCGAGGTACACTACTATCAGTTTACGTATATTCTCATCAATGCCAATGTGCCAAACAGTGATTTGCTTGCCGGTTTCAAAAATGTAGATGACATTGTGGCTTCAGCAAAGGAGCGACAGAATCTTGAGATTCTTGCCAGCACCGATTTAATGACCGGTATTTTAAACCGAGGCAGCGGCGAGCGTAAAGTGATCGACGCTATGGCTAACAATAAGGCAGGAATGCTCTGCATTCTGGATATTGACAAGTTTAAAGAATTCAATGATAAACTGGGCCATAATGTCGGTGATAAGGTGCTTCGAGGAATCGCTGATGTTTTAAAAATCACCTTTAGGGATGAGGATATCATCTTCCGCTTGGGTGGTGACGAATATGCTGCATATGTTATGAACTTGAATGATGAAGAGGCCGGAAAAGTCGTATTGGAGCGTCTTTTTAGTGAGATTGCCAAAATGGATTTTCCTGAACTCGAAGAGAGAAAAGTCTGTGTCAGCGCCGGTGCTGCGTTCTACAAAGGAGGCGGGAAACAATCCTTCGAAGAACTCTATAAACTGGCGGACAGCGGTGTATATGAGAGTAAAAAGATAGATGGAAGTGCAGTGACTTTCCGCTAAGATTAGCAAAAAGTAATCCAGGCAATGCCTGGATTATTTTATTATTGGGCTTCTGCTTGTATCAAACTCACAAACAGGATATTTGTTCTTAATTATCATTTTTAACCTTTCCTTCAAACTGCCGATTTGCAAATATTTCAGCTGTCGCCGATTCAAGTAAGCGGATAGTTTTTTTATCAAGATTGATCTCACATTCTATCCCTAAAGGCAGGATTCCGGTAGGAACAGCGTGACCTATGTTTACATTGTAGATGACCGGCAGGGATTGACAGTTAAACTCATTTAATACACTCCGATATACTTCTTTATACTCCTCATAGAACTGTTCGTCCTGAGGTTTTCCAACGACTATTCCCCTAATCCGATTCAGTATTCCCTGCGCGCCAAGGTTCCTCAGATAATACGTTATCAGATCGGGACTTGGCTTTTCTTCGCTTGTTTCAACAAGAAGTATTTTATCCTTCCATTCATTGCGTTCAGGCCATATTTCCGTTCCTACGATCATCGGAAATACATCCAGGCAGCCGCCTAATAATTCTCCGGTGATAATTCCTCGACCCGACAACACTTCATAATGATGCTCCTCAGGACGTGTTTTCTTTTTCACATTCACATTTTCTTCTGACCATGACACATGATCGTCTGACCAGTATTCGCAGGAAGTAATCTCATATCCGTTTGAATCGTCGAATAATAAACTCTTCACCGATTTCTCCGTGTAGTCAAACATCTGAACATATTCACCGAATTCAGCCATAACAGATGGGCCATAATAGGAAACCACTCCGGCTTTGTTCATCATAAAATGTGTGACTGTAGTATCTGAATATCCCATAAAGATCTTAGGATTGTTCCTTATGATCTCATAGTCAATATATGGCAATAATCTTACGGAATCATCGCCTCCTATAGCACAGAAAATCCCCTTAATGGATGGATCCGAAAATGCATCCATCAAGTCTTTTGCCCGAAGCTCCGGATGAGCATATACAAACTCGCTCCCCTTAAGAGCGTGTGGCATTGCAACAACATTTAATCCAAAGTCGCGCTCCAAACGCTCTTTAGCAATATCATATTTATGAATAAGCTTGGCGTCACCCAGCCCGCCCCATGACAGGCTTACGATAGCTATCTTATCTCCCTTTTTTAATCTTTTCGGTTTTATCACAATAATCACCTCTGTTGATTGTTCTAATCGTTAATCGCTTTGTCTTGATCTTCATTTTCTTCTGCCTTATCTCTAACCGGATACATAGTCACCTCTCATCTGTCACAAATACGATAGTCACAAATGTGGCCCTCGCTCAACCAAAACTCAAAAGAGCCTCAGCTCAGGATTTTTCATTATCTTCGCATGGTCATCGAAATGTCATATGCACAAAGTGCCAAGTCCTCTTTAGATAATGACAATATAACTTACTATCGCATCATCTCGACAACCCGGAATTTGTCTGTCTGTAAATCCTGAAATCATTGGCCAACTGATATCCTGTTACCCTCCACATCAAATTTGAATGGTTTTGAATAGTTCTGGAATGGCCAGACTTCCACTGTTTTTTTCTCGTTATTGTAAATCGCACTGTATTGTGTCATAGAAATGCCGGCTGCATTTGTATAAGGATTTTGAGCCACACTCTGGAGGATTACCAAAGCCGTGGATTCCGGCATCCTGGTATAATACTCTTTTTTGTCTGTATCCCTATAACATTCCAACTGTCCCAGTATTGTAGCAAAACGATGATAACCATGACCGTAGCCGTAATGGTAATTCGTCGTCTTGTCTTCATCAGTCATTTTGACGGCTTCCTCCCTGAGTACACCGTTCCGGTAAGAATCCTCGATATCATCACTACCCAGGTAGAAGTTCGTGCAAATATCAGAAGGAATGACCTGAACATTACTATTCCGGCTCTCAATCACTACGCTGCGACCAGTTGCATCAGATACCATAAAATGACATTCCTGCCAATCTCCCGGTACAATAATGCCGGTTTCCGTTTTCTTTATGGCTTCATCAACATTTGCGCAGTCATCCAGCATATAACGCAGCAGCATGCTGGATCCCGCCGGGAATCTCCCAGGCTGATCTCCCTTTTTGATATCTACACGCTGAACGGATACGTAAAGTCCCTTTTCATTGATTCCATCCATACACTGATAGGGTAGAATATCCAACATGGAAACATCAAACCCTTTCTGGTCTGGCCCACCCTGCTTCAACAGCGGATTGCTTTCGTCGCACCAAACCGCATCGGCCACAGCGATTGATTCATACTTACCTTCCGGCTTGCAGTGAAGGACGATGTTCAACCCTGTAATGGTTTGGTCTTCTTCTGATACTCGATGTGCAATATCATAATTTCGACAGGTTATAGGCTCTCCTTCGACGTTATGGGTACAAAAAACCGAGCAACCAGGATCGATATAACCGATTTTTCTCATGGCGTTGATCACTTCCGAACCATAGTAGTCCTTTGTGTAATCCATGTAATACAGATAACCATCATCATCAAGCCGCGTCACGGCATCCTGCTTTTCGGGCTCGGATGCGCAGCCGGAAATAGAGATGACCATCAGCGTGATCACAATCAATGTTGTCAGGTAATAAACTTTTGAAATCAAAGCTGTTCTTTTTTTCATTTTCCTTTTGTCCTCCACAAATCCCGATTTGTCTATTTCAATCCTGCCGCCTTAATCGCGCCGAGACAATGGATCCGAACGACTCGGTTTGAGTCTGTTTCCGATATCTGCCGCAGCTGCTCCAGATAGGGCCTGACGAACTCCGGCCTGCGTTTACCGAGAACCCGAAAGATCTCCGGCGCTTCCATCCGAACCTTGTCATCTGCATCATGCAGGAGTTTCTCGAATACCGGCATAAGATCCTCAAAAATATCAGGCGTGTTCACAGCGATGTTTTCTGATGCCCAGATAAACGCCAGTCGGACTTTCGGCTCCTCGTCGGAAGCGAAGCGGAACAGCCCCGTCCAATACGGCTCAATCACTTGATACCGGCCTCGTCCGATCCTGCCGAGAGCGTTTATCGCCCGCTCCCGCAAAAGCGGCTCAGGGCTGTCAAGGAAGGAAGCTATAGTCGGAACCGCGTCCTGTGCGGGCTGAGGATAGACAAGGCCCATTTCACCCAGCAGCCAGAGTGCCTTTGCCTGTATCTTTACGGAGTCGTGGCTGAGGAGATACGAGACATAAGGGATGGCTTCCTTCCATCTGTCCTTATCCCTGTTCAATAGTCCGAGTTCCTTATAGAGTTCTGCCTCTGTCATCTCACTGGCTCCTCAGGCCGGAATCTGTTCATCCAAAACTGCTCTTATCGAATCATAATAGTTTTCTGTGATCAGCGTGATCTGTTCGCCGGTAGATCGGTAACCATCTATGATCCGGTGATTATCTTGTTTCAATTGTTCAGCTGTACAATAAGAATCATCCAGCCTTGTTTCGATATCAGAGCCATGTGATTTTATTTCTTCAAAATGCGAATTGATATATTCATCTGACATGGCAAGACAAACGAATTTGATCGACTGAAGATACTGCTCATCAAAACTATTTCTCCAATCAAAAGGGATATAGCAGCCCTCAACAATAAGGTTCTGCTCATTCTCTACAGCAGTCTTTATGATCTCTCGAACGATCGGCCAAAGATAATCGGTCAGTTCATCATCATCTTCCGGTGTGAGATCGGTATTGCCGCTGCGGATCAGCCCCATCTTCAAATGGTCAATCGAAAGATACGGGTATTTGGTTTTCTCAAGCATCTGTTGTGCCAGAATCGTTTTCCCGACATGGGATGCTCCTGTTATCATGATCACCATATTTACCTCAACAAACTGGAATTTGACCTTACGGAAGAGAAGCTCGAATTGACTCAACGATATCTCTTGGAGAGTAATCAAATTCTTTCGATGCTTTTTCATGTGAAAAGTGGCCGTTTGTATGCAGGGTATAAACGGAATACGGAGTGAAAAGAGGTGATGGCCTTTTGAACAGATTTGATATCCGCTCAGCTGCCGGAGCGAGTATTTTAGCCATACCGTGAGGCAAAACCGTTTTTCTGACCGCTTTTCCTCGCATCTTTCTGATGATATTGAGAAGGTCAGACACCGTGATATAGTGGCCGTTCAAAATATAGCATTCTCCGGCGCGTCCTTTCTCTTCACATGCGAGAATTCCGTCCACGACGTCTCTTGCATCGACAAAATCATATCCTCCGTGGAGCGCAACAGGAATTGTCCCTTTTGCAATTGCGTGGATTGTTCGGATCATATGATTTTTGTTTTGGATATCCCCGGGACCAATAATGCCGGAAGGATGAACAATACTGACATTTAGTCCTTTTTCCGCATAATCAAGAACCTTCTGTGCTGCCGCGGCTTTGGATTTTGCATACTGTCCATGGACAAGATCCGGAGAAAAATGGTTTACCTCTGTGATGACTTCCGGTTCCGGCCTTTCGGGTATGGCATGGACGGAACTGACATAAACCACGCGATCAACCCCAGCAGCATACGCTTGCCGCATTACATTTTCTGTTCCCTGCACATTAATGTTCCATACATGCGGGTTCAACTTAGAAGCAACCGTTATTAGCGCAGCGCAGTGAATCAAAGTAACGCGGTCATACCCGTTCCGGTTAAAGAAAGGGACAAGGGAGTTCTCTTCCGTGATATCGCCTTCAGTAATATCAATCTCTTGTGGCAGATGTGTTCCGTGCCCGGGGAGTACGAGAGCCCGAATCTGCTCACCACGCTTTATAAGTTCCGAGACGAGAATAGTTCCCACATGTCCGGTGGCGCCGGTTATTAGATATAGCTTTTTCATTTTACCGCACATCTCCTGAAAAAACCGGATTACCCGGTTATTTCCATGCCTGTTTTCTCTCTTCCAGTTCGCAAATTGCGGATGTATTCCCCAGAAATATACCTACGGGTTCTAAACTCAAATGAAGCATTTCAACTATCTTTTCGTTCATAAGATTTTTCCTCCACAAATCCCGATTTGTTTAACTGCTATTATACCGTAATCCATGCCTTCTTTCAATGCACAAACCGTCAAAAGCAAACGTACACAAACCGTCAAAAGCAAACGGAGAGGCGAATGAATCGCCTCTCCGCCTGGCCTCCGCTCGTCCATATGTGGAACACAGCCTTACAGCAGTTCCGATGGAAGCAAAGGGCTTATCTATATGGGACGCAATGCCCGCGAGGCATGTTTGAGTGCCTCTAGTAGTTTTTAGGAACAACCGCTATTTCTGCTTATCCAGTAAGCGGTTGCTCCTCACCCTGTGATTGACGGTATTCTGTATGAAAGCGTTGTTATAGCTTGCGCATCCCGGTACGGAATTGTACTTCGAACACTACCCGTTTTTCAAACGCCTTGCTAATCGCTTGCTAATCGGAGGTCAAAAAAACGCGTAATTTGAGGTTGCAAATCGTTTGTTTTCATGATACATAAAAGCCTGTGAATCATTGCGAATGCTGGTATTTGAGCAGCAATCGTGGCGAGTCGTTGAAGCGGCCGGACTTATCTCCTAAGCGAAAGGCCGCGCGTTCGAATCGCGCCGGGGATGCCAAAAGCGCCGGGAATCGTCTGATTCCCGGCGCTTTTCGTATCAAAAAAGTTCAAAGTCAATTTTTGAGGATTTCTGCCTTGCTCAATTTGAACTCTAATCGCTTGCCGGAATTAGCTTGCTAATCAAATTAGCAAGATTTTTGGATTCTTGCTAATCAAAATGCCCTTTTTGCTAATTTGACATTTTTTGGGAGCGAAAATCTTGCTAATCGAAAAAGTGGGCGTCACGAGTTCAATTATTCCCTTTTTTGAGACAGCCCCTTGTTTGTTATTATAGATGCGCGGCAAACGTATTCCCGCGAAAGCTCCCCGAGGCGCTGCTCAGCGCCCTGACTGCGGAGCCTGCTGCCGGAGCACCGCCGTTTCCCTTGCGGCGATCTCATCGAGCAGCGCGATCGTCCGCATGATGTCCTCCTCCGTGGTATTGGCGTTGATGGTGCACATCCGCAGGGTCTTCTTCCCCATCAGCGTGGTGGTCACAATGAAGGCAAAGCCGCTGTTGATGATCTCCTTTGAGATCCTTGCGGTCAGCTCGTCCAGCGCCTCGCCGGACAGGCCCTCGGGGACGTAGCGGAAGTTGATCGTGCCGCAGCAGGGATTGGAAACGATCTCCCAGTTCGGCCGCCTGTTCAGTTCCCTTTTCACAAGATTGGCGTTATAGAACGAATATTCGATCAGCTCCGCCAGCAGGTCCGTGCCCGTTGCCTGCAGCGTATACCAGAGCTTGATGGCCCGGGCGGGGCGGGACATTTCCGGGCCGAGGTCCCAGCTGTCGTTATGCTCGCTGGAGCTGACGTCCGCCAGGTATTCCGGATGCTCTGTGAAGGAATTGAGAAGGTGCTTCTTGTCCTTCACGATCAGCGTGCTGCAGCTGTAGATCTGCATCAGCCATTTGTGGGTATCCCAGGAGAAGGAGTCGGACAGCTCGATCCCCTTCGCCAGGTTGCGATAGATCGGCGAAATCAGAATGGATGCGCCGAAGGCGCCGTCGATGTGGAACCAGAGGCCGTATTTCTGTGCGATGCGTCCGACGGCTTCCAGCGGATCGATGCTTCCCGTGTTGGTCGTGCCGAGGCTGCCGATGACGGCAAAGGGCTTTTTGCCGGAACGCAGGTCGCGGCTGATCGCCTCCTCCAGGAGGTCGGTGCGCATTTTGAAATCCGCGTCCGTCGGGATCTTTACGATCTGGTCCTGCCGGAAGCCGATGATCCTGAGCCCTTTTTCATTGGAGCTGTGCGCCTGATCGGAAAGGTAAGCGACGCCCTTCGAAAACTCCTCCGGGGCGAGCCGGGAATCCCGCGCGGCGACCATGGCGCTCATATTGGCCATCGAAGCGCCGGACAGGAAGACCCCGCCGACGTCGGCCTCGGGATAACCCGCGCATTTTCCCATCCACTTCACCAGGTTTTCCTCGATCGCCCCCGCTCCCGGCGCCTGTTCCCATCCGCCGACGTGGAGATTGTACACGTCCGTGAGGATACTGCCTGCCAGCGAATACGGGGAAACCGCCGATGCCACAAAGGAAAAGAATCTGGGATGCTGCGTCAGCATCGCCTGCTCGAACACATCGTTGACGAGCTCATTTCCGACCTCCAGCGGGTCCCGGCCCTTTGCGGGGATGTCCATGGACAGTATGCGCTCCACGGTCTCCTCGCCGGGCTTTTCGAAGATGGGCAGCTCCCGGATCTGCGCGTTTTTCTCGACGATCTTTTCAATATAACCGTTTAATTGCGCCGCCTGTTCTTCAAATCCTTTTTTTACGCTTTTGTCAAATTCAAGCCAATCAAACATCGTTTTCTCTCCTTCCCCGGCATAACGACCGCCAATCAGCTTTTGCTATATTTTTAATGTACCACGTCTGTCTCACTGCATCAATCACATTTTCAGCCGATGCGCCTATAACGATTATATGATGGCGAAAAGCCGCAAAGCTTTTCGCCGCGCCGCTCTGCGGCGCAGCAAAACAGCACGGCTGTTTTGCCATATACTCCTTGCAATGAACATC
>JAEEGH010021453.1_pt1 | contig 13345 bp, 10 predicted proteins | sample 9134181 | NCBI WGS metagenome assembly JAEEGH01 (sample SAMN16246544, study PRJNA631951) | gut metagenome | biome: gut microbiome; feature: rumen; material: DP-attached | host: Bos | place: Iran: Karaj | collected 2018-10
CAATCTCCTTGAAGAAGTTGTCGTCCATCTCATAGATGTCTTTCAGCATCTTCTTGCAGCGGCTCTTTTCGCCAACGCCTAACTTATTGTTGACGGTAGGAACGTGCAGCGTTGTCTTGAAAACTCGCAGGTCGGGTAGGGCAGCCATGTTGGTAATACCCAGGTCGGCGGCCATAACAGCCTGGAAATATACACGAATAAGCGTCATATAGTCTTCCATGCCGCCCGTCTTTTGTGTATCTTCGGAGTCTTTGCGTCCGAATAAATTAGATAAAAATCCCATTTCTTATTTGCTTTTTCTGTTTACTAATTCAAATTTCGGGTGCAAAGGTACGGATAAGTGAGCAAAATACAAAAGGAAAACTTGTTTTTCTTTTTATTTTCGAACAAAAGTACAAAAAAGATGAAGGATTAAAGTTGAAAGTTGAAAGATTATGAAAGCTAATCCGTAAAAAAAAGTTAATTCGGGTGTGACGACAGTAAATTCTTCATTCTTCATTCTTCATTCTTCACTAAAAATTACTACCTTTGCAGCCTGAATATAACGTTATATCATGAAAGGAATAGTTTTAGCGGGGGGAAGTGGCACACGCCTCTATCCTATTACTAAAGGAATCAGCAAACAGCTGATCCCCATATTCGATAAGCCGATGATTTACTATCCCATCTCGGCTTTGATGCTTGCTGGTATCCGTGAGATACTGATTATCAGCACTCCTTATGACTTGCCGGGCTTCAAACGACTGCTGGGGACCGGTGAGGATATCGGCGTAAAGTTTGAATATGCCGAACAGCCTTCACCCGATGGATTGGCACAGGCTTTCATTATCGGTGAGAAATTCATTGGTGATGATTGTGCGTGTCTGGTTCTTGGTGATAATATCTTCTATGGAAGCGGCTTCACAGGTATGCTTCGTCAGAGTGTTGAGAATGCAGAAAAACGTGGTGAGGCTACGGTATTCGGCTATTATGTCAATGACCCTGAGCGCTATGGCGTGGCAGAGTTTGACAGCGAAGGCAACTGTCTCAGTATTGAGGAGAAACCCGAGCATCCGAAATCAAACTACGCTGTCGTAGGACTTTATTTCTACCCCAACAGCGTCGTGGAGATAGCCAAGAACATCAAGCCCAGTGCCCGTGGCGAATTGGAAATCACAACGGTCAATCAGGAATACCTGAAGCAGAAGAACCTGAAGGTGATGACGCTGCAACGCGGCTTTGCCTGGTTAGATACCGGCACTCATGACAGCCTCAGTGAAGCCAGCACGTTCATCGAAGTCATCGAGAAACGTCAGGGTTTGAAGGTGGCTTGCCTCGAGGAAATCGCCTTTAAGCGCGGATGGATTACCCGTGAGCAGCTGAAGGCAGTGGCCCAACCCATGATCAAGAACGGCTACGGTCAATATCTGATGCAGTTGGCAGAACAGAACCGGTAAATAGACAATAGATAATTAACCAGAAAATAACATACCAAATTATAAAAATGGAAGAAAACAAGAAGATTGAAACAGTGGACAATGTAGATGTCGTTGTTCAGAACGAAGAAGAGAATTCATTTGACATCAGGACCATTTTCACCATGGTGATCCTGAACTGGCAATGGTTCGTGCTGTCGCTTCTCATCTTTATTTTCGCAGCCTTTATCTACCTGCGTTACAAGACGCCTGTTTATTCAGTATCCTGCAAGATGCTGATCAAAGACGAAGACAACCGCAGGCGCAGTAACCAGATGCTGGCCAACATGAAGGACTTGGGCTTCATGTCGAACAGTGCCGGTATTGAGAACGAGGTGGAGATTCTGAAGAGTAAGATCTTGGCTGAGGAGGCTGTCAGGAACCTGAAAATCTATACGGATTATTATTCTGACGGTCGAGTCAAGAAGAATTTCATGTATCTGACGCAGCCGGTTAATGTTGACATTGACCCGTTAAGCCTCAGCAAGATGGATGACACTCTCCGTACCGTCAAGATGACGATTACCAAGGAACCGAAGCGCTATCTGGTACAAGGTGTCGTTCTTTCTCCGAACGGAGGTGAACGTGAATTCGAGACCTCGTTTACTTCCATGCCGGCTGCCCGTAAGATTGCTGTCGGAACGCTGACCTTTACCGCCAATGAAGGCAAAAAGCCCCTCAATGAAGGCGAATGCATTCACGTTGTCATCAATCCTGTTACCGTTGTTGCCAACCGTTTCGTCAACAACCTGACGGTAGAACCCACGTCGAAGTTGACGCAGATAGCACTGATTACCGTGAAGGATATCAACCCCAAGCGTGCAGAGGACTACGTGACGGAATTATGCATGTGCTATAACGGACAGGCCAATGCCGACAAGAACGAGATAGCCCGTAAGACCGAGCAGTTCATCAACGACCGAATGGAAAAGATTAACAAAGAGTTAGGATTGACCGAGAGTCAGTTGGAGAGCTACAAGCGCAGCCACAACGTAACGAACATGAGCATTGATGCTAGTCAGGCCGTACAGCGCTCAGGTGAGTTCTCCGACCAGTTGTCGCAGGTAAATGCCCAGATTCAGATGATTGACTACATGCGTGAATATGTAGAGAATCCAGCCAACCAATACCAGCTCATGCCTTCGGGCGTAGGATTGAGCGATGCTTCGTCAGCAGCCCTTATCAACGACTACAACAAAGCCGTACAGGATCGAAACCGTCTGTTGCGTTCTGCTTCTGAGAATGCTCCGCAGGTGGTTACGCTTACTAGTACGCTGGACGAGTTACAGCGCAGTATCCGCACTTCGCTGACCCAGGCTCACCGTTCTGCCGATATCCGTCGTCAGAGCATTAGCAGCCAGTACAGCATGTACCAGGGACGTGTCAGCAGCACTCCTGCCCAGGAGCGCGTGCTCACGGAGATTGGTCGTCAGCAGGATGTGAAGTCAGGTCTTTACCTGATGCTGCTGCAGAAACGTGAGGAGAACTCCATCGAGTTGGCTGCCACAGCCGACAAGGGTAAGGTTATTGACAAACCCAAGTTCGGAGGTAAGGTTAGCCCCAATTCCATCATGATTCTGCTGCTTGCCCTTATCCTCGGCGCAGGACTTCCCGCTCTTGTCCTCTACCTGTTGCAGTTCCTGAAGTACAAGATTGAAGGTCCCGATGATATTGCTAAGATTACCAAGCTGCCTCTGGTGGCCGAAGTTGCTGTTGCCAGCGAAAGCGCCAAGACGGCTGCCGGCATTGTGGTACATGAGAACCAGAACGACCAGATCGATGAGATTTTCCGCTCCATGCGTACGAATATCCAGTTCATGATGACCGACAAGCAGAAAGTCATTCTCTTCTCTTCCACTACATCGGGTGAGGGTAAGACGTTCAACGCCGCCAACCTTGCTGTCAGCTTCGCACTATTAGGCAAGAAGGTCATCCTGTTAGGTCTTGATATCCGTAAGCCTGCCTTAGGACGCCTGTTCAATGTAGGTAGTCGCGAGGTGGGTATCTCCAATCTGCTGAATAAGGAGGAAGTGACGAAGGCCGATGTCAATGCCCAGGTTATTCCCTCTGGCATCAACAAGAACCTCGACCTACTGCTGGCTGGTCCCGTGCCTCCCAACCCCGCTGAGTTGCTGGCCCGCGAGAATCTTGGTGTCATTTTCAACTATCTCAAAGAGGACTATGACTACCTTATCCTTGATACCGCACCTGTCGGACTCGTAACCGATACGTACCAGATTGCCAAGTATGCTGACGTATCAGTCATGATCTGCCGTTCTGACTACACCCCGAAGGCCAACGTTGCCATGCTCAATACCATCAGCAACGAGAAGAAGATGCCGAATATGTGTATCGTTCTCAATGGTGTGGACATGTCGAAGAAGAAGTACCGCTACTACTACGGCTACGGTCGTTACGGTAAGTACGGACGCTATGGCTATGGCCGCATGGGTTATGGTAAGTATGGTTACGGCAACTATGGCTCGTATGGCAACTATGCCAGCAGCCACTATGGAAAGGCCGACGACAAGTCCATCAAGAAGTGATTAAGGATTACTGATTAAAGATTATTGAAATGACTATTGCAGTAGATTTCGACGGAACAATAGTTGAACATAAGTATCCTGCCATCGGCGAGGAGATACCCTTTGCCGTTGACACGCTGAAGATGCTCATCAGGGACCGCCACAAGCTCATCTTGTGGAGTGTCCGTGAGGGGCACCTCCTTGATGAGGCTGTAGCGTGGTGCAAGGAGCGTGGAATTGAGTTCTATGCCGTCAACAAAGACTATCCCGAAGAAACTACTGAGAATAATCAGCATTTCAGTCGTAAGCTCAAGGTCGATATCTTCATCGACGACCGCAACCTGGGTGGATTGCCCGACTGGGGAACCATCTACCGCATGGTCAGCCGCCGCAAGACGTGGAACGATATCTTCGAAGAGGATAGCGCCCTTGATTTCCATTCCAGCTACGAGCGTCACCACAATCGTGAAAAGAAAAAGAAGAAGTGGTGGCAGCTTGGCTGATTTCCGAAACGAATGAATAAGCGCAAAAGATAACGCCGTCTGTTGTTGAAGCAGGCGGCGTTTTTGTGCTATCGGGAAGCTTGTTCCGGCTAATCAGGTTGGGAGAAGTGGAGCACGGCATTGCGGAGGGCATCAGGGTTGCCCATGTCGTACATTTCGCCTTTGAGCCGGACACCCATCATGCCGCTCTGCGCACGCACACGGTCGAGGGCTGTGGTCAGTTCTATTTCGCGATTCCTGTCAGTACGGCTGGCATCAGAAGATTCCTCATCGGCTTGTTTGATATCATGCCCTAACTGCTCGAAGACCTCTGGAGTGAGGATGTACTGTCCGAAGACAGAGTAGTAGCGGTGCTTGCCGTCTTGTCCGCGCACACCCAGGAACTCCTCGGCATACGAAGCCTTGGGTTTCTCGTTCATCATGCTCACGTTGAGGATACTTTCCTCCTTGTCTTCCCACACGCCGCTGAGAATGCCGTAATGGCTGACGTCTTTCAGCGGAACGGAGTGAATGCTAACCAGCAGCTGGTTGTAGCGCTCGTACTCTTCAATGAGCTGCAGGGCACAGGGCTTGTTGCTGTTGCTGCGGTAGAGCGTGTCACCCAAAAGCAGCAGTATGGGCTCGTTGTGTGCGAAGTCAACAGCCTGATAGACGGCATGACCGAAGCCGCGCTTCTCTCTCTGATAGACGTAGTGGAGGCGTTTGCCGATGTCGAGGATGTGGTTCTCGTACTCCTGGTTCTCAGGGTTGAGTTTCTGCATGTGTTCCTCGGAAAGCGGCTTCTCGAAGAACTCGGCATACTGCATGCGCTCCTCTTCAGAACCGAGCACCAGACAGATCTCCTCAATGCCGCTCTTGATGAGTTCTTCAAGCAGGATGAGGATAACGGGACGAACCTTTCCGTCAGGGCAGGGGATGGGGAAGAAATCCTTCTTCAGTGCCCGGGTAGCTGGATAGAGGCGGGTGCCGAAACCTGCCACGGGGATGATGGCACGACGCACGGTGTGTACGGGATGCAGGGTGAGCTTATAAGCCCTCAATCCCTGATTGTTCAGGTAATCCACCAACTGCAGCTGCGACTCTTCGTTGCGAGCCAGGAACTGCACAGAACCGTCACCGTGGGAGCCCACACCCTTGCCACCATATATGAGCGACTGTATGGCTGGATCGTGCAGCGTAGCATGCAGCTTGGGTGCTTTCAGGGCGGGCGACATGGGAGCCACCTGCTTGTCGAACAGTTCTTCGGCTTCAGTCATCAAGCGTCCTAATGCCTCGGCATTACCGGTAGCCATGTGTTCCATTGCCTGCTTGACGATTTCCTGGTTACGCTCACCCAGTGCTTCGTGCAGTAGCTGTTCCTGTTCTGACGAGGCAAAGGGGTAGGCCTTGTTCAGGTCACTCAGAATCTTGATGGTATCCTTTTCTCCACACAGGTCGGCGAATACCCAGTAGAGCGGTTTCTTGACATTGAGTGAACGTACCTCAATCTCATCACCGTGGAAAGTCATCAGGTTGGGCTTCACGCGAAAGGCACAAGCCTGGTCAAGTCGTCCGCAGCGTGACGAGGTGCGGAGTTCACCCAGATAGGCAATGTTCATTTCGCCCAGCGTGTTGAGGTTGAGATTATATATTAAGTTGAACGCGCGCGCGACGAGAACACAAATGGCTGCCGACGATGACAGACCGCTCTTGATGGGCAGCGTCATGTTGGTGATGCGGATGCTGACTCCTCCCACCTTATACCATTCGAGCATGTAGCTGGCAACACCTGCACAGTAACAGAAGAAGCTTCCCGACTTGGCGATGCGCTTAAGCTCAGGTTCACTCATACGACAGGAGAAGTCACTCCATTGTCCCGAAATTTCGGGGGCATCGCTGCGCATTTCAAAGATAGGCGACTTTTCTACTTCGGCATAGATGCCTTGTTCAATACCTGTGACGATGGCTGCGCCAGGCTGAATGTCAGCATTCATGGTGCGGTAGTGACCAGCCCAGTCGGTATGCTCTCCAAACAGACACAGGCGTCCGGGAACAAATAGCTTAATCATACGGTTTCGATATTATAGATTTGCGATTTTGCGTTTGTCAATTTGTTAAATTTCGTACAAAGATACATGTTTTTGTCGAAATATTGCATTTTTTTCAAGAATAATTTGGTTATTTCACTCATTTTGCATACTTTTGCACGCAATAAATAATAAAATATTCATCAAACTGTAATTAAAACGAACGCCTATCGACACAATTATACTCTGTTTTTAACGAGTAAGCAATGAGAAGATTCGAAGAAATGACTGACGAGGAATTGGCCTTGCAGTACGTCGATGGTAATAATATGGCATTTGATGAGTTGTTAGCACGCAATCAGCAAAAACTCTTCAACTATATTCTGTTTATGGTTCATGACCAGGAACAGGCAAATGACATTTTCCAGGATACCTTCGTGAAAATCATCACCAAGCTCCAGGAGGGAAGCTATACGGATTCAGGCAAGTTTTCGTACTGGATGACGCGTATAGCCCATAACATCATGATGGACCAGTTCCGCACGCAACGTTGTGAGCGTATCATTGAACCCAATGCCGATAACGACCTGAGCAACCTCAAGGGAGCGGAAATCATGGAACTGAACATGGAGACGCAGATGGTGAACAACCAAATTATGCGTGACGTGCGTCACATGATGGACAACCTGCCTGCCCCACAGCGGGAGGTAGTCTATATGCGCATGTATCAGGATCTCTCCTTCAAGGAAATAGCTGAGATTACCGGCGTGAGCATCAATACGGCTTTGGGCCGTATGCGCTACGCCATCCTCAATCTTCGCCGCATGGCAAAGAAGCATAACATCATGCTAAGCGTGGAGTGCGCGTAAGTCGTGAATAATCTGTTCAGGAGCGGGATTCCTGAACACATAGCTGCCGCTTACCAGCACATCAACACCAGCCTTTACCAAACGTGGTGCCGTTTCACCTTGTACGCCGCCATCTACTTCTATCAGCGTCTTGCAGCCTTTCTCGTCAATGAGTCGGCGCAGGCGCTTCACTTTTTCTATGGTGTTCTCAATGAACGTCTGGCCACCGAATCCGGGGTTCACGCTCATGAGCAGCACCATTTCCACATCCTGAATGATGTCTTCAAGCATACTGACCGGCGTTGACGGATTGAGCGTCACGCCAGCCTTCATGCCTGCATCGTGAATCTCCTGTACCGTGCGGTGCAGGTGGGTGCTGGCTTCGTAGTGTACGTTCATCATCATGGCACCCAGCTTGGCCGTCTGCTTGATGTATCGTTCCGGTTGAACAATCATCAGGTGAACGTCGAGCGGTTTCGTGCAGGCTTTGGCAACAAACTCCAGAACGGGAAATCCGAACGAGATGTTCGGAACGAAGACACCGTCCATTACGTCCAGGTGGAGCCAGTCAGCCTCACTACGGTTAATCATTGCTATTTCGCTGTCAAGGTGCAGGAAGTCGGCAGCGAGAAGGGATGGGGAAACTTTAGTCATTGAGCTTTGAACTTTGAGCTTTGAGCTTTTTAATTCAGGCAGTACGACACGCAGGTGTTGTCGGCCATTCTTGCCACGCGATAAGTGTGGGCAAATTCTTTAATCAGTCTCAGGGTTTTCTCACTGGGTCTAAATACGTCGGGGGTAAAATAATTCATAGGCAAACCTTTTTTGTTAATTACTATATACCTAACGTATAAAGATGCGATTTATTATATTATCTGACCGAATATTTTTCAATATTTTTCATCCCATTCAGAAAATCGTTTGCGGGCATTCTTTTCTTTCCCGCCAGCTGCAGTTCGTCAATCGTCAGTTCCGTTCCTTCGCCAGCTGGAAAGGTGAGGGTGGAGGGTTCTTTGCTGTGCAAAGCGGCAGAGCCGAGCGGAGGGTGGAGTGTGGAGGATGGAGTGACGTGCGCCTTGTAGATTTTCAGCATCGTCTCCTTGCCGTCGGGAGCCACCAGCATGGTCCACGCTCCTGGGACGGGTGACAGTCCCCTGATGAAGTTGCGGATATCCTCTGCGGGCCGTGACCAGTCAATGCGGCAATTCTCCTTGAACAGCTTGGGGGCCGGCTTCTGCACTTGTCCCGCAGTCATCAGTTGCTCCTGGGGAATGCTGACGGGGGAACCGTCAGCTGCGATGATGCGCTCCAGCGTTTCCAGGCAGATATCTGCACCGAGGCGCATCAGTCCGTCATAGACGTACTCCACGTCTGCATCCGATGGGATGTCGAACGGCTTCTGCAGAATGATGCGTCCCGTATCAATGTCGTGGTCGAGGAAGAAGGTTGTGACACCTGTCTGCTTCTCACCGTTGATAATGGCCCAGTTGATGGGTGCAGCACCTCGGTATTGCGGCAACAGGGCAGCATGAACGTTGAATGTCCCGTATTCGGGCATAGCCCACACCACCTCAGGCAGCATGCGGAAGGCCACTACCACTTGCAGGTTGGCACCATACGAGCGCAGCTCCTCCACAAATTCCGGGTCTTTCATCTTCTCCGGCTGCAACACGGGAAGTCCTACGGACAAGGCATACTGCTTCACTTGTGATGGTTGGAGCACGCTGCCGTGCCGGCCTACGGGACGGTCAGGCTGGGTGACTACGGCCACAACCTTGTAGCCGTTCTCAATTATTGCTTTCAGGGTGGGCACCGCAAACTCTGGCGTTCCCATAAACACGATTCGCAAATCACTCTTTTTCATATCAATTGTAAATCGAAAACCGTTAAATCGTCAATTACTCCTGACTCATGTCTGCAACCATTTTACGGTACATCTCGTAGATGCGCTGGCGTGAAATATAGCCTTTCATGTGTTGGTCGGCATTGAGCACAGGGAGCCAGTCGGCTCCTGTCTGGTCAAACACTTTCATCACTTCCGTCATCGACTGGTTGTCGTGCAGCGTGGCGGCGGGCTGCGTCATCAGCTGGGCAGCCTTGAAATGGTGGTACAGCTCAATGCGGAATACCACGTGACGAATGCGCCGAATGTCAATCTCTCCCAGTAGTTTGCCTGCTGCGTCAAGCACGGGCAGCTGACTGTTATGGCTGCGTGAAATCTTGTGCACAATCTGTCCCAGCTCCATGTCAGGCTCCACAGCCATGTAGTCGTGGTCAATGACCGAGTTGAGGCTCATCAGCGTCAGCACGGCATGATCCGTATGGTGGGTGATGAGCTGTCCGCGCTTGGCCAGTCGCATACCATAGATGCTGTGGGGCTCAAATATAATAATAGTAAGGTACGCGCACACGCTCGTAATCATCAGCGGCATGAAGAGGTTGTAGCCGCTGGTAATCTCGGCAATGAGGAAGATGCCTGTCAGCGGGGCATGCATGACACCCGACATGACACCAGCCATTCCTAAGAGCGCAAAGTTCTTCTCTGGCACATAGACGCCCACACCCTGCTGGTTCCACAGACGGGCGAAGAAGAAACCTGCAAAGCAGCCGATGAACAGGCTCGGAGCAAACGTACCGCCCACACCTCCGGCACCGTTCGTTGCCGATGTGGCAAACACCTTTGTCAGCAGCACCAGTGCCAGATATGCCAGCAGCCACTCGCTGTGTCCGTAGAACAGCGAACCGTCGAGTATCTGGTTCCAGTCGGCCTCCGTACGGCCGTTCAGCAGTAGGCTGATGGCTTGGTAGCCCTCGCCGTAGAGGCTGGGGAACAGGAAGATGAGCAGGCTGAGCATCAGTCCGCCAATCACCAGCTTGACGTACGGCTTGTCCTTGAAACGGGCGAACATCCCCTCGGTGGCCGTCATCATGCGGATGAAGTACAGGCTCACCAGTCCGCAGAACACGCCGAGCAGGATGGTAGCGGGCACCCGTTCTACCGTCCAGTCGGAATCAATATGGAATGTAAACAGCGTGTTGTCGCCACTGAAGATATAGGTAAAGCAGGTGGCCGTCACACAACTCACGAGGATGGGCAGCAGTGAGGCCATCGTCAGGTCAATCATCAACACCTCCAGCGTAAAGACCAGTCCGGCTATCGGTGCCTTGAAAATACCCGCAATGGCACCCGCCGCACCACAGCCTATGAGCAACATCAGCGTTCGGCTGTCCAATCGCAGAATGCGGCCCAGGTTTGAACCGATGGCCGAACCCGTGAGCACAATAGGCGCCTCGGCACCTACCGAACCGCCAAACGCAATGGTGATGGCCGAGGAGATAACGCTCGACCACGTGTTATGTGCCTTCAGCCGGCTCTTCTTGGCGCTGATGGCGTAGAGAATGTGCGTGATGCCGTGTGAGATGTCGTCGCGGACAATGTACCTGACAAAGAGCGAGGTAAGGTAGATACCGATGACAGGCAGGATGAGGTAGAGCCAGTTGGCCTCCGTGCTGTCCACCTGACTCGTCAGCAGTGCGCTGATGTGGTTGATGAGCGTGTGGAGGATGAAGGCGGCAACGGCAGCAAAGAAACCGACGAGCAGCGCCAGAATGATGATAAACATCCTGTCGCTGACGTGCTTTGTACGCCATTCATGTAGGCGGTCCAGCCACTTGGAGTGGGGCATTTCCCCCGTTTCCGTCATTTTCACGGCTACAAAGGTACAAAAAAATCATAATTCATGATTCATAATTCATAATTATTTCTTATCTTTGCACACAAATACTGACCTTAAACATCTACGGAGATGAAGAAGATGAGCAATATCAAACGTTTGGTCGTGTTGTTGCTGACCTTTATGTGTTTGTCGCTGACATACGCCAAACCCCTTACGCCTGCTGACATCCAGCATAAGGCCGATTCGCTGCGTTCCATTATCAACACTCGTCAGGGAGAGGAGCGTGCAGCCGTTTTTCGCGAGTTGTTCAAGCTCTTTTTTGCCAATAATCAGGTTGAGTCCGCCTACATTGTGCTCGATGAGCTCATTGCTTTGGAACAGCAGCTCAACAACCCCGAGCGCGAAGCCTCTGCCCGTTGGAACAAGATAGCCCTGCTCAACAATTCCGGACGTTACGAGATGCTGCTTGATGAGGCCGAGACGCAGATGAAGTGGTTCAAGGACCATCAGATGTGGGACCGTTACTACCAGATATGGCAGCGCAAGTGTTCTGCCAATCACGACCTGCGCCGCCTTCAGTCGGCCATGCGTGAGGCCCGTGCCATGCAGGAAGACGCCCAGCGTCGCAAGAATAACATCGGCCGTGCTATGTCCTATAAGCAGATAGGTTCCGTCTATTATGACATCCGTGAACTGCAGAAAGCCACCGAAGCCTTTGAGCACAGTGCAGCCCTGTTGGTGGAGGAGCACGATTCCACCGGCATGCTCAGCGGTGTCTATGAAGGACTCTGCCAGTCGCTCGACGGGCGCGGGCTCTATGAAGAGGAACTGGCCACCGCACAGACCTGGGAGCAGTACATGCTGGACTTAGTCCCCAAGCACGGAATCAATAGCGTCAGTCCGCCCCTGGTCACCTGCCAGATTGCTCAGGCTTCCGCCTATCTGGGTATGAAGCAGTACGACAAAGTACGCATGGCCATACAGAAGGCCGAGGAGTATCAGCAGATGGGACAGTCGTCACTTACCCTGTACTATCTGTATGAGATGTATATGCGTCTTGCACTTGCTGAGGGACACAACGACCGCGCTCTTCAGTACTGTGACTCCGCCCTGAACCTGAAACTCACCGTTGACAACAAAATCTATGAGTTGCGTGCCGAAGCCTTGCTGAAGACAGGACGGGTGGGGGAGGCTGCCGCCGTCATACAGGAGCTCTATAACCGCAAGGACACCCTCTATATCAGTGCCATGCAGAGTCAGTTGGACGAGCAGAATGCCCTTTTCAAGATTGAGGAAATGGAAAATGAGAAACGGCAGCACCGCCTCATGATGGCTTGTATCATCGGTGGTTCCATCATCGTGCTGCTCATTGCCTTTACCCTTTACCGTCGCCGTGAGAACCGCAAGCTGAAGCAACTCAACGAGCAGCTGCAGCATGCCAACCTGAAGGCAGAGGAGTCAACACGCATGAAGATGGAGTTCATCAAGAACATCTCCCACGAAATCCGTACCCCGCTCAACGTGCTCAACGGCTTCACGCAGATCATGCTCGAGCCGGGCATGGAGATGGACGACAAGACCAAGGACAATATCCGTGAACGCATCCGCAACAGCACCATCCGAGTTACCGAGTTGTTTGACAAAATGCTGGAACTCTCCGACGTTGAATCGCAGACCTTTATTGAGCGCCTTGACAACGTTACCCCCTTGGATGTCATCACAGAGGCTGCGCTCCAAGCCCACATGGACAAGCAAACCCATATCAACTTCCATCAACACATAGAGCCTGAAGCCCGTGGCATTACCGTTCACACCAACCGCAAGCAGCTCATCCGGGTATTGACGCTCCTGCTTTGCAATGCCATCCAGTTCACGCCTAAGGGTGATGTGTCCGTACGTGTTTCCTGTAGTCCCGATCAACAAAACGTACAGTTCATCGTCGAGGATACCGGCATCGGCATTCCCCAGCAGGAGTCCGAACGCATCTTTGAGGAGTTCGTACAGCTTAACGAGTATGTGGATGGCGCAGGCATCGGACTCACCGTCGCCCGTCGCATTGCCCGCCGTCTGGGTGGAGACGTCACCCTTGACACCACCTATACTGAGGGAGCCCGCTTCGTGGTTAACCTTCCCGTCTCATAGGCCTCCTCAATATTTATGTCATGTACTGGTTCTGACACACCAGACTTGGCTAACTACGGCGTAACTAAACCTTTCGCTTTAACATTCATTAATACGGTCTTTTTTTGCTTAATGTAATGTTGAAAGGTGTAATGTTGCAAAGTGAAAAGAAAACTGCCGTTCCTTTTGGAACAGCAGTTGACTAGTTATT
>JAEEGH010021455.1_pt1 | contig 13344 bp, 15 predicted proteins | sample 9134181 | NCBI WGS metagenome assembly JAEEGH01 (sample SAMN16246544, study PRJNA631951) | gut metagenome | biome: gut microbiome; feature: rumen; material: DP-attached | host: Bos | place: Iran: Karaj | collected 2018-10
GACTTCCGGCTTGATCTGCATGTTGACGTTCGGCGTGCCGGTGAGCGTGATGTAGTCGCCCGTATAGGTGCCTTCCATCTCCGGCTCGATCTGCTGCGGATGGATCATGTCGATCATGACCTTGTCGCCGATATAGCCCTGACCGGTCATATTGACGCCCGCAACGTCGCCCTCTTTTGCAAAACCGTAGGGGGACTTGCGGTCTACGGTCGTGACGATCGGCTTCATCTGCTGTTCAAAGCGGTCGATCTCAAAGCCGAGCGCTTCGCCGATCATGCCGACGGATTCCGCAAAGCCGACGTGACCGGCCAGCGTTCCGTTCTTGCAGCCTTCTTCAAACTGCTCGACGGTGAGACCGACGCCCTGTTCTTCCATAACGGCGGGACCGAAGGGGGAGAGGGAATTGACGCGCTTGCAGAGTACATGCTCCACATCCGTCATACAGCCGGAAAGGCAGATTGCAAGAAGGTCCATCATCAGACCGGGATTGATACCGGTGCCGAGCACCGTAACGCCGCTGCCCTTGGCAAGAGCGTCCATCTTATCGGCAAGCTCCGGATTCTGCGCGCGCGGATAGCTCATTTCTTCTGCGGTCGAAATGACGTTGACGCCCTTTTCGATCAGATGGCAGATTTTCGGATACGCTTTTTTCGTAAAGGAATCGGTTGCGAGGATGCAGAGATCCGGCTTCGGCGTCAATGCGGCGTCGATATCGCCGATGACCTTGACGTCTTCACGTTCGCCGCGTTCCACGCCGAGCAGCTCGTAAATGCTCTTTCCGACACGATTCGGATGGATATCGCAGACGCCGGTGATAACGACGCCCTTCTTTTCGAGCAGGACCTTTGCGATGCCGCTGCCCATTGCTCCGAATCCCCAAATAGCTACTTGAATTTCTCTCATACAAATACCTCCTTCGGTTTCCGTACAATTATACAACGATTCGTATCCAACTTCAAGAAAAAAGCGCCCCGTAAGGCGCTCCGTTAACTATATATTTTATTGCGCTGTTGTGCGAATCGCGTCCGCCGCAAACCGGATCTCGTCGTCCGTCGTCGCAGGCGAGAAGCTGAATCGGACACTTCCTTTCGGATAGGTTCCGAGCGACCTGTGCGCGTCCGGCGCGCAATGCAGACCGCATCTGGTCAGAATGCCGTATTCGGTCTCCAAAAGGTTCGAAACCTCTGCATTGTCGTGCGTCGGAAAATAGACAGCATACACAGCGACGCGTTTTGCAAGGTCTGTCGTTCCGCAAACGCGGATGTCCGGGATCTCGGACAGGCGCCTCTGAAACAGCGTCATCAGATGCAGTTCGTGTTCGCGGTTCTTTTCGAAATCCGCATTCTTAAGAGCCGCATACAGACTGATAATCCCCGGCAGATTCAGCGTACCCGCTTCAAAGCGGTCCGGATAGAAATCGGGGATCCGTTCACTGTACGAAAGCGAACCGGTACCACCCGCAATCAGCGGCTCCAGACGTTCGGCAAACGCCGGATCGAGGCAGAGGATGCCGAGCCCCTGCGCAGACAAAAGTCCCTTGTGTGCGGGCATACAGAGCGCAGAGAGGCCGAGTTCTTTCATGGAAAACGGAAAGTGACCGGCAGTTTGTGCAGCGTCCAGAACAAACGGCAAGCCGGAAGCCTTGCAGCGCCTTCCGAGTTCCTCAACCGGCTGCAGAGAACCGCAGACGTTCGACGCATGTGTATGAATACAAAGCCGGAAAGAGGAAAGATCGTCTTTGAGCTCTGAGAGATCGGAGATTCCTTCCTCAGATGCGGGAATTCGCACGATCTCCGCGCCGATCTGCGCCAAGGGACGAACGACGGAATTGTGCTCCATCGAAGAAATCAGCACACGATCGCCTTTTCGGACGAAGCCTTTGATGACGGTATTCAGCGCGGCCGTCATGCCGCCCGTAAAGATCACGTGCTTTGCGGACGGGCAATCGAACAGAGTAGCAATCCGCTCGCGCGTTTCAAAAACGGTCAGTCCCGTTTCCTGCGCGCGTTCATAGCTTCCCCTTCCGATGTTGCAGCAAGAACGGTCCAGAAAGTCCTTGACGGCGTTCGAAACACCTTCCGCTTTCGGAAAAGACGTCGCCGCATTGTCCAGATAAATCGTTTTCATCTCTTTTCGTTATCCTCGCTTGCAAATAACGCTCTTATATGTTATTATATCACCGGAACGTTATTCTTGCAAGGGAATAGCGACAAAAGGAGGCATTTAGAATGGAAAACAATCAAAAGGGGTTCGCGGGCTTTTTGAAACGGCATTGGCTCGTGATTCTGACCGGTTTGGTGATCGGCGCTGCTTCTGTCGTTCTGACGGCGCTCGGCAACCCAAAGAACATGGGCTTCTGCATCGCATGCTTTGAACGCGATATCGCGGGATCTCTGAAATTCCACACTGCAGGCGTCGTGCAGTATTTCCGTCCCGAGATCGTCGGCATCGTGCTCGGCGCCATGATTATCTCCATGATCAAAAAGGAATGGCGTCCGCAGGGCGGTTCCTCTCCGATCACACGGTTCTTCATCGGCATGTTCGTCATGATCGGCGGTCTGGTGTTTCTCGGCTGTCCGCTCCGTATGGTCATCCGTATCGGCGGCGGTGATCTGAACGCGCTTGTCGGTCTGCTCGGCTTCATCGTCGGCATCGTGATCGGCACGTTCCCGCTGCGCTTCGGCTTCTCGCTCAACAGAGCATATAAGCAGAGCAAGGCGGAGGGCTTGATCCTTCCTTCGGTTCTTGTCGTGCTGTTCATTCTCTCCCTGATTCCCGAACTGTTCGCAAAGAGCACGGAAGGTCCGGGCAGCCAGCATGCGCCCTGGATCGCGGCAATTCTGATTGCGATCGTTGTCGGCGCGCTGTGTCAACGTTCGCGCCTTTGCATGGCGGGCGGTATCCGCGATGCGGTCATGTTCAAGGACTTCCATCTGATCTACGGCTTTATTGCGATCATCGTCGCCGTCCTGATCGGCAACCTGTTCACGCACGGTCTGAAGTTCAGCTTTGCGGATCAGCCGATCGCGCACACCGACGGTTTGTTCAATTTCCTCGGTATGGTACTGGTCGGATGGGGCAGCGTGCTTCTCGGCGGATGCCCGCTCCGTCAGCTTGTGCTTGCAGGCGAAGGCAACAGCGATTCCGCACTGACCGTGCTCGGCTTCATCGCAGGCGCGGCTGTCTCGCATAACTTCGGACTCGCTTCGAGCGCGAAGGGGATCGGCGCCGGTCCCGTCATCTGGGTGCTGATTGCCGGATTCGTCTTCTTGCTGGTTCTTTCGATCTTCAATACGAAAAGGAGGGCATAACGATGCTGGATGTACGCGGATTAAACTGCCCGATGCCGGTGCTTGCCGTGCAAAGAGAAGTCAAGGCGAACAAGCCGGAAACGCTTGAAGTGCTTGCGGATCATATGACAGCGGTGCAGAACATCACCAGATTCGGCAATTCGCAGGGCTATCACGTCGAATATCGGGAAAACGACGACGGCGATTTCGTCATCACGCTCAGCAAATGAACTATATCGCAACATTCTATACACAGGCAGCGGCGCTGCTGACAAACCGTGCGTTTAAAAATCACGGAATACAGAGCAAAGCCGGTCCCGTACCGCGCGAGCTTTCTTCAAGCTGCGGGACCTGCGTTCACTATACCGCGGACGCCCCGATGCTCGAAGTTCTCGACGAAGATCTGGAATCGGTCTACGAGAAAGGGCCGTCCGGTTACAAACTGCTGCTGCATCATGAATGAGGCAAAAGGATCGCGCACGCGGTCCTTTTTTTGATTCCGTTCGCATAACTTTCCGTATGCGCATTGCATCGCGGAAAGAATTGTGTTAAAATACGCACCATAAAGCGATTCGGAGAACAGTCATGGCATCATTTCAGAAAATCGGCGTGTTTGACAGCGGTCTCGGCGGGCTGACCGTCCTGAACGCGATCTGCGCGCAGAATCGGGGATTGTCCATCGTATATTTCGGCGACACCGCGCGCGTGCCATACGGTTCGCGTACGCCGGAAACGATTGAGCGGTATGCGGAACAGGACGTCCGGTTTCTTCTTTCCAAAGGCGTCGAGGCGATCATCGTCGCATGCGGCACCGTAAGCGCAATTGCGCTGCCGAAACTGCATCAAAGCTTTGACCTGCCGATCATCGGTGTGATCGAACCCGCCTGCGCGGCTGCGGTATCGGTCACGAAAACAAAACATATCTGCGTCATCGGCACGCAGGCGACCGTCAACAGCAACGCGTATTCTTCGTGTCTGAACCGCATAGCGCCGGACTGCCGCGTGTCCGGCATCGCATGTCCTCTGTTTGTGCCCCTGATCGAGAACGGATTCCGCGAGGACGATCCGATCACACAGCTGACCGTCGAACGGTACCTTGCACAGATTCGCAACACCGACATCGATACATTGATTCTCGGCTGTACGCACTATCCGTTTTTCACCAACGCGATCCGTGCGGAGCTGCCGGGCATTCATCTCATCGACATCGGCGTTGCGCTTTCGCAGGCGATCAAGCAGATGATGCCGAAAAGCGGAGAAACCCGGGAGAACGACGTCGAATACTGCTTCAGCGACAAGGAAACGAGTTTTCAGCGCTTCGATACCAACCATCTGAAGAGCTTGCCCAAAGGCGAGATCCATGTAATCAACATCGAACGATTCTGAGCATATCAAACGGAAATCCCCCATACACTGGACTATCAGTATATGGGGGATTTGATTTTGCAGTACTTTGAGGACAGAATCAAGGAAGAAGCCGGTTATATCATCGAACACCGCGCGACCGTGCGTGAAGCAGCGCATGCGCTCCACATCGGCAAAAGCACGCTGCACAAAGACGTCACGGAACGGCTTCGCTATATTCATCCGATCATGTTCCGTCAGGTGCGGGAGATCCTGAATGTGAACAAAGCCGAGCGTCACATCCGCGGCGGCAAGGCCACGCACGACAAGTATGCCGCATTGCGCGGCGTCAGCGATCCGGAGACGTGACGGCGGCAAGATATACCTTGGCTGCGCCGCTGCGCTTCAAAACCTTGGCGCATTCATAGACGGTTGCGCCGGTCGTAAAGACGTCGTCGACAATGACGATGTTCAGACCTTTGACAAGCGAATCCGCCTCGAAGCTGCCGCGGATGTTTCTGCGGCGTTCCGCCTGTGTCAGCTTTTTCTGCTCGAAAGTCAGCTTCGTTTTGAACAGAAGCTCGGTCGTGTAGGGAATGCCGGTGGCGTGGCTCAGATATGCGCACAACACTTCGCTGTGGTTAAACCCGCGAATATGTCGCTTGACCGGATGCATCGGAACCGGAACAAGAAGATCGGCGTGCCATTCCTCCGGAACGGACAGGAACTGCGTAAAGAATCCGGCGTATTCGGTCTGTTCATAGCGTTTGAACCGCATCACGCACGCGGCGACTTCTTCCGTATACCGGAGACCGACCGTTATGCCGTCCAAAGGTTGAAGGTATATCGGGTTCGGCATATAGCGCAGCTTTTCCCGACATGCATCGCACAGCCCGTCTTCTCCGACGTTTTCCTCTTCTTCACAGAACAGGCATTCGTACGGACCGGGCATCAGCGAATCGGCAAGAAAATCGATATGCGGTTTCAGTCTATCGGAGATCGGCATATTCCTCCAGGCGCTGACGAAGTCCCGTATTGCGTTCGGTTCTCTGCGCGTTCTGCACCATCCGTGCAACGGTTTCCTTTCTGCCGATGCAGTAAACGAGCTTCTTTGCTCTTGTCACGGCGGTATAGAGGAGATTGCGCGTCAGCAGCGGAACGGGACCGCCCGCAAGCGGCAGAATCACCGTCGAAAACTCGCTGCCCTGACTTTTGTGGATCGTGATGCAGTAGGCAAGATCGATTTCCTCCAACTGCGCAAACGCGTATTCCGCCACGCGCCCGTCGTCGAATCCGATCACTGCTGTCTTTTCGTTCGGAATGATTCGAATGATCGTTCCGAAATCTCCGTTGAATACGCCGACGCCTTCTTCGAACTGTCCGAAGCTGACGTTCTTTCGCCACTCGATCTTGTAGTTGTTTCGGATCTGCATGATCTTGTCGCCTTCCCGAAAGACGGTTGCGCCGGAAATATGCTCCGTCTTGAGATGCGAAGGCGGATTCAGAACGCTCTGCAGCAGGCGATTGAGCTCGGAAACGCCGATTGCGGTTGTTTTCATAGGAACAAGCACCTGCACATCGAGCAGCGGATCCGACGTGCCGAGCGACTCCTTTTCTTTGAGAACGAGTTCCGTCAAACGGCTCCGGATGCGGTCGATGTTCGGAATCTCTTCGAATATGAAATCGGAATCCCGATCGGCAAGCACGGGCATTCTGCCCTGATTGATCATATGCGCGTTGCGTACGATCGCGGAACGCTGCGCCTGACGGAAGATTTCCGTCAAACGGCAGGAGGGGAGGCAGCCCGATGCAAGCGCATCGGAAAACACATTTCCGCATCCGACCGGCGGAAGCTGATCGCGATCGCCGACAAGAATCAGCCGTGTGCCCTTCGAGATCGCCTGCAGCAGTGCATACATCAGAGGCGCATCTACCATGGACATCTCGTCGATGATCACGGCGTCCGCAAGCAGCGGATTGTCGCGGTTTCTCTGAAACCCTTCGCCGGGAATGTATTCTAAGAGCCGGTGAATGGTCCTCGCCTCGGTTCCCGTTGCTTCCGTCATGCGCTTTGCCGCGCGTCCGGTCGGCGCTGCAAGCTCTGCCGTAAGACCTTTTTCCTGCATCGCGTCGTTGATGCAGCGGATGATCGTCGTTTTGCCGGTGCCGGGGCCGCCCGTAATGATCGAGACGCCGTTGTTCAGCGCAAGCAGGACGGCTTTCTGCTGTTCCTGAGACAGTTCCAGACCGGTGCGCGACTGCCACTTTTGCAGATCCCAGAGTTCACGCGTCGGCGATTCGTTCAGAAGCAGAAGTTTCTTCGCCGTATAGTCTTCGATCTTCAGGAGGTAGGGGAGATAGACCGCTTCGACATCGTTGACCTGTGCTGTCAACAGGTCTTCGCCGCTGATCATCCAGTCGACGGTCTCTTCGATCTGCTCGACGGACGCGCCCAAAAGTGCGGATGCGCGCTGCAAAAGCAGATCGCGCGGCAAAAACATATCGCCGCGTTCATCGCGCGCCTGCTGGAGACAGTAGCGCGTGCCCGCCATCAGGCGCGCAAGCGAATCCTGTTCGAATCCGGAAACATGCGTCGCAATTTTGTCGGCCGTCAGAAAACCGATCCCGTCGATGTCGTCGATCAGCTGATACGGATTCTCCTGCACCTTGGCAAGGCAGAGTTCGCCGTAGGTCTGCATCATCTTATACGCCTGTCCGACCGTCACGCCGTACGGCTCGAGACTGATCAGCACGTCTCGGAACAGCTTCTTTTCCCGGAACGAATCCGAAATCATCTTCGCTTTCTTTTTTCCGATGCCGGGCACTTCCGTCAGACGTTCCGGTTCATTCTCAAGCACATCGAGCGTTTCCAGCCCGAATGTCGATACAATCGCCCGCGCCATCGTAGGACCGACGCCGCGAACGGCTCCGCTTTCGAGATACTTGATGATCGAAGTCTCGCTGGACGGCGCTTTGCGTTCATAGGAGGCTACCTTGAACTGCGAACCGAACCGTGCATGATAGGACGGTTCACCGGTCATAATCACCGTATCGCCCGGATTCAGTAGCGGCAGCGTGCCGACGCAGGTCGTGACTGTCTTTTCGTCGCTCGAAAGCAGCGACAAGACGGTGTACCCGTTTGTCGCGTTGCGGAAGATGATCGATTTGACGGTTCCGTTCAGTTCCATTGTCTTTCTGCAGAAAAGCCTCCGGGATTCGGAGGCTGTCGGTTCAGAAGTTCATTCTTTCTTCGATGTATGCGCGAAGATCCGTTATCGGCAAACGCACCTGTTCCATGGTGTCGCGGTCGCGGACGGTCACGCAGTGATCCGTTTCGGAATCGAAGTCATACGTGATGCACAGCGGCGTTCCGATCTCGTCCTCGCGGCGGTAGCGCTTTCCGATCGAGCCCGTCTCATCGAAATCGACGGAGAAATGCTTCAGAAGATCGTTATAAATCTCCGCTGCCTGCGCAGACAGTTTCTTGGACAGCGGAAGCACAGCCGCCTTGAACGGCGCAAGCGCCGGATGCAGGTGCAGCACGGTGCGCACGTCGTTGTTTTCGAGCGGCTGCTCCTCGTATGCATTGCACAGCACGGCAAGGAAGGTGCGCTCCACACCGAGCGAAGGTTCGATGACGTAGGGGATATAGCGCTCGTTCTTTTCGGCGTTATAATACGTCAGGTCCTTGCCGGACGCGTTCTGATGCTGCGTCAGGTCGTAGTCGGTACGGTCCGCAACGCCCCAGAGCTCGCCCCAGCCGAACGGGAACAGGAATTCAAAGTCGGTCGTGGCCTTGGAATAGAACACGAGTTCGTCCGGATCGTGATCGCGCAGCCGCAGGTTCTCTTCTTTGATGCCGATCGAAAGCAGGAATTGATGGCAGTAGTTGCGCCAGTAATCGAACCATTCAAGGTCGGTGCCCGGTTCGCAGAAGAACTCCAGCTCCATCTGTTCAAATTCGCGTACGCGGAAGATAAAGTTGCCGGGCGTGATCTCGTTTCGGAAGCTCTTGCCGATCTGTCCGATGCCGAACGGCAGCTTTTTGCGCGTGGTGCGCTGCACGTTTGCGAAATTGACAAAGATGCCCTGCGCTGTTTCGGGACGCAGATAGACGGTGTTCTTTGCGTCCTCGGTTACGCCCTGGAACGTCTTGAACATCAGGTTAAACTGCCGGATATCGGTGAAATTGTGCTTTCCGCAAGTGGGGCAGGGAATGGCATGCTCCTCAATGAATGCCTTCATTTCGGCTTGTGAGAACGCGTCGATCGGCTTCTCGAGCGTGACGCCGTTCGCCGCCGTCCACTCCTCGATCAGCTTATCCGCGCGGAAGCGTTCCTTGCATTCGCGGCAGTCCATCAAAGGATCAGCAAATCCGCCGAGGTGTCCGGACGCCTTCCAAGTTTCGGAATTCATCAGGATCGCGGCGTCGAGACCGACGTTGTAGGGGCTTTCCTGCACGAATTTCTTCCACCACGCTTTTTTGACGTTGTTTTTGAGCTCTACGCCGAGAGGACCGTAGTCCCACGTATTGCTGAGGCCGCCGTAGATCTCGGAACCGGCGAACACAAAGCCGCGGTTCTTGCAAAGGTTGACGATTTTATCCATCGAATACGAATTCTGTTCCATCTTTTACTCCTCCGTTTATGCGTTCTATTATCTTTCGAATTGCGGTTTTTGTCAAGCTGTTTCCGTAAGCAAGCACCATTTCTCCAAAGTGCGCATACGATACTGTAACGACATAACCTGTCGAATCAGAACGAACGGAGGAACTTCATATGTTCAACAATTTCGGCGGAAGCAATCTGACCTGGGTACTGGTTCTGCTGCTTCTCCTCGGGGATGACAACAACGGTTTCGGCGGTTCCTGTGACACGCTGATCTGGCTTCTGTTGCTGTCTCGCTACTGCGGCGGCGAAAACGGCTGCGGATGCGGCAATACGAATCGTCCCTGCGGCTGCGGCTCGATGTAATTTTCCTATTTGAAAAGTACCTCCTTTGTGCTATAATAGCCGAAGGAGGTATTTGCTATGTTGATCAAGATTCAAGGCATGGGCTGTATGCGCTGCGTTGCCAAAGTCAGAAAGGTGATGGAGGAGATCGGCGCAACCGTCGTTTCCTGTGAAATCGGCACCTGCATCATCGAACCGTTCGAAGATCGGGACAAGATCCGCGCGGCAATCGAGGGCGCGGGATTCGATCTCGTTTCGATCGAGGAATCATGAACCGAGTCGTAGTCGGAATGTCCGGCGGCGTCGACAGCTCTGTTGCGGCATATCTCTTAAAGCAACAGGGTTTTGATGTGGTCGGCATTTTCATGAAAAACTGGGAAGAGGAAAACGACGAGGGCGTATGCACCGCAACCGCGGATTATGCGGATGTGCGAAGCGTCTGCGAAACGATCGGCATCCCGTACTATACGGTCAATTTTGCAGAGGAATACCGCGACCGTGTCTTTTCGTATTTCCTCGACGAATACCGAAAAGGACGTACGCCGAATCCCGACGTTCTCTGCAACTGCGAAATCAAGTTCAAGGCGTTTCTGGACTTTGCGATCAAGACCGGCGCGGAAATCCTTGCGACCGGGCATTACTGCCGTCTCGATGCGGACAAGCGTTTGCTGCGCGGCGCCGATCCGGGCAAGGATCAATCCTATTTCCTTGCAGGTCTTACAAGGGATCAACTTCGGCGCGTGATGTTTCCGGTCGGCGATCTGATGAAATCCGAAGTACGCAGAATCGCAAAAGAACAGAGTTTTACCAACGCGCTCAAAAAGGACAGCACCGGTATCTGCTTTATCGGCGAAAGGAACTTCAAAAGCTTCCTGATGCAGTATCTTCCCGCACAGCAGGGCGATATCGTCGACGAGCACGGAAAGAAGATCGGCCGTCATGACGGTCTCATGTACTATACGCTCGGACAGCGCCGCGGTCTCGGCATCGGCGGCAGAAGCGACGGAACGGGCGAGAGCTGGTTCGTCATCGGAAAGGATCTCAAGCGGAATCTGCTGATCGTGCAGCAGGGCGAACACGAAGAGCTCTATTCGACTTCGCTCGACGCGCATAAAGTGAACTGGATCGACGGAGTCCCCGCCGACGAATTCACCTGTACCGCGAAATTCCGCTATCGTCAGCCGGATCAGGCTGTGCGCGTGAAAATAGAAGGCAGCGGAGCGCATGTCGTGTTCGACAAGCCGCAGCGCGCCGTCACGCCCGGACAATGGGCGGTATTCTATCGCGGCGAAAGTTGCCTCGGCGGCGGACCGATCGACGAGGTCGCGCCGTTGAAACCGATACGAATATGAGCGAACGGTATGTACATCTGACGCCGCGTCTTCGCGCAGCGCTTTCCATGCTGTCGGGATCGCACACCGTTGCGGACATCGGGTGCGACCACGGACGTCTTTCCGCCGCACTCTTGCAGCAGAACATCTGCGAATCCGTGATTGCAACCGATATCAGCGAACCGTCGCTTTCGAAAGCAAAACAGCTGCTGACCTACATCGGCGTTTCGGATCGTGTTTCGTTTCGTGCGGGCGACGGTTTGGATGTGCTATATCCGCACGAATGCGACGCAATTGCCGTTCTCGGTATGGGCGGCACGCTGATGACGCGCATGCTCGACCGCTGCGACATTCCGATCAACGGAGCCGGATGCATCGTTTTGCAGCCGATGCGCGCGCAGGCGGATATCCGTTCCTACCTGTATAACAACTGCTATTGGATTGTCGACGATCGGATCATTCCGGAGCGCGGACGCCTGTATCAGATCTTCCGCGCCGAACCGAACGTCACAAAACAGCCGATTCCGGAGGGCTTTCCGCACGATTTCTTTGACATCGGTTACCGATCGTTTGCACAGCGGGATCCGTACCTTGCGGCGCTTTGCAAATTTCAGCATGCGCAGCATCAAAAGCAATTTAAAACGGCTGTCGGGACGGAAGGCGAGAGCAAGCTTGCGTTTCGAATCGACGCGCTGAACCGAATACTGAATCAACTTACGGAGTGAGATAAACATGAATCTTGAATCCTTTTGCGCTTTGATGGAACGGGTCGCCCCCAGAGAGCTTGCGATGGAATGGGACCGCATCGGTCTCTTGATCGGTACGGATCGTACCGAAATCAAGCGTGTTCTGGTTGCGCTCGATCTGACATGCCCGGTTGCGGACGAAGCGATTGCGGGCGACTATGACCTTGTTCTGACGCATCATCCGATCTTTTGGGAGCCCGTTTCTTCCATTCTGCCGAACCGGTTCGATACCGCTGCCGCATACCGTCTGATTCGTCACGGGATCGGCATGTTCGCGGCGCATACAAACCTCGATGCGGCGCCGGGCGGCGTCAACGATACGCTCGCCGCGCTTTTAGGGCTTGAGAACGTTCGTCCCTTGCCGCCGGAAAATATCGGCAGAATCGGTATGCTAGCACAGCCGATGCCTTTCGGTTCGTTTGTGAATCTTTGTGAAAGCGTTCTCGGCACAAGGGCGCGCATCGTCGGCAGTATGGACGATCCGGTCCAAACAATCGGTCTCATCGGCGGATCCGGCGGAGGAGACGTCGCATTCGTCAAGGATGCCGGCTGTGACGCGTTTGTAACCGGTGAGATGAAACACAATCAGGCGCTTGAAGCGGCGTTTCTCGGACTGCATTGCTGCGTGCTCGGTCACTACGAAACGGAAAATATCGTCCTGAAACCGCTAATTAGCCGTTTACAGGAAGCAAGTTTTGATGTAAAATATGATTTAACACAATCGGGCAGAGCGCCTTTGCCCTGTCCGCAAGGAGGAAACCGATATGAGTAAACCGTTGGCACTCTTGGCTTATCAGAATGCGGATATTGAGAAGCAGCAGATCGATGCAGCCGTACGTACCACCAGCAACCGGCAGAAGCTCAACAAGCTTGCGAAGTACATCAAGCAACAGCAGGCAACGCTGAACAAGCTGAACGACGATATGGAAGTCTTCTACGCGTCCGTTTCGAAGATCAAAACGCAGTACGAGGCCGTTTTGAAGCGTCTCGACCTGGAATCTTCCGAATTCGAAACGTTGAAGGGCGACGAGGAATGCACGTCCGAGGAAATGACGGAGTTCCGTCACGACATCGAAAAGCTGAACCGCGAAGCGGGCAATCTCGAAAAAGAGATCAAGCAGCTGTTCCAGAATCTGGAAGGCGCGGTGACCGAATATCAGAAAACGCGTCAGCAGGGTGCGAAGGCGAAGAAGGAATACGATCAGCTGAAGCTCGTCTGCCAGAAGGAACGCGACGACGCGGCGGTCGATATGCTCGCACTCGACAAGAAGATGGAGGAGCTCGAAAAGAAAGTCAGCCCCGCATTGATGTCCCGATACAAACGTGTGCGGCTGCATCACAATATTCCGATCGTCGAGGTACGGGAAGGGAAGTGCAGCGGATGCAATATGGCTTTGCCGAGCCTCGCCATCCGAAGGCTGGTCGGCGAAGATATGATTCTCGAATGTGAAAACTGCGGAAGGCTCCTTTACGCAGACAACAATTGAATACCGTTTGCGGTGAGTAAGTCAGACGATCACGGCTCTTTTAGAGGTGAGGAAAGTCCGAGCACCACAGGGCAGGGTGCCGGGTAACACCCGGTGAAGGCGACTTCAAGGAAAGTGCAACAGAAAGAAACCGCCCGCTTTTGCGGGTAAGGATGGAAAGGCGAGGTAAGAGCTCACCAACGGCATGGCGACTT
>JAEEGH010021457.1_pt1 | contig 13343 bp, 13 predicted proteins | sample 9134181 | NCBI WGS metagenome assembly JAEEGH01 (sample SAMN16246544, study PRJNA631951) | gut metagenome | biome: gut microbiome; feature: rumen; material: DP-attached | host: Bos | place: Iran: Karaj | collected 2018-10
TGAGAGGAGTACATGAAGTCAAGCATGCCCCGCTTGTCGTCGTCGCCGGAATAGAAGCAGATGGGGCCGCCGTCGCGAAACCAGCATGAGTTGCCCGGAGCAACAAAGAACTGCAGCTTGTCCGAGCGCAGGCCAGCCTTCTGCAGGGCTGTGCGCACCGCCTGCTCGTCGCCGGGCTCCTCAATGCGCACCCACGCCTCGGCACCGCCCTTCTGAATACCGTCCATGATGTAGAGGAACACCATGCCGTCGGAAGTCTCCACGTCAATGCTGGACTTGCAGGGCAGATACTCGTTCCCTTTGTTAAGCAGTTGCACCTGGGCGTCTTTATTTTCCAGAAAATACTGATAGCCCCAGCCCTTCACAATCTGTAGGGCGCTGTAACGCTCATCGTCCTCGTGGCCAGGCACCACGTAATTGTATCGCGGACTCACCACGACGGCCTTCACCTCTTCCCACTCGCCGGGGAACCATACGCGGTCAGGGAAATTGAGGGGAGCACCCGAAGCATCGCTCGCCCTGTTCAGGGGCGAGGGCGTTTCCACCCGCATTTGCGGCACTTCAAAATCGCCGTTGTTAGTGTGTTTGTGCAGCAGTCTGGAGAGGGAGCTAGCCCTTTTCTCCGTTACCTGAGCCTGGCTGACGGCAGTAAACGTCAGGAGCATCGTCAGGAGCATTGCAATTTGTAGTTGTTGTTTCATTGTTCAAACTTTAGTGTGAATATATTGTTGTAGTAGTTTTTCTGATTTGCCCACTTGCTGTCAACGACGCTGCAAAAGTACTAATTTTTCCCAGTACATCAAAATATTTTGTTGAAAAAAGAAGACCGGCGCCCGGCTCTGCCGCTTTGTACCTTCAGGTCAAGGAAGGTTTAGCTCGACGGCCAGCATTACCGCAAAGTCAGCGTGCCCCTGCTCATAGGTGTTGTACTCGTCACCAAGCTCATTGGCGGACTCGCCGAACTGCTCACCACAGGAGCCGTAGCAGCCACTGCTGCCGACTTCACCACGGGCTGGCCCGGTCTGCTGCTGATGGTATTCGGCGGCTATGCCGTCATCCGTTATACGAAGTAACATCGATTTTAGTTGAGGAAACGGCACTTACAGCCTGTGGAAACGGCATTTCAAGGAGGTAAAAACGGCGTTTCAAGGAAATGTAGGCGGCGTTTCAAGGAGGTTGAAGCGGCACATGCAGCTGGTTTCCCATAGCGGGAAAAGTGCTGCAGCAAGTAGTGGTTTTCCTTACTCAAACTATAGGTTTCCCTTACTCAAACCTATAGTTAGGGTCGTCCAAAATACTGTCATCTTCAAAATAGGGCAACACCTACCTCAACAGGGCTGAAACCTCGATGTACAAAGGGTTTTCGAGGAGGTAGGTGATGGGCTAACAGGTACCTAAGAGGTACCTAACACCTACCTCAACACCTAACCTGACAACTTGGAACAGTCGTAAGATAGAATACTGACAACCAAATTCAGCGAATCACACAGGTAGGTGTTGGGGTAGGTCTTAGGTAGGTCTTAGGTAAGTGTTAAGGTAGGTGTTTGAATAGTTAATTATCTGTATTTAAGTAAGTTACAAAGTTTTAAGGTAGGTGTTTGCAAAAAATAAATTTTGTCTTGAAAAGTGCTCACATTTAATCTATTCATAATCAGCTAACTTTACGGGTGCACACCGGAACCGATTCCGGTGTGTTTCAAGTTCATTCCTGATAGTCTGACCAAACTTCCTCTACTCGACGTACTACATTCATGTGGTTAGTAGAGAACTTTGGATAAAGTGCCCAGAACAAAACGGGCCTTTCCATCTGGAGGTGGCCAATGTTTGTGTTGGTATTCCAATACATAATCACCTGAAGTTCATAACTATTACCTTGACCATGCAATAGTCTCACCTTGCCAAGCGCCTCTTGTCCGCTCACATTGTATGTCAGACCAACCAATAATACGTGTTGGTTGAAGTCAATTTGTGGAAGTTTCAGCGCTCCTTTGTAAACAGACTCTAACTCTTCCTGACTGTGTATCGCAAGAATCTTTACCAACGACGGAGGAATAACCCCATCACCATTCACAACGCCCATATAGTCTTCAGCCGTAAAGAACCCGCCTACTAAGTTCTCTGTTATGATATTACAGTCCTTTTCAAAGAAAGTTTTGACTTCCTCCGTTGCAGCAGCTTCCTGAACAAAGTCTTCATTATCATCACTCGAACACGACACAACGGTCAACGACATACCCATGGTCAGCAACATGAGTGAAAGTACAAATAAACTCTTTTTCATACGCTTACACTAATATTTTTATTCGTTTGTTTAAACTAGGGGTCTCTGATCTACTATTGCTTAACGAAGGCAAAGATACTAACATATTCAGATATAACCAAAGTAATTTCTAAAAATGTTCACCGACCCCGTGATTCTTAAAATCATTTCTGTTCAATAGATGACTTCTTTGACGATGCGTGTTGCCTTCATATTTGAAGTCGTGAACTTGGGGTAAATCTTCCAGAAGAAAAGAGGTGTTATAGCTAACGAATAGGTTCTTTCAGGATTGACGTTCTTGTTGACGAAAACCTGAAGATTATAATCACCCCCTGTGTTCAATAGACGGACATCACCAAGGGTTTCGCCACTATTTAGACTGTTGACCATACCTGCAATCAAGGTGTTCTGACTGAAATCAATGTCTGGGAGCTCGTACTTTCCGTTGTATGCCTGCTCAAATTCTTTACGATTGTTGATGAGACGAACAATAACGCCACTTGAAAGATACATATATTCGTCCGCCGTGAAGAAACCACTTTTCTGGTAAATGTCAGAATAATCTGTACTAAAGTCCTCTTCAAAGAAAGTTTTGACTTCCTCCGTTGTAGCAGCTTCCTGAACAACGTTTTCATCATCGTCACTTGAACATGACACAACGGTCAACGACATGCCCACTGCCATCAGCATGAGGGCAAAGATCAAGAATTTCTTTTTCATAACTTCATATTTCTATGGGGAATTTGGGGACGGTTCTCATGATCCACTGATGTCGGCAACATCTTGTCACACGTATGGTTGCACCCCTTCTGGTAAAAAACGCTCTTACAGCTGAATCTTGTAGCCAACGGTAAGCATGAACACGCTGTTATGCATATGATTCTCTTCGTCCCTGAATTCATTGCCCATGAACGTGCCGGAGCGTTTAGGCACGTTCAGCAGTCCCCAGTTGTAACGTGCATCAATGACGACACCGCTGAACTCGTATGACAGGCCGATGGGAATGGATAAGTCGAACTTATTGAACATACCATCAGTATTAATGTCTATTTCTGCATTAGAAGTGCTTGTTTCCGATCCGAACATATAACCAGAAGAACCTTGGTAGTTATTGATATAAGATGCAGAGACTTTGGAGTTGACTCTGTAGCCCAGTTGTAAACCGGCTTTCACGGCCAGCCCTGGAACGATGTAGTAGTTTCCCAAGATGGGGAAGTTCAGGTAGTCTAAGTGTAACGACATATCCTTCGTTAAATTACTGGAAAGATCAATGTCGCATCCCTGTCTTGTGTACAGGGCTCCGATACTGACAGCAAACTGCTGACTTACCTGATAAGATGCCTCCAGACCAGCCACAAAGCCAAATCTCATTTCTGACCCATGTGAGTCCTCACCATTCAAGCTGGTCAGCGTACCACCTGCCATGGGTTTCAGTGCAAACGACCCCGCAGGTCCCTGCGCCAATGCTGATGTAGCAATAAACATTGCAAACACCGCTACTAATAGTTCTTTCTTCATGATTCTAATTCTATTATTTAACTCATTAATACTTAGAATAAACCAGAGGACTAGTCTGACTTTTGCTTGGTCTTGTAAAAGTGCTCACCGGCGCTCGGCTCTGCCGCTTTGTACCTTCAGGTCAAAGAACCGTCCCGATTTTCCCATGTATAATAGTAATATAAGTATCCTTTTCATAATTATTTATTGTTTTTATCATATTCTCCTTTTATGCTATTACTATAGTTTATGGGGAAACTAATATAGGCAGTCTCGGAGAGGGTAGAACTGATATTGTGATAGATAGAAATAGTGTATGCTCTGTGCTCTAACGGACCTATTTTCATGAATAGATCATATGCACAAATACAATTAGTATTAGGATTATACGATTCCACAATGGATATTTCTCCATCTTTTATGGTTACTTTTGCCGATATTTCTGTTTCACAAGTAAAAAGGACATTATTATGATAAAGCATCAGACAACCGTCTTTGGTTCCTTCATACGTAATGGATTCCTTTCCGAATAAATCTGACCAAGAATCTTCCGCGTTTTCTGACCGTGTAGCATAGTTTTTGCAACCACTATTCGAAAAGGCTTGTAATGCATCACTTTTTTCTTCTTCTGTGCATCCCGTGTAACCCACTGCCATCAGCATAAGGGCAAAGATTAAGAATTTCTTTTTCATAACTTCAAATTTAATTAAGTTACTATCTACTTTTATAAACTACAAAGATAGTTGAATCCTGCATGCAACGGGATGTATTTAATGATTATTAACTGTTTCTGTTACATTTTATTTGATGGTCATTTTCTGTGTTGCTACTATCTGACCATTCCTTCTGACAAGGGCTGCATATATGCCCGACTGCCAGTTAGAGGTCCTTACCGTTTGTGATGCATTGTCAGTAGTACCACTATAGACTTGCTGTCCTGTGTCGATTTTCACCACTTTCAAAGTCCATGCCTGTCGGCTTTCCGAAGTCTCATCGATGGTAAAGGTGAGAATCATGGGGACCCAGTGAGCACTTTCAATCTATTCATAATCAGTTAACTTTACGAATTAAACCATAAGAGAGTCCTGTCAGTCTTGATTTCGCTGCAAATATAACAACATTTCTCTATATCTCAAAAAATTTATTTGTAAAAGTGCTCACTAAGTGCACTGCAGAACCGACGTTGTGCAGAATAGAAACTGACAGAGAGGTGCCGTCTCTCTGGGAGAAACCCCCGGAGAAACGGGGAGAAACTGACGGACTGTCAGGGAGAAACCCTAGGGGAAACAAGAAATGCACAGGCGTGCTCAATAAAAAGCGCGCCCGTGCCTGATATTGAGCACGGGCGTTCCTGATATTGAGCACGGGTGGGCTTAACCTTGTGGGAATATAACTTTTTACTTGCGGATAATGGTCACCTCGCCATTGGGCCGCAGGCGGATGATGGATGACGGCTTGTGGGGCTTGTGCTCCTGGCGTCGGCTCCAGCAGACGTAGTCCACTTTCTCCAGCAGCTGCGGGTCAATGTCGCAGTAGTTCTGCGCCGCCGGCTGTCCGCTGATGTTGGCACTTGTCGATACCAGCGCCTTCTGGAACCGGTAGCAGAGCTCCTTGGAGAACGCCTCCTGTGTGATGCGCAGGGCAATACTGCCGTCCTCGGCAATCAGGTTGGGAGCCAAGTTGATGGCCCCGTCGAGTATCAGCGTGGTAGGCGTGCTGTCGGCATCCTGCAGGCTGTCTATCAGCTGCCACGCCACGTCGGGGACATTCCTCACGTAGCGTTGCATACGGGCATCGCTGTCCACCAGGCAGATGAGTGCCTTCGAGTCCTCGCGCTGCTTGATTTCATAGACTCTTCTCACAGCATCCTCGTTGGTGGCGTCGCATCCGATGCCCCATACCGTATCCGTCGGGTAGAGAATCACCCCACCCTGCCGCAGCACCTCCACTGCGTTTCTGATATCCTGTTCTCTTGTCATATCTTAATTCTTTACATAACGTGCTGCAAAAGTACATATTTTTTCAGTCATAGCAAAAAATCCGGGAAACAAAGATTTATTGTCCTTTCGGTCAAGCGTTAAAAAAAGGATAAAAATGTTCATTGTTGTTCACTTTTTTCCCAACAGGCTTTTTCATTTCAAAATTATTAACTAATTTTGCAGGCAATGAAGAGGCTGACTGAAAAACAAACTCGCAATTCGCTGACCTCACAAGTAGTGTTGTGGGTTGTTGGTTTCGTGTCCGTTCTCTTCGTCACCTCACTCCTCATCATGTTCAACCACGCACGGCAGTCCATCTACCAGGAGGCTATGGAGAAAGCACGGCAGACGCTGCGCACCACCGAACTGCGCATTGACAACACCCTGAACGAAGTGGAAACAGCCACGCGCAGCATGCATTGGACCATTGAAAAACGATTGAACCAACCGGAAATCATGGACAGCCTCTGTAGGCAACTGCTGCGCGAGAACCCGCACATACAAGGCTGCGCCATCGCCTTCGAGCCGGGCATCTATCCGCAATACGGAACCTACCACGAGGTGTATGCCTACCGCAGTCACTCCGACTCCACACAGATAAACGTGACGGTGAACAACGGACGGCAGCCCTATACGCGTGAAAAATGGTACTTCATTCCCCTGCACCACGGGAAGCCCATCTGGATTGACCCCTACGTCGATGAAGAGAGCGACGAGACGTCCATCATCACCTCCTACGGCATGCCGCTACGCGACAAGCAGGGACAACTCGTAGGCGTGCTGTCAGCCCACATCTCGATGAAGTGGTTTGCCGAACTGGTACTCTCGCTGCGCCCGTTCCCTAACTCCCATGCCTCGGTAATGGGTACCGACGGACACCTCATCATACACCCAGACAGCACGCTCGAAGAACACGAGGCATTCTTTACCAAGGCATTCAACGACCCTACAAGCGATGGTCACCTGGCTGCCATTTCCATGAAGACAGGACACGTGGGACATAGCGAGATACACATGGACGGCAAGCAGGACTTCATCTTCTACCATCCCTTCGAGAATGCAGGATGGAGCGTAGCCATCGTATGCCCCGAGAGCGACATTTTCAGCTCCTACAATTCCCTGCTACGCTATACCATCGTCATCAGCCTCATCGGACTGCTGCTACTGGCTTTGTTCTGCCTCTTCATCAGCCACCGACAGCTGAAGCCACTGCAGCAACTGGTGGACGAAGCCCAACGCATGGCCGACGGACAACTGGACGAACCCGTAAAGGAGAGCCACCGAAGCGACGAAGTGGGCTACGTGCAGAATACCTTCCGGCAGATGCAGCTGAGCATCGGACAACACATTGCCGACATCACCCACCTGACCGGCGTGCTGCAACAGCGCAACGAGGACCTCAAGATGGCCTACGAACAGGCACGCGAAGCCGACAAGATGAAGGATGCCGTCATCCTGAACATGAGCGACCGCATGGAGCAGTCGGTCAAGGTCATACATGCCACCGTGGCAGAATTCCGGCAGCATGTGGCCGACATGGATGCCGAGGAATGCCGGCACATGGCCGACAAGATACAGCAGCACACAGAGATAACCACCGAGCTGTTGAACAATCTACTTGACATAGCCGACAAGAAAAAAGAGGAGGTACGCCCATGATTGAGATGAGGAAACATATTCGACAGTCGCTATCAACCAGGCTAAGCCTCCACATCCTGCTAGTCGTGGTCATCGTCTTCTCGCTCTCGCTCGGATTCCTCTACTGGCAGTCGCGCAACATCATCCGAGAAGAAGCCATCGACGAGGCATCGCACGTGCTCGACAATACCGCCCTGCGCGTCAAAGGATACATGGTCGAGGTGGAAACAGCCACCCGCAACATCATCTGGCTCGTCAACCTACATAACCACGACCAGGACTCCCTGCTGAAATATACTCACCGCATCGTTGCCAACCACCCGAACACCAACGGATGCTCCATCACCATGGAACCCGACTTCTACCCAGGCGACAAATACGGATTCTCAGCCTACTCCGTCAGACTCGACGAGGAGCCAAGCCAGGGAAAGGACTCCGTAGTCACCGTACGCGAAGCAGAATACAACTATTACGACAAGGTGTGGTACAAGACGCCAAAACAGAAAAGAACCGCATGCTGGGTAGATCCCTTCGACGACTACAACGACGGCACACTCTCCAGCCCCGACATGATAGCCTCCTACTGCATACCGCTCAGCGACAGACAGGGGAAATTCGTAGGCGTCATATCTACCGACCTCTCACTCAAGAAACTCACAGAGACCATTACTGCAGAGCATCCCTACGAGCACTCCTATTTCATGATGCTGGGAACCGACGGACACTACTTCGTACACCCTGACACCACCAAACTGCTCAAGCAGACCATTTTCTCAGGCATGGACCCCAGAGAGCATACCGACATCGTAGCACTGGGATACGAAATGATTAACGGACGGACAGGACACATGGACGTGAAGATGGACGGCAAGTCGCACATTGTACTGTACCGGCCGCTCGAAGGCACACAATGGAGTGTGGCGCTGGTATGCCCGTCAAACGAAATGCTACGCGGATACAATAGACTGAACTACATTCTGTTGCCGCTGATTGTCATAGGACTGCTGCTGCTGGCTTTGGGATGCCACCGCATCGTGAAACACTTCACACAGCCCCTGGGACTGCTGGCTGCCGAACTGCGCCAGATAGGACACGGTGACTACGAGAAACCGCTGCCGCCCAGTCAGAGAACTGACCTGATAGGACAACTGCAGAACAGTTTCTGCCAGATGCGACGGAGTATCAGCCAGCACATCAAAGATGCCGAGAACACGAAAAGGGAAACCGAACAGCGCACAATGGAACTGGAGGAGGCCACGATGCTGGCACGACAGGCCAGCGAGCAGAAAACACAGTTCATGCAAGACATGTCGCACCAGATACGCACGCCACTCAACATTGTACACGGATTCTCGCAGGTGCTGCGCAACGGAAGCGAGACAATGGCCGACGACGAGAAACAGAAAATGGCCGAAACCATGTACGTGCAGACCAACGCACTCGACTACATGGTAAGCAAGTTGTTTACTGCCTCGCTCATTGAAAGCCGGCAAACCATCAGCACCGACGACAACGTGAACTGCAACAGTCTGGCACGTGAGGCGTTCGAAAACGCCAGCAGCCTGATAACCCATACGGCAGACATGCAACTCGACAGCCACGTGGACGATGCGCTGACGGTCGTGGCCAACCGCCACCTGCTGCTCATCGTGCTCACTGAACTGCTCGTCAACGCCCTGCACTTCACCCGCAAGGGCAGTATTACCATGCGCATAGAAACGGCTGACAACATGGTAAACTTCGCCATAGAAGACACAGGACCTGGCATTCCTGCCGACAAGGCCGACTTCATCTTCGAGAAGTTTACCAAGCTCGATATGTTCACCGAAGGGCTCGGGCTGGGACTCTTCCTCTGCCGCCGCGTCATCATGCTGATGAACGGCACACTGACCTATGACCCACAATACACCCACGGCAGCCGGTTTATCGTCAGCCTTCCATTAGTTCTATCAAGTTCTGTATAGTCCTATTTTGTCGTCTTAAACTCAGAACTCGCTGGTAAAGTGGAAACGGATGTTTTCGAAGTCCTGCTGAGCCATCTGCAGCATATAGCCGGAATCGGCCAGGAAAACGTCACGACCTTCCTTGTCCTTAGCCATATACTGGTACTTGCGCTTCTTGAAACTCTCCAGTTCCTTGTCATCGTCGCTCTCAATCCAACAGGCCTTATACAGGTGGACAGGCTCCCAGCGGCACTTGGCATTGTACTCGTTCTCCAGACGGTACTGAATAACCTCAAACTGCAGCTGGCCGACGGTACCGATAATCTTGCGGTTGTTGAACTGGTTGACGAAGAGCTGCGCCACACCCTCGTCCATCAGCTGGTCGATACCCTTCTGCAGCTGCTTCGACTTCATGGGGTCGTCGTTCTCAATATACTTGAACAACTCGGGCGAGAACGAGGGCAGTCCGCGGAAGTGCAGCTGTTCACCCTCGGTCAGCGTATCGCCAATCTTGAACATACCGCCGGTATCGGGCAGACCCACGATATCGCCGGGCCATGCCTCGTCGATGGTGCTCTTGCGCTGAGCCATGAACTGCGTGGGACTTGAGAAGCGCAGCGTCTTGCCCTGACGTACGTGCAGATAGGGCTGGTTGCGCTGGAACTTGCCAGAGCAGACCTTGCAGAAGGCGATGCACGAACGGTGGTTGGGGTCGATATTGGCGGTTATCTTGAAGATAAAACCGGTAAATTTCGGTTCCTCAGGCTCTACCATACGCTCCTCGGCTTTGGTAGGCTTGGGACTGGGGGCTATTTCGACAAAGCAGTTGAGCAGCTCCTGAACGCCGAAGTTGTTGAGGGCAGAACCGAAGAAGACGGGAGCCACCTCTGCCGAGCGATAGGTCTCGACGTCGAACTCGGGATAGACGCCATCCACCAATTCCAGGTCTTCACGCAATTTGGCAGCGTCCTGCTCACCTACCCGCTCATCAAGCTCATCAGAGTCAAGCTCTACATTAACTTTTTCGGTTACACGCTGTTTGTCGGGAGTGAAGAGGTCGAGTTTCTCCTCATATATATTATATACGCCTTTGAACTTCGCACCTTGATTGATGGGCCACGAGAGGGGACGTACCTTAATCTCCAGTTCCTGCTCCAGTTCGTCCAGCAGGTCAAACGGGTCACGTCCCTCACGGTCCATCTTATTGATGAAGATAATTACGGGGGTGTTACGCATGCGGCAGACGTTCATCAACTTACGCGTCTGCGTCTCCACACCTTTAGCACCATCGACAACGATGATGGCGGAATCGACAGCCGTCAGTGTACGGTAGGTATCCTCGGCAAAGTCCTGGTGACCCGGGGTGTCAAGGATGTTCACCTTATAAACCTCTCCTAACCTCCCCGAAGGGGAGGAATCAGATTCCCCTCCTTGGGAGGGGCTTGGGGAGGTCGGCGTGTAGTCAAACTCCATCACAGAGGTTGACACCGAGATACCACGCTGCTTCTCGATCTCCATCCAGTCGCTCGTGGCTGTCTTCTTGATTTTGTTACTCTTCACGGCACCGGCCACCTGAATCTGTCCGCCAAAAAGCAGGAACTTCTCGGTCAGCGTGGTCTTACCGGCATCAGGATGCGAAATAATCGCAAACGTTCTTCTTCTTTCTATCTCTTGATTCATAATTTCTTAATACATTCTGCAAGGGAGTCTTCCCAAAAAGGTATCTCTATACCGTATGTTTGCTTAATCTTAGTCTTGTCAAGTACGCTATAGTGCGGACGGGCTGCTGGTGTGGGATACTCAGAAGTATGAAGCGGGCGCACCTTACAGGTCACGATGCCAGCAAGCCGGTGGATGGCTTTTGTGAAATCATACCATGAGGTAACGCCTTCGTTACTGAAATGATACACCCCCGGAACAATACCCTTATTGATGGCAGAGAAAATAGCGACTGCCAGATCGCGGGCATATGTGGGTGTGCCTATCTGGTCGAAGATAACACCCAGTTCCTGACGCTCACGTCCCAGACGAACCATCGTCTTCACGAAGTTATTGCCAAACGATGAATACAGCCAGGCCGTACGGATAATCATGGATTTCTGACAGAGTTTCTGCACATTCAGCTCACCCACCAGTTTGGTACGTCCGTAAACGCTATTAGGACACGTGTCCTCATCCTCGGTATAAGGTGTGCAGTTGGTGCCGTCGAACACATAGTCAGTAGATATATGAATCATCCAACCACCACGACGCTCTATGGCATGTGCCAGGAAAGCAGGTGCCTCGGCATTAAGCTTCTGACACAGGGCTTCGTTTACTTCTGCGTTGTCAACAGCCGTAAAAGCGGCACAGTTCACAATACCATCAATGGCATGCTCATCAAGAAAAGCCTCGATAGCATCCTGATTGGTGATATCCAGTTCCTGTACATCCGTATTAAAATAGGTGTGCTGCAGATTCTTCTTTTCCAACAGTTGCATCTCGTTGCCCAACTGTCCGTTACAGCCTGTTATTAGTATGTTCATCTTTTTTAGTTAAAACTCCAATGGTTCTTCTTTGTCTTTCTTGTAATAATCACTCAGCATACCTACAAACGTAGACACCTCTTTCAGGGCGTGCTGCGTATTAGGCGTAATCTCTTTCTTCTGCAAACGCAGCATCATAACGCCATAGAGCAGGTTCAGGCAGGTTTCCACCTCACCCTCTTCCTTATTGGCGCCACGATTACGCAATTCTACGATAAAAGGCAATACCTTATAGTATTCTGCGTTGTAGAAAGGGAACTTAGACGACGAGAGTAACTGCTGATGCAACTCTGTCATCATCTGCAACGTCACTTTATTGATTTGCAGGTGACCTTGCTGACGACAGCCCTCGGTATTCATCATGCGAATCAGGTTACCAAACCAGTCGGCTTCCTCCTCCTTCTGTTCTTCATTGTAATCGAATCGGTCAATATATTCGCGGCGAATACGTGCCAGCGAGCAGTCGAAGGCACGGATTGTATCCTCTACCTGCCACATGTAAAGCAGGTATTCCGCAATATTCTTCTTACGTAATTCCTGTGCGATAAACATATCTTGTATTAGAAAATATTATATAAATGCAAACTGAATAGCGTGGTGAGCAACACAATGATGCTACCAACAATTACCAGCGTGCCAATAATCCGGTTAATAATACGTATGCCGTTATTGTCGAACTTCAGACGTATCACGTCTACCAGCCATGTCAGGCCCCACCACCACAGCAAGGCACCACCGATGATACTGATGAATCCGGCAACCAACTCAATGGGCTTATCAATCTGCAGACCAAATGAGAACTGTGCATAGAGCGCCATAAAGAGGAAAACGATAAGCGGATTGCTCAACGTTACGAGGAAAGCCGTAATACCATTATGTGTCAACGTGCCTTTATTCTGTCCAGGCTTTCGCAGATTCTTCGTAGGGTCTGTGCGATATGTAAAAACGCCAAATGCCAAGAGCATCAGGCTACCAACTATCTGCAGGTAGAAACGATTGGTATCATTACTTACAAGCTCTACCACCATACCCATTCCCAAGCCGGTAATACCAGCATAGATAATGTCACTCAGGGCAGCGCCGCAACCTGTTACAAAGCCATACCATCTGCCCTTGTTCAATGTGCGCTGAACACACAGCACACCTACAGGACCCATAGGCGCAGAAGCAATGATGCCTATCAAGAGTCCCTTAAAGACAATATCTAACAAATTTGGTATAGTGTTTACATCGAATGTCATAGTGTCTGCAAAGGTACTACTTTTTTGGGCACTACAAGCAGTGTAGGCAGTTAAAAGGAGTTAAAGGCGCTTGTTTTTACCCGTAATCTTCTTACCTTTGCATAAAAACTCATATAACACAAGGATAATTTACACCAGAAATGAACGAACAAATGATACAAAAGCCCTATGTCATCGGACTTGACCTGGGGGGAACCAATTCCGTTTTCGGTATCGTTGACGCACGTGGAGAAATCAAAGCTACTACGGCCATCAAGACT
>JAEEGH010021458.1_pt1 | contig 13342 bp, 9 predicted proteins | sample 9134181 | NCBI WGS metagenome assembly JAEEGH01 (sample SAMN16246544, study PRJNA631951) | gut metagenome | biome: gut microbiome; feature: rumen; material: DP-attached | host: Bos | place: Iran: Karaj | collected 2018-10
TCAAGAAGCTTATAGCTGGACCTGCAGGTGTATATATTTGTGATGAGTGCGTTGAGATATGCTCAGATATAATTGAAGAGGAATTTGAAGAGGAACCTGAAGAGGCTATTGATCATAATATCAATCTCTTAAAGCCTGTTGAGATCAAAGAATTCCTTGATGAGTATGTTATCGGTCAGGAAGATGCCAAGAAGGTTCTTGCTGTATCCGTATACAACCACTATAAGAGGGTCACAAGCCCCAGAAATTCTGTTGATGATGTAGAACTTCAAAAGAGTAATATCTGCATGATCGGACCTACCGGTTCTGGTAAGACATATCTTGCACAGACACTTGCAAAGATCATAAATGTACCTTTTGCAATTGCTGATGCTACAACTCTTACTGAGGCTGGTTATGTCGGAGAAGATGTTGAGAATATCCTTCTCAAACTGATCCAGGCAGCTGATTATGATATTGAGCGTGCTCAGTACGGTATTATCTACATTGATGAGATAGACAAGATCAGTAAGAAGGGCGAGAATGTATCTATCACCAGAGATGTATCAGGTGAAGGCGTTCAGCAGGCACTTCTTAAGATCATAGAAGGTACAGTTGCAAGCGTTCCTCCTCAGGGCGGACGTAAGCATCCTCATCAGGAAGTAATTCAGATCGATACAAGCAACATCCTCTTTATTTGTGGTGGTGCTTTTGATGGACTTGAGAAGATCATTGAAGCCAGAATCGATCATAAGTCAATCGGATTCAATGCTGAGATCCTTGATAAGTCAGAACGTGAGATCGGTCAGGTGCTTGAGCATGTAACACCTCAGGATCTTGTAAAGTTCGGTCTTATTCCTGAGTTCGTAGGTCGTGTTCCGATCACAGTAACTCTTGAAGGACTTACAGAAGAGTCTTTGGTACGTATCCTCAAGGAGCCTAGAAACGCTCTGGTTAAGCAGTATCAGAAGCTTTTCGGACTTGATGATGTAAAGCTTACATTTGAAGATGATGCCATCATGAAGATCGCATCTATGGCTCATGAAAGAGCTACCGGTGCCCGTGGTCTTCGTTCCATTATGGAAAAGGCTATGATGGATGTAATGTACAAGATTCCATCAGATGAAAATGTAGAAGAGTGCATTGTCACTAAGGCTGCAGTTGAAGGCGAAAGCCAGCCGCTTCTTGTTTATAAAGACCAGAAGAGACTTAAGACTGCAAAATAAAATGACTGATGATACAGGCAGGAGTAATAAGCTCCTGCCTGTTTTGAGGATAACCACACATTTATAGTAAGGACGGTTAAACATGGAATTTAAGATAAAAAATGCTGAACTTGAAATAGTCTGTGGTATTACAAGTAAGCTTCCAAATAATACTCAGCCTGAGTTTGCTTTTGCTGGTAAGAGTAATGTTGGTAAGTCATCTCTTATAAACGGACTTATGAACCGCAAGAATCTTGCACGTACAAGTTCAGAGCCTGGAAAGACACAGACTATCAACTTTTATCATGTAAACAGTGAATTTTATCTGGTCGATCTTCCGGGCTATGGTTACGCAAAGAGAGCCAAGGGTGAAGTTGAAAAGTGGGGCAAGATGATAGAGAACTATCTTCATACATCCCGCGTTCTTAAGAATGTATTTCTTTTGATAGATATAAGACATGAGCCTTCAGCCAATGATATCCAGATGTATGAATGGATCGTTCATCAGGGATTTGAGCCTATCATTATTGCTACCAAGGCAGATAAGCTTAATAAATCACAGCTTCCCAAGGCAATAAAGCTCATACGTCAGACACTTAACATGCCTGCAGATGAGCTTCTGATCCCATATTCAGCTGTTACCAAAAAGGGAAGAGAAGAGATATACGACATCATAAATGAAAGACTGTAGATTTAAATAATTAATCCGATAATATAATTATAGAAACAGACTATTTTTATGAATTTTATTGTTTTTATGATTTGTTATCGGATTTTCCTTATTTTGTCCAGGGAGAAAGGAAACATTTATGAGATGTATCAGAACCCCTATTAAATCAACGATCTATAAATATGAACTTGGAAAAGGCTATGAAGATGGTTTTGAGCCCTATTCAGAGGTTGTTACCAAGGGCTGGTTTGTGACGGACAATCTGGTAAAAGTAACAAGGGATAATGGTCTTATCGTATGCCCTTATATCAATCACAGAAGAGGCCGCACATTCGTTTGCGAGAATGACTATGTAATAATAGATGATGACGGAACCAAGCATCTGTGCGGACATGATAAGATATTTGACAGATACAAGATGATCGAGGAATGACTTGGGCGTTAATTTATTTGCTATAGGTTTGTTATATAAATCGAAATAAGCTTGATTTAGTTGTTTTATTGAACTTTATATATTTTGATCAAAGATCGGAAGCATGAAAGTGTTTCCGATTTTTTTATATTTATTTTATTGACTATAGTTTTGATGGTGTTATATTTGATATAGAACAAATAACACTTAAGAGTTATTATGGTATTTGTGTAAAAAGTTTTGTAAATATGTACACCGGAGCATGTTTTTATTAAATGCTCGAAGGGAGAAGTTATGAATATCCAGAAATTTACGCAAAAGTCTCTTGAAGCAGTAAATAACTGCGATAATGTTGCAAGTGAATATGGCAATCTTGAGATAGAGCAGGAGCACCTTTTGTATTCTCTTCTGACAATTGAAGACAGCCTTATAGCTAATCTTATAGAGAAGATGGGAATCGACCTTCAGACCTTTATAGGAAGAGTTGAGAGAGCTTTGCAGAAGCGCCCTAAGGTTCAGGGCGGAAAGCCTTATATTGGAGAATACCTTAATAAGGTTCTTATAAACAGTGAAAATGCTGCCAAGTCTATGGGAGATTCCTATGTTTCTGTTGAGCATCTGTTTTTAGCTATGCTCAAATCTCCCAATAAGGAAATCAAAGAGCTGTTCAAGGAATTTGGTATAACAAGGGAATCTTTTCTCAAAGCATTATCAGAAGTAAGAGGTAACAGAACAGTTGATTCAGATAATCCTGAAGCCACTTACGATACTCTTGCAAAGTATGGAGAAGAGCTTGTTGAAAAGGCAAGAAACCAGAAACTTGATCCTGTAATCGGAAGAGATTCTGAGATAAGAACTGTTATCCAGATCCTGTCACGTAAGACCAAGAATAATCCGGTGCTTATTGGTGAGCCTGGCGTTGGTAAGACTGCTGTTGTAGAAGCTCTTGCCAGACGTATAGCAAATGGTGATGTACCTAATTCGCTTCTTAACAAGAAGATATTTTCCCTTGATATGGGAGCACTTGTTGCGGGAGCTAAGTACAGAGGCGAATTTGAAGAAAGGCTTAAGGCTGTCCTTGAAGATGTTGCCAAGTCTGACGGAGAGATCATTCTCTTTATCGATGAGCTTCATACGATAGTTGGCGCAGGTAAGACTGACGGCGCCCTTGATGCTGGCAATATGCTTAAACCCATGCTTGCAAGAGGAGAGCTCCACTGCATAGGTGCGACAACGCTTAATGAATACCGTCAGTATATAGAGAAGGATGCTGCCCTTGAAAGACGTTTCCAACCTGTAATGGTCGATGAACCTACTGTGGAAGATACAATTAGTATACTTAGAGGTATCAAAGAAAGGTATGAAGTATTCCATGGAGTTAAGATCATGGATAACGCTCTTGTAAGTGCTGCAGTACTATCCAATAGATATATATCCGACAGATTCCTTCCGGATAAAGCAATAGATCTTGTAGATGAAGCCTGTGCTTTGATCAAGACTGAGAATGATACAAAGCCTGTTGAAATAGATGATCTTACACGTAAACAAAGGCAGCTTGAGATTGAGAAAACTGCTCTTGAAAAAGAGGATGATTCACTTTCAAAGGAACGACTTGAAAATATAAGCAAAGAGCTTGCAGAGTTAAATGATAAACTTTCAGTACTAAATTCTAAGTGGGAGAACGAAAAGAGTTTAGCGGATCGTCTGTCACAGCTTCGTGAACAGATAGAAGATGTAAAAAAGGAGATGGAGCGAGCTGATAGAAATGGAGATCTTGCAAAGGTTTCAGAGCTTCAGTATGGGCAGCTTCCAGCCCTGGAAAAAGAACTTGAAGAAGCAGAGCAAAAAGAGCAGGAAAAAGAAGATTCCATTATAAGCAGCAGAGTTTCCGAAGATGAGATAGCCCGCATTGTATCAAAGTGGACAGGAATTCCTGTTTCAAAGCTTTCTGAAAGTGAGAGAAGTAAGACTCTTCATCTTGCTGATGAACTGCATAAGAGAGTAATAGGACAGGACGAAGCTGTTACCAAGGTTTCGGAAGCTATAATGAGATCGAAAGCTGGCATCAAGGATCCAACTAAGCCTATTGGTTCGTTTCTTTTCCTTGGACCTACTGGTGTAGGTAAGACAGAGCTTGCCAAGTCACTTGCGGCATCACTTTTTGATGATGAGAACAACATCGTAAGAATTGATATGAGTGAGTATATGGAGAAATACTCAGTATCAAGACTTATTGGAGCACCTCCCGGATATGTAGGATATGAAGAAGGCGGTCAGCTTACCGAGGCAGTTCGCAGAAAGCCTTTCTCTGTAGTTTTGTTTGATGAGATAGAAAAGGCTCATCCTGACGTATTTAATGTAATGCTTCAGATACTCGACGATGGCCGCGTTACAGACTCCCAGGGACGAACTGTAGACTTTAAGAATACTATTCTTATCATGACATCAAACCTTGGCGCACAGAGCCTTTTAGAGGGTATCAGAGATGATGGTACGATAGAAGAGAATGCGCAAAGTGAAGTTATGAACGAGCTTCGAATGCACTTTAGACCTGAGTTTCTTAACAGACTTGATGAGATCATCATGTTCAGACCACTTACTAAGGACAATATAAACGGTATAGTCGATCTTATCGTAGATGATCTTAATAAGAGACTTGAAGAAAGAGAGATAAGCATTAGACTATCGGATGCTGCCAAAAAGCTTATAGCAGATGAAGCCTATGATCCAAGCTATGGTGCAAGACCTCTTAAGAGATATATTCAAAAGTATGTTGAAACTATGTCAGCAAAGCTTATACTTGAAGATAAGGTAAGACCTAAGGACGTTATCACATTTGATGCTGAAGACGGTCATCTGACCGCAGAAGCAGGAAAGGTATAAGATAGTATGTCACTTGAAAATATCCCTAAAGATCCCGTTATGCTCATGTCCTTTATGAACATGAAACTTAGAGACAAGTATTCATCTTTGGAAGTTCTTGCAGATGATCTTGACATAAGTGAAAGTGAACTTAAGGAAATTGTTGAAAAATTAAAAAGCGCAGGCTTTGATTACAACAGTTCAAGAAATCAGTTCGTATAAAAAAGAAGGAAGGAGTTATCTCCTTCCTTCAAAAAATTCATCAATATTATGTACAAGCTCTGGTGGCGGCATGGACTTGAGAAGATATTTCTCGGGTTTAAGTGCGGCCACTTTTAGTACTGATGTTTTATCGCTCTTGGCTGTAAGGAACATAACAGGAATGTTTTTGGTCATAGGGTCATTACGAAGCATTGCAAAAACCTGAGGGCCTGATACAACAGGCATCATGTAATCAAGAAGTATAAGATCTACCTGATTGGTTGCAAGGAAGGTAATGGCATTCATTCCGGAATTGGCAATGTAAACTTCGTATTTGATAGAAAGCCATTCTTTTATGGTTCTGAGCATTACACCGTCATCATCTACCACAAGGATCTTTTTCTTATCAGAATCAGGATCAAGAAGAGAGTGTTCTACAAGTTCGTTCATGGCACTTGCAAGCATCTTGACGTTTAGAGGACGTTCGAACTTTCGGGTTATCTTGGCTTCCGGGATTATTTCAAATGCAGCATTGAATTCATTGATATTGCCGATAAGGAATAGCTTAATATGCTCTGTATCTATAAGTTCGCGCAAGGCTTCCATAATGTCAGCAGGAACAGGCTCTTCAAGATACATGACGTATAGTGGAGAGCGGCCTGATGTTGCCTTGATCAAACTTGTCTCAGGATTGATGCCAATTACTTCATAACCTTCTGCTTCAAGCCCTTTAACAACTGCTTTAACCATGAACTTTTTGGAATCACCAATAAGAATCGCCTTCTTTTCCATGGAAGAGTATCCTTTCAGATAGGGCACATTAGTCTAGTCTCAATATAAAAATACTATTGAAGATATAATTAATAATACCATATTTAGATAGTATATATTTGTTATTTTGCTATTTTTGCAAAATATTAAGAATTCCGTCTCTGTTAACTGAAGCAAGCATTGAACGAACTTTGTCCAGCAGCTCCTTAGAAGATTCAGGAATACTGTAGTTTTCATACAGTTCAGCGATAGCTGCATCAGCACTGTCAAAATCAAAAGCTTCAACTAGCTCTCTTATACCTGATTTGTATTCTTCAAGCTCACTTTCTGATATTTCAGGAAGAGCATCATCTGGGGCATTTTCTTCAAACATCATAGGTGCGAGCTTTTCCCTGTAGCCATGGAACAGAGCCAGAAGGAGAGGTGTTTTAGCCTCTATCTCTTTGACGTTTTTGTCATCTCCACATTTTTCAAGATATTCTGCATCTTTTGATAGCTTGAGAGCGCCTATAAGTCTTGAAGAACTCTTAAGTGAGTGTACCTGAATAGTATAGTTTTCGTAGTCGCCGTTTTTGGCATATTCTTCTATGAGCTTACCTTTTTCAGCTATCGACGAATAGAAATCCTTTAAGACTTTTTGGAGTATCTCAGGACTTCCGCAGTTCTGCAGTGCAACATCAATATTTATACCTGCAGAATCTCCAAGGCTCTTTAGATCCTTCTGAAGATATTTCTTGCCGCAGATTACGATGTAGTCTCCTTCATTGATCTCAGTTGTCTTGACAGGGTTCTTACGAATGTCGCTGATATCTGCTGCGTATTCAGGAGTGCCAAACATATGTACAGATTCTTTTGGCAGATAATCAATGAGCATCTTTTCTAGCTTGACACTGTCTACAGGCTTGGAAAGATAATCTGAGAATCCTGCTTCAAGATATTCTTCTCTTGCTCCTGCGATTGCATTTGCTGTAAGGGCTATGCATGGAGCATTAAAGGACAGATTCTTAGGCCCCATGTTCTTAAGTCTGTGAAGGGTTTCTATTCCATCCATTTCAGGCATTCTGTGATCGATGAAAATGATGTCATATGCCGTTTGAGTTACCATTTCAAGACACTGTGCACCGGAAACAGCAGTATCAACTGTCAGCTGTGTATCTTTTAGAAGACCTACAACAACTGTAAGGTTCATGGCTGTATCATCAACAACCAGGATCTTTGCATCAGGAGCGTGGAATGAAGTGCGGTATTTCTTGTGAGACGACATGCTCTTTCTGAAAGACTGGGATATATCACCCACAGGCTCTTCCGAAATGACTCTCTGCTTTATGGCAAAAGAGAATTCGCTTCCTTTTCCATATTCGCTCTTTACATTCATATGAGAATCCATCATTTGAAGGAGGTTTTGAACGATGCTTATTCCAAGACCTGTACCTTCTACTGTACGATTCCTTACTTCGTCTATGCGTTCAAACGGAGTATAAAGACGGTCAAGATCATCTTCCTTCATGCCTATTCCGGTATCTTCAATTTTTACCTTTAGATAAATGTTGTCGCCGCCGGCTTCTTCATAATCTAAAGAGAAAGTGACACTACCTTTGTTGGTGTACTTGACCGCATTAGTAAGAATGTTAAGGATGCACTGCTTGATCCTGATATCATCACCGTAGAGAAGGTGAGGTATGTTGGGATTCACATGGATGATCAGATCAAGATGCTTTTCCTGAGCCCTGATGGATATCATATTGTAAAGATCAAGGATAAGTGAGCCTATATCATATTCAATAGGGATGATCTCCATCTTACCTGCTTCAATCTTTGAAAAATCAAGGATATCATTTACCAGAGAAAGAAGAGTTCTGCCTGATGACTGTATACTAAGTGCATACAGGGTCAGATTTTCATCTTTATCGTATTCACGCAGGATCATTTCATCCATGCCAAGGATGACATTGATAGGAGTGCGAAGCTCATGAGACATGTTTGAAAGGAAGGAGTTTTTGGCAGCATTAGCCTGCGTTGCAACTCGCAGATCTTCCATAAGCTTTTGCTCTTTTCTCATGGACTGGACATAGTTGACCAGATAGTCTGTAGTCTTTTCGATACTGTGGTAGAGGTCTTCAACCTCATTTCCGGTATCAATATTAAGGTCATGGATAGCTTTGACCTTGTCTACAACATCAAGATCAAAAGAACTATGAATGACAGAATCTGAGTCGGAGCTTATTACCTCGTTGTCATAGGAGTCATCAACAAAGTCAGATGTAGCCTTAGTTAGTCGTACAATAGGCGCGGCAATTCTTTTTTGAGAAAAAAAGTTGGTGAAAATACCTGTAGGAATGGCTATATTCATGATGAACATGATAAGCCTTATGTTATAGGCGATTCCGTTTTTGTTATATACAAAGGTGTTGTAAGTGCTTGTGAGGAGAACTTTGGACAGATTGAAGGTTGCGCCTTCTGTATATACTACGGTTTCATTTCCTTCGTTAAGTTCATAAAGTCCATTGTCTGCGCTGAAATCAAGTACATCAAGAAGGCCGGTGGTTTCGCCTGACTTAGTTGATGGAACGATTACATCTGAAGAAATGGATGGAATCAGAAAGGCAGAAGCAAAGGCTGCACCTATACTGAAAATAATGCAGTCTATGGCTATAAGTGTTGTAAGCCTTGTGCTAAGTACTGATTTCTGGATAGTCTGATAATCTGTATTTGCATAGTAGACGCCATAAGGAATCTTGGATTTCAGGTTATCAGGAAGATATTTAAATATCTGATGGAGCAGGGCAAAAGAAATAAGCGCTTCAGGCAGTGCCCCTATCATATAAAGAGCATAAGTCTCAGACATTGGACGGACAATCTCTATATTCCTTATCCTGCATACCAAAAACCACCATAAGGGTCCCAGGTTAAATGCAATAATAAGCGCACCAACAAGAGCAAAACGTCTTTTTAAAAACCATCTGTGAGATGACATATAGCCTATGGCAAAGACAGTTGCTGTAAAGATGAACATCATGTAAAGGTATCTTGCATCTGAAAAAGATTTATAGATAAAAATAGTATAGACAAGGAGTATTCCCCAGAAATAACCATGAAAACCGGTCATGAGGATAAGCGGGATATCCTTGAATGTGAATTCAAAGGATACATTGCCGATTCGTACCGGGATTCCTGAGTCAACAATACAGATGGAAATGATCGTAGCACAAATATAGCAAAGAAAACTGATAAATATCTTCAGAATTTTTTGCCTAGTGAAATTACCTGTTATGTCAAAAATCAGCAACCTTCTGTTCGACATATACACTCCAATAAAATTATTAAGGAATCAGATAATTTATCGGCATTTTTAGACATAAAAAATAGACTTGCGGTTAAAAAACCAAAAAGCGGCAAAAAATGTTAGGGTGTGGTATAATCGCTAGGTGAGATTTAGTCTTATGTGAACCTACGGGTTCAAAAAATTGTTTTGTAAATCGAGAAAGGATGTTCATAAAAATGGGCAGATATTTTGGTACAGATGGTTTCAGAGGAGAAGCTAATGTAGGACTTACAGCAGATCATGCATATACAGTAGGTCGTTTCCTTGGCTGGTATTATGGCGAGCTTAAGCGCCAGAAGGGAGATACATCAGCTCCAAGAGTTGTTATCGGCAAGGATACAAGACGTTCAAGCTATATGTTTGAGTATAGCCTTGTTGGAGGCCTTGTAGCATCTGGTGCAGATGCTTACCTTCTACATGTAACAACTACTCCTTCAGTTGCCTATGTAACTAGAGTAGATGAGTTCGACTGCGGTGTTATGATCACAGCCAGCCACAATCCATTTTATGATAATGGTATAAAGCTTTTAAACGGTAATGGCGAGAAGATGGACGAGAAGACCATCGGACTTGTAGAAGATTACATCGATGGTAATCTTACTGCATTTGGTAAAAAGTGGGATTCAATTCCTTTTGCCACAAAGGATTCCATCGGATGTACAGTTGACTATGTATCAGGAAGAAATCGCTACGTAGGATACCTTATTTCTCTTGGACTTTATTCTTTCAAGGGAATGAAGGTTGGTCTTGACTGTGCTAACGGCGCATCCTGGAACATTGCTAAGAGCGTATTTGATGCTCTTGGTGCTACAACTTATGTTATCAATGATGAGCCTAACGGAACTAACATCAATAACAATGCAGGTTCTACACACATTGAAGGACTTCAGAAATTCGTTGTAGAAAAGGGCCTTGATATTGGTTTTGCTTATGACGGTGATGCAGACAGATGTCTTTGCGTTGACGAAAAAGGTAATGTTGTAAACGGAGACCACATTCTCTATGTTTACGGCAAATACATGAAGGATAAGGGCGAACTTGTTAACAACACAGTTGTTACAACTGTTATGTCTAACTTCGGACTTTACAAGGCGTTTGATGAAGCAGGTATAGATTACGCTAAGACTGCAGTTGGTGATAAGTATGTATATGAGTACATGACAGAGAACAACTGCGTAATAGGCGGTGAGCAGTCCGGACATATCATCTTCAGCAAGTATGCTACAACAGGTGATGGTATCATGACATCCATCAAGATGATGGAAGTTATGCTTGCAAGAAAGAAGAAGATGTCAGAGCTTTGCTCTCCTCTTACAATCTATCCTCAGGTACTTGAGAATATCCGTGTAACAGATAAGACTGCAGCTCAGAATGATCCTGACGTTGTAGCTAAGGTTAATGCTGTAGCAGATGAACTTGGCAACACAGGAAGAATCCTTGTTCGTGAGTCAGGTACAGAGCCTGTTGTCAGAGTTATGGTAGAAGCAGAAGATAAAGAGACTTGCAGAAATTATGTAGAATCTGTTATACGTGTTATTAAGGAAAAAGGCTTCGCTGCAAAATAATATAAAGTACTATAAAGAAACATAAGGTTATATAAATATATAAAAGACTAATATTTGAAAGCTTTTTTCAGGTATTAGTCTCTTATTTGTAGATATGCATGGGGTTACCACATGGATTTGTTTGAATATGCAAGTAAGAAGGCTGCAGCCACTGAGTCACCTCTTGCAGCTCGTATGCGTCCAACAAGCCTTGATGAGGTTGTAGGGCAGCAACACATAATAGGACGTGACAAACTTTTATATCGTGCGATAAAGGCTGACAAGATAAGGTCCATCATCTTGTACGGACCGCCCGGAACCGGTAAGACGACTCTTGCCAAAGTTATTGCTAATACAACAAAGGCTGAGTTTATGCAGATCAATGCTACCATAGCCGGCAAGAAGGATATGGAAGATGTTGTAAGCAAAGCCAAAGATAACCTTGGCATGTATCAAAAGAAGACTATTCTTTTTATAGATGAGATACACCGCTTTAATAAAGGGCAGCAGGATTACCTCCTTCCATTTGTAGAAGACGGGACTGTGATCCTTATTGGTGCTACTACAGAAAATCCATACTTTGAAGTTAATGGGGCTTTGCTGTCAAGGTCAGTCATATTTGAACTTAAGCCCTTGTCCAAAGAGGATGTGGCAGTTTTAATAAATCGTGCTGTATATGATAAAGAAAAGGGCATGGGCTCTTTTGATGCAGTGATAGATGATGATGCGGTAGAGTTTTTGTCTGATATGGCTGACGGCGATGCAAGACATGCTCTTAATGCTGTCGAGCTTGGCATTATGACAACTGAAAGAAGTGAAGATGGTAAGATTCACATCACACTTGACGTTGCAAGAGAATGTATCCAGAAAAAGGTCGCTCGTTACGATAAGGATGGCGATAATCACTATGATACGATTTCTGCTTTTATCAAGAGTGTCAGAGGTTCTGATCCTGATGCAGCGGTTTACTATCTTGCAAGGATGATAAGTGCAGGTGAAGATCCCAAGTTCATTGCAAGGCGTATGATGGTGCTTGCATCTGAAGATATAGGTAATGCAGATCCTCAGGCACTACAGGTTGCAGTTGCAGCGAGCCTTGCTGTAGAAAGGCTTGGAATGCCTGAAGGAAGGATCACACTTTCGCAGGCAGCAAGCTATCTTGCGACAGCACCAAAGAGTAATGCTGCTATATGCGCCATTGACGATGCTATGAAGGAAGTTGAAGGAAGCGGCAATCTTCAGATACCTACCCACCTTCAGGATGCTCATTATAAGTCTGCATCAAAGCTTGGCCACGGCGTTGGATATCAGTATGCTCACAACTATCCAAACCATTATGTTAAGCAGCAGTATCTTCCGTACGAGCTTAATGGTAAGGAGTTCTATTCACCTTCAGGTAACGGGTATGAACTCAAGATAAGAGATCATATGAGGGCTCTTAAGGCAGCAGAAGAAAAGCGTCTTAAAGAAGAGCAGAGTAGCGAAGAATAGACTAAAACAGAACATAGTAAAGAATAATAACTAAAAGAAAAATAGCAAAGATCTAATATATCTTTAGGAGATTGATACACTTGGCATCTCAGTATTTAACACTTTATAAAATAATAGTTCTGTACATGCTTAAAAGGTCTGATGTAGAGCTTTCTAAGTCCCAGCTTTATGACTTTATACTTGGAAATGAATACACTACCTTTATGACCCTTCAGGAGGCTTTTGGAGAACTCAGTGAACAGAAGCTTATAAATGAACGTAAAGAGCGCAACAGGACCTTCTTAGAGCTTACAGAAGCAGGAGAAGAGGCTTTGCACTTCTTTATAGGTCAGATGAATCCTGAGATCCGCCTTCAGATAGATGCTTATCTTAAGGAAAATAAGATAAAGCTTCGCAATGAATCATCTCTTCTTGCTGATTATAACAAGCGTTCAGATGGTCAGTATGTGGCAAGACTTATAGCAAAAGAAATGGGCGAAGATCTAATTAATATCCAGATAACTGTCCCTACTGAAAGTATGGCAGATCAGGTCTGTGCAAAATGGCATGACAAGAGCACAGAAATATATTCATATATTGCAGATCAGCTTTTAAATGATTCGGATTCTAAAACGGATCAACCATGATTCAGATACTTTGTAAATTAGGTTTGACAAGGCATTTGGTAACTAGTATAATAACATTCGTGGCTTGCGAAAGATAAGGATTTATCCGCTTTTGCAGATATGCCAGGCTGTTGTAGCACAGTCGGTAGTGCGTCGCATTGGTAGTGCGGAGGTCACGGGTTCGATTCCCGTCAGCAGCTTTTTATATAGACTCTCAAAGTCATGACACATCTGACTTTGAGAGCTTTTTGTTTTACATAAATATACTGATAAGATATGA
>JAEEGH010021459.1_pt1 | contig 13341 bp, 6 predicted proteins | sample 9134181 | NCBI WGS metagenome assembly JAEEGH01 (sample SAMN16246544, study PRJNA631951) | gut metagenome | biome: gut microbiome; feature: rumen; material: DP-attached | host: Bos | place: Iran: Karaj | collected 2018-10
CGTACAATGGTGGAAGAAGGCCCCTACTTGTCAGCGGAGGAAAAGACGCATTTTGATGAGATGATACGTGACATGGCAGGAAATGAAATCCCCGTTCCTATCCCAAGAGCGCAGTTCCCGCCAGCGAGTGTTGAATCAATTCAGGGCAAGACACCGGCAGAAGAAGCGGACAGCAAGTATAAGCTGGGATTTGGCCATATGGGAAACGGCATGACTGTTTGGAACAGCTTGGCTTACGAGAATGGAGATTACAAAATCGTGGCCCATATTGCGCCTGATCGTACAGTTACATTCTACGACGATGAAATGCCAGAAAGCATCAGGGAACGGATCATCCGTGAAGCAGAAACGGCAAATCCCAGCATCTCCGCAACACAGGATGCGCCTGTCTTTTCGACGCCCCCTCGCGAGATCAATCCTCCGCTTCAGGAAGAGGGGGCTCCAGACGCAATAATTTCCAATGCGGAAGAAGCGTCCCTCTCGGCATCGGAACAAGCTGACGATGAACCTATCACCATGCCTCTGCCGATGGAAGCCGCAGCCGAATACAATGAGCTGAAAGCACAGCATCCTGATGCGATCATTGGTTTTGAGCAGCATGGAAACTATGAGTTTTATGGAGAGGATGCAAAAGCTGCCGCGCTGATTCTGAATGCAAAGCTGCTCACAAAAGAGATCCCGGGCGGACAAGTGGAAGTGACCGGGTTCCCTGCCGAACACTGGCAGCGTTACTTCAGGGCTTTGTGGAGCAACGGAAACGATGTATTCCTGGCCGGTGAACAGCCAGACGGGACGCATGAGGAAACCAAGTATCTTCGGAAAGAAGATTACATTCCTCTGAACGCCAAATTGCATATCAGCGGCAGGGAATTTCGGGTAGAAAGCGTTGATTTTCAATTCCGCACGGTCAGCCTTCAGGATATGACTATGCTGCGGGAAGCCAATTACCCGATATTCCGGCAAATGTCGATTGCGGAAGTCCGTAATTATCTGGAGGATGAAATTGATTTTCCTCTCTCCTTTGATACAGAATCGCAGCCCGTTGAAGACATGGAAAAGGATTCTCTGGATGCTGCTTCTATAGAGACGCAGGACACGGCGGCAAAGGAAGTTTCCGATCAACAGGATGCTATTCCTCCTCTGCGTCCGGGTGAGCGGCTTATTCCTGCGCATGACGGGATTCCCGCCATGAGGGAGGTTGTAATCGATCTAACGTCAAGAAACTTGGAAGAACCCGTTTCAGCTCAGGAAGCAACCCTCCTTGATGCGGAAGTAACTCCTGTTTTTCATACGCAAAACGGTATTACTTATCGTGTTGGAGACGAATTTGAGTCGAAAAACAGTTACGGCGATATTGTCCGGATGAAGATCGAACGCATTGAAGGTGGCTCGGTATGGCTTTCAACACCTGCACGTACACAAGATAATCCTTATGATATATACCAATCTGTTTTTGAAAAGTATATAGATGAAGGTCAATTTGAACGGGTTCAGCCGGAGACTCCTTTTGAGACAACAGTTCAAGTTGAATCAGAAGCATCTGCAACTTTCAGCCCCGATATAACTGCAAACAACTACCGCATTACCGATGACCATTTAGGTGAAGGCGGTCAGAAAACTAAGTTTGAAAACAACATGCGCGCCATTCGCACCCTGAAAACACTGGAAAAGGAAAACCGCCCGGCATCTCCTGAAGATCAGGAGGTGCTTTCTCAATATGTGGGCTGGGGCGGCATTCCACAGGCATTCGATGAAAGAAATACTGCCTGGGCAGACGAATACCGCGAACTCAAGTACACACTGACACCAGAAGAATATGAAATGGCGCGTGCGTCCACCTTGAACGCCCATTATACGTCACCCATCGTGATCCGGGCAATCTATGCTGCCGTGGAGCAGATGGGCTTTCAGAGCGGCAATATCCTGGAGCCTTCGTGCGGTATCGGCAATTTCTTCGGACTTTTGCCGGAAAGCATGGAGAGCAGCCGTCTGTACGGCGTGGAGCTGGACAGCATCACCGGCAGGATCGCGCAGTACCTCTACCCGCGGGCCAATATTGAAGTGACAGGCTTTGAAAAGACGGATCGGAAAGACTTCTTTGACCTGGCCATTGGCAATGTTCCCTTTGGCGCGTATAAGGTCTCTGACCGGCAGTTCGACCGCTACAATTTCCTGATTCACGATTACTTCTTTGCTAAGGCTCTGGATCAGGTGCGTCCTGGTGGTATCGTGGCTTTCATTACCTCCAAGGGCACCATGGACAAGCAGTCCCCGGAGGTCAGGAAGTATATTGCCCAGCGAGCTGAACTGTTGGGGGCAATTCGACTGCCGAATACGGCATTCAAGGCAAATGCCGGTACAGAGGTCACTTCGGATATTATTTTCCTTCAAAAGCGCGACCGTGCCATTGATATAGAACCGGACTGGGTACATCTGGGCCAGACGGAGGACGGCGTACCCGTCAACAGCTATTTTGCCGATCACCCCGATATGATCCTCGGCAAAATGGTTTGGGATGATTCCATGTATGGAGCGCACCAGGAAACGGCCTGTCAGCCTCTGGAGGGTGCAGATCTGGCGCAGCAGCTGGCGGAAGCTGTTACGAAGGTTTCCGGCACTTATCGGGCGGAAGAACTGCATGAGCTTGCTGAAGGAGAAGCTATCCGGGATAGCATTCCCGCTGATCCCAATGTGCGGAACTATTCCTATACTGTTGTCGATGATAAAGTGTACTACCGGGAAAACTCCGCCATGGTGCATCCCGATCTGAACGCAACAGCAGAAGCGCGTATCAAGGGCATGGTCGGACTGCGTGACTGTGTGCACCGTCTGATGGATGCCCAGCTCCAGGAATCGGATGATTACACGATCCATGAGCTTCAGGCAGAGCTGAACACCTTGTATGACAGCTTTACCGCCAAATATGGACTGATCAACAGCCGTCCCAACATGCAGGCGTTCTCCGACGATTCCTCATACTATCTGCTTTCCTCCCTGGAAATCCTGACGGAGAATGGAGAACTGGAACGCAAAGCGGATATGTTCACCAAGAGAACGATCCGACAGCAGCACACCGTCGATCATGTGGATACCGCTGTGGAAGCGCTGGCCGTTTCCATTGCGGAAAAGGCCGCTGTGGATCTGCCTTACATGGCGGAACTGACGGGAAAGAGTGAAGATGAAATTGCCTCTGACCTGACAGGCGTGATCTTCCGCCTTCCTGCGCCGGTGGATGATGAGGGAAAGCCCCGGTATGTGACAGCCGACGAATACCTTTCCGGAAATGTAAGGCAGAAGCTGCGCGATGCCCGTGCTGCGGCTGAGCTTTCACCCATCTTTGAGCCGAACGTGAAGGCACTGGAAAAGGCACAGCCCAAAGATCTGGACGCTTCTGAAATCGACGTCCGTCTTGGCGCGACCTGGGTGGATAAAGAATACATCCAGCAGTTCATGCATGAGCTGTTTGAAGTGCCGTTCTATCAGCGGCGTGCGGTGCAGGTGCAGTATTCCAATTTCACATCAGAATGGCGCATCAGCGGCAAGACCAGTCTTTCCTACAACAACGTTCCGAACAATCTGACCTACGGCACGGACCGGGCCAGCGGCCTTCGCATCCTGGAGGATACCCTCAATCTCCGTGATGTCCGCATCTACGACACCATTGAGGATGCCGATGGCAAGGAAAAGCGTGTGCTGAATCAGAAGGCAACTACGCTTGCGCAGCAGAAGCAGCAGGCGATCAAGGATGCTTTCCGGGACTGGGTTTGGAAAGATCCGGACCGGCGCGAAGCCCTGGTGAAAAAGTACAATGAGCTGTTTAACAGCGTCCGTCCCCGCGAATATGACGGTCAGCATATTACTTTCTCCGGGATGAACCCGGAAATCACACTGCGGGAGCATCAGCGAAACGCCATTGCGCACACGCTTTATGGCGGAAATACACTGCTGGCTCATGTGGTGGGCGCGGGGAAAACCTATGAAATGGTTGCTTCTGCCATGGAAAGCAAGCGCTTGGGTCTGTGCAGCAAATCCATGTTCGTGGTGCCCAATCATTTGACGGAGCAGTGGGCCTCTGAGTTCCTGCGGCTTTATCCGTCAGCCAAAATTTTGGTGACAACCAAAAAGGATTTTGAGAAGAACAACCGCCGTCGCTTCTGCTCTCGGATCGCCACTGGTGACTATGATGCCATCATTATAGGTCACTCGCAGTTTGAGAAGATCCCCATGTCAAAGGCTCGGCAGGAGAATCTTTTGCAGGAGCAGATCGAGGAGATCACCCAGGGCATCCAGGAACTGAAATTCATGCGTGGGGAGCAATTCTCGATCAAACAGATGGAACGCACCAAGAAGCAGCTGGAAGGCCGCCTGCGAAAATTGCAGGCGGAAGAGCGGAAGGACGATGTTGTTACCTTTGAGGAATTGGGCGTGGATCGGCTTTTTGTAGACGAAGCACACGCTTACAAAAACCTCTTTCTGACGACGAAAATGCGAAATGTCGCGGGTCTTTCCACCAGCGAGGCACAAAAATCGACGGATATGTTCCTGAAATGCCGTTACATGGACGAGCTGACCGGCGGGCGTGGCATCGTGTTTGCCACCGGCACGCCCATCAGCAATAGCATGACGGAAATGTACACCATGCAGCGGTATCTGCAATACGGCACCCTGCGAAGAAACAACATGACCCACTTCGATTCCTGGGCTTCTACTTTCGGCGAAACCACAACGGCGATAGAACTTGCACCCGAGGGAACGGGCTATCGGGCACGCACACGGTTCAGCAAGTTCTTTAACCTTCCTGAGCTGATGACCATGTTCAAGGAAGTCGCGGATATTAAAACCGCCGATCAGCTCAATCTGCCTACGCCTACGCCGCACTATGAAACCGTCGTTGTGCAGCCAACGGAAATCCAGAAGGCCATGGTGCAGAGCTTGTCGGAGCGAGCTGGAAAGGTACACTCCGGAAGCGTTGATCCGAGGGTCGATAACATGCTGAAAATTACCAGCGATGGACGGAAGCTGGGTTTGGATCAGCGCCTGATCAATCCGCTGCTGCCGGATGATCCCAGCAGCAAGGTCAACGCTTGCATCAATAACATCTTCCGTATATGGCAGGACGGTGCAGATGACCGGCTGACGCAGTTGGTCTTCTGTGATATAAGCACGCCCAAAGGCATGGAAAGGACTTCTTCGCAGCAGGCAGAGCAGGAAGTCGCTGATACTCCGAAAGAAGATGATGATCTTCCGCCGCTGGAGCCAGTCGATGATTTGACTGAACTGGCTGGGTTGTCCAGCAACGCGGTCGAAAGCAATTTTAATGTGTATGAGGATATCCGCAGCAAGCTGATCGCCCGCGGCGTGCCTCCTGAAGAAATTGCTTTTATTCACGACGCCAACACAGAGGTCAAAAAGAAAGAACTGTTTGCCAAGGTTCGTGCCGGCCAGGTGCGTGTGCTCATCGGCAGCACCGCCAAGATGGGCGCAGGTACCAACTGTCAGGATCGTCTGATTGCCCTGCATGACCTCGACTGCCCCTGGCGTCCCGGTGATCTGGAGCAGCGCTCCGGTCGAATCATCCGCCAGGGCAACATGAACCCGGATGTGCAGATCTACCGCTATGCCACAGAAGGAACCTTCGATAGCTATCTCTGGCAGACAGTAGAGAATAAGCAGAAGTTTATCAGCCAGATCATGACCAGCAAAAGCCCCGTCCGTTCCTGTGAGGATATAGACGAGGCGGCTCTGTCCTATGCGGAAATCAAAGCCCTGTGCGCCGGTGATCCTGCTATCAAGGAAAAGATGGATTTGGATGTTGACGTAGCACGTCTGCGCCTGATGAAGGCAGATCACCAGAGCCAGCAGTACCGGCTGGAAGACCGGCTGCTGAAATTCTTCCCGCAGGAGATCGAACGGAATAAGGGCTATATCCGGGGCTTTGAACAGGATCAGGCAAGAGTGACTGCACATCCGCTGCCGGAAAAGGATTTTGTTGGCATTACCATTCTGGGAAAAGACTATGCCGATAAAGAAAAAGCGGGCGAAGCAATCCTGGCTGCCTGCAAGTCCGTCAAGAACGATCAGGAGTTTGGCATTGGCGAATACCGAGGATTTCTGATGTACCTGATGTATAATCCCATCGGCAATCAATACATTCTGACCTTAAAAGGTGAAATGTCCCATCCGGTGGAGCTGGGCGCTGATCCACGCGGCAATATCACCAGGATCGACAACGCGCTGGCCGGGATTCCACGCAGGCAGCAGAACGTGGAAAACAAGCTAAATGATCTGAATCAGCAGATGTCCACCGCCAAAGCTGAACTGGGTAAGCCCTTCCCTCAGGAGGAAGAACTGCGCACCAAGAGCGCGCGCTTGGCAGAACTGGACGCAAAGCTGAATCTGGATCATCCTTCTGTGCAGGCTGAAAAGAAAAAGCCGGAACAGGAACGGTGATGCGAATGACGCTTTATGAAACGGTAAAATCCAATGTGACCACGCTTCAGGCCGCAGAGCGCTATGGCCTGAAGGTGGGTCACGGGGGCATGTGCAAGTGCCCTTTTCATAACGATAAGAATCCGAGCATGAAAGTGGACAAGCGATTTCATTGCTTCGGCTGCCAGGCGGATGGTGATGTGATCAATTTCACCAGCCGTCTTTTTGATCTAACGCCAAAGGCGGCTGCGCTGAAACTTGCAGACGATTTCGGTATTCACCATGATCCGCAGCAGATTGAGACTGCAATCAGGAAGCCACGAATGATTAGCGAAAAGGAAATCTTTGAGCATAAGGTTTCCTTTTGCTATCAGGAGCTTGTGAACTATCGGAACCTGCTGGTGCAATGGCAGCAGCAGTATGCGCCAAAGACTCCCGATGAAGAATGGCATCCGCTGTTTATACATGCTGTTCACAATCTGGAGACCGTTGAACAGGAGCTGGATACGCTGCTGTCCGGTTCAGATTATGAGAAGCGGGAAATAGTTTCAGACCATTTGAGAAAAAAGAAATACCACGGGGAGGATTACCTAATGGAACCAACTGTTAATGTGCCGGTGTATCCGGAATCCGCAGCTCATGCACGGAAATTCGGGGAACTGGAACAGTATCGGAAATCGCATTTTGCCAATATCGACTGTAAAAAGGATATTGAGCAAGCAATTTCAGAAAACTTTGACGGCTTCCGTCTGAACAAACGGGCTGCCGAAGAGATCATTGCAAAGTATGGACCTGAGCGCGTCAGCACAGTGCTGGCGGCAACGGTGCAGGTAAAAGAATGGGATGGCCGTTTCTCGGCGGCCAACAAAGACTGGGCTTTTACTTTTGATTTTCCTGACGCCCAGAATGATCTTGGCTTTGATCGGCGCGACAGCTATGCTGTGACCTCACATCCTGCTGTGCTGGATGGCTTTATCAATCAGGTGCGGCAGGATATTGAGGCCATGGAGCATCGGCCGGAAGATGAACGGAAATTTGCTGTCCTGCTGACGGATACGCAGGAAATCAAAATTGTCGAATGTGATCCGCAGGAAGAAATGTTCGGAATCGCAAGAGGACTGATCGGCTGCGAATGGATTGAACTGGTTGAAGCGACACCATTAGCGGAACAGGGTTATCTGCTGCTGATTGATGACGAAGGAAAAATGAGGAGCGGAGAAATTCCTATCAACTGTATCGCCAGTGATCTGTATGCTTCTGATCAGCATGGTGATCCCATTGTCGGCAATACAATGATCGTGCGGGCAGCGGAAGAAAAGCTGGAGCTGCTGACTGCCTCTGAAGCAAAGTATTTGGCTGACGATCTGGTGAAAAGCCGTGACAAAGCGATTGAAAAAATCTCACGCGCCTTTGGCCTGCTTCCCAAGCAGAAGACCGAGCCGGAATTCGTGTCAGCATCCCGGCGACAGCCTTGCAAGAAAAATGACATGGAGCGATAATCATAGTGACGGAAGGAAAGTATCTGGTTCAACACAATTTTAAGACGACTGAAGCCGAAGATGCGATCATCCGAGAAAAAATGAAAGCTGCAGGCATCACGAATCAGTCAGTTTTTCTGAGAGCAATGGTGTTGAAAGGCTATCTATTGAAACTCGACCTTCCAGAAATCCGTGAACTGCTTCGTCTGATGAAAAACCTGACCAACAATGTCAATCAGATGGCGAAACGGCTGAATGAGCAGGGTAACATCTATGAGACTGAAATGGATGGCATCCAGCAGCGGATGGATAAACTCTGGGATACAATGAACCAGATCCTTACCAAACTGGAAGGATCAAAAGAATAGGAGGCTGTCGCAATGCTGAAGCTTATCATGAAAATCGTCTTGACGCCCTTTATGCTGGTTGCACGCCTGATGCTGGGCCTGGCAGCCTTCATCACTTCCATCGCTTCAACCATTATTGGTCTGACGGTGACGGTGTTTCTCTTGCTGGGCGTGGTCGAATTCACCATCGGTTATTGGCAGAATGGGATCGCGTTCATGGTGCTGGCGCTGCTCGCAAGCCCCATCGGTTTGCCTGCGCTGGCCAACTTCCTGCTGAACAGAATGGATCATATTCTCGGTTTCTTTGAAGGTCTGCTCTGCTGAACAGCATCATCAATCGCGGCGGTTTGTGTGCAAGATCACAAATCGCCGCTTTTCTTTTTGGAGGAAAACCAATGGCAACCACCCGCATTATTCCAATGCACATCAACAAAGGCAAAACGATTTCCCAGTGCATGAAGGCCAGGATTGATTATGTCAAGAACCCGGATAAGACAGAAGACGGCACCCTGATTTCTTCCTATGAGTGTACGCCGGAAAGCGCTGACCATGAATTTGTGTTAGCCAGAAATGAATATATGTCGCTGGTTGGAAAGCAAAATCCCAACGAGGTGATCGCTTATCAGCTGCGCCAATCCTTCAAGCCGGGAGAAGTGACGGCGGAGGAAGCCAATCAGATAGGATATGAACTTGCCTCACGGTTGCTGGGCGGTGATCACGCTTTTCTTGTCGCAACACATACCGACAAAAAGCACATTCATAATCACATAGTGTTCTGCGCGACGTCCCTGGACTGCACGCACAAGTTTCGCAACCGATGGAATTCCAGCAGGCTGGTGGCGGAGATCAGCGATGAGCTTTGCCGGGAGCATCACCTGTCCGTGATCGAAAACCCGCAGAATAAAACTGTCTCTTACGACAAATGGCAAGGAGATCAAAAGGAGCTGACTCAGCGGGATTCGCTGAGAATGATCGTTGATGCTGCGCTCAGATTGCAGCCGGATGGGTTTGATGCGCTGATGCAATTGATGGAGGAAGCGGGCTGTCTGATCAAGCAAGGTGCTCACATCAGCATTCGTCCACCGGAAGGAAAACGATACATCCGCCTGGACAGCCTCGGCGCTGAATACAGCGAAGCATCCCTGCGGCAATCGCTGGACGGGAAGCATATCCATATTCCGAAGGTTCCGCGTCGTGACTATACACCCAGCCAGGTTAAGCGGCTGATCGACATTGAAGCCAAGCTGCGCGCGGGAAAAGGAAAAGGCTATAAGGTATGGGCGGAACGAAATAATATAGATGCCAAGGCTCAGTCTATCATCTATTTGAAGGAACATCAGATCCGTTCCCTGGACGAACTGGACGATCAAATCTTGACGCTTAGGTCTCAACGGAACGCGCTTCATGCTTCCATTCGTGAGAAGCAGAATCGGATGAAGGAGATCAATCAACATCGTCAAGCAATCCGTGATTACCGGCGAACGAAGGCTGTTTACACACAGTATAAGGATTCTGGGTGGTCAGTAAAGTTCTACAATGATCATCGTGATGAAATCGAAGCACATAGGAAGGCCCAGGCTGTTTATACGGCAGCCGAAGGAAAGCTGCCAACCCTGAAGGAATTATCAGCGGAATACGACTCGCTCCGTGAGCTCAAAAAGAAGGACGAGCTTGCCCTGGAAGAGCTGAAACCACAGCTTACGACTCTCAATCATATCAAATATAATTGTGATATTCTGATGCGGGACGTTCTCCCGGAAGAAAAAAATCATACCCGCAGCGAACTGGAAGATCGCTAAGAAAACCCCTGCCCGGAAGAGAAATGCCAAAGAATAGCATTTCCCTGGGCAGGGGCTTTTCTCTTTTTTGGCTGTAGGGAATCATGCTGGATGACACAGGAATTCTCTATAACCACAGAGCTAAGCTCTGGTTTTCAGGGGCTTGGGGGCGGAGCCCTCCAACAAGCAAACTGCGCCTGGTATAACAGGAGCATTGCTTGCAGCTATATAAAATCTTCCCCTTTCAATGGTATCGCATAACTTTTTTCGAGATTGTCCTAATAATCAACACAGACTCTCTCCATTAATGTTAATGGTCCATCCGAATAGTTCAAATGGCCTGTCAAATTCGTACTTCCATCCCTCCGGTACCAGCAGCCGGATGTCCAGTCTGTGATCATCCGGTTCACTCCCCCATTCAATAATAATAACACCATCACAGGTACGCGCCGTGCCGTTAGCCCACCGAAGCCTTCCGGGATGCGGGCTGATCCTGACACTTTTCGTGCTCTGCAAAGGCTGTCCCAGTCCCAGTACATCATTTGCAATCAGTGCTCCTGCTTCCGAATTGAAGGCGTGGCATCCGGACAGAGCATGGATGTTTTCGAAAAAGGTTCCTGATCCGTCCCTCAGCTCCTGCAGATAAACATCTTTGAGTTCTTTGATCAACTGCTGCGTACGGCCAAGTCTCGAAAGTACCTCAAAACGAATCATCAAGCCGATAAACAAATTGGCACGCCCAACATTTGGATTAGGTCTGTATTCTGGTGCTGTACCCAAAGCATTAACGAACTGTTGGATATAAGCTTTATCCTGCTGGTGGAATCCGCACCAGAGTTCTAATGCCATCCCGGCTTCCGTCCGGCATGTTCCCCTGCGCAGACTGCCGTTTTCATAAACAGCGGCGTCTCCTGCTGAGCCCAGCTTCACCGGCAGCTGATTTCTGTCCATCTCTTCGATAATATTGCGCATCCTGGCACCTGCTTCCAGCCACCCCTCTCTGCCGTAAAGCTCACCAAGACGCTCTAACACACAAACTGCCAGACAGTTGTTAGGTACTGAGATCGGCTCCAGAGCGTACGACTGGTTGGACAACGACCAATCCACAAACCCGCCCGTTATATTCTCCAACAGGCCGCTCTCTCCTCGCAATGAGAGCATTCCTTCAACGAAATCCTCGACTCTGGCCGAATAACGGTCCACAAAAGCTCTGTCTCCGGAGCGACAGTAATAATCATACAGTTCCGTCATCAGCCAGAAAGACCAGTTCGGAATCCCAACCTCGTGTGGATCCTTATGTACTCCGGGATATACCTCAGGGAAGAAGCCCTTCCAGTACTGCTTAGCATCCGTCAGCAAAAAATTCTCAATAAAATCCCTCTCCACGGACAGATCTCCGAACAGCATCCAACTGGCGGAACCGTTAAATTGGGAATCACAAAGCCATCCTCCCCTTTCACGTTGCGGACAATCCATATAAATATCAAGAGAATTGAGACGCAGCGTTCTCTTCGCTCCATCATAGATTCGATTCAGGTCACCATCACTGCATGCAAAATAGTTTTCACTCTCCTCCGGCTTTGTGTATTGCAGGAGAATGGGCCGCGTAAATCTTACTGCTCCTTCAGTTCTGAAAATCATTTTGATGTAGCGGGTCAGCTTCGGTTCAAAAGTTGTAAGGTGATAATTCCCCGGAGTAAGGCTGTACCTGGTCACATAGGAGTTTCCATGTATTTCTCCGTAAAGACTCCTGTGATCGGTATTGATCAGATCAATTACGCAGTTTTTTTCTACCGTAACCGTAAAATCGATAAATCCAAGCTCTGATATCCGCCTCTCATAGATACATGCCGCCGGATGAATTCCTGGCATGATCTCCATCTGGTCATAATCGAACTTTTTCATGTGGCCTGTGAAGACACTGTCCCTTTCCTTAAGGAGCTGCTCTACAAAACGATTCTCCTGTGGAATCATGGCATACCATGAGGCATTAAACCAGGAGGCCAGGCTATAGCTGAAAGGCACCTGCACACTCTCATCCGTAATAATGTCCGTGATACCGGTAAGACAATCCATTTCTACTGCTTTGTAGGTCGGGTATCCGGTATGGCGTTTGAGAAGCGAGACCTTCTCAGCAAGGAGAATTGGCACATTACCGGAAATCTTTCCTGTCCGCCACAAAAAACTCTCCGGCGTCAGTTCATATGCCTCCAGAATACCACGGCTGTGGCTCATAGTCTCGACCATACTCAGGCGATAAGTAAGTTCTGTATATGTCCACCCCTCTTCACCTGTAGCCTGTAGTACCCTGCCTGCCTCGTCAATGACCTCGCACAGAAACAGACCGGGTTCCATTGTGCAGTCATTGCAATACTTTTCCGGCTTATTAAGAGCTACCACTTCAACAGCAATATGCGTTTCTCCGGTAAGATTGACGGAAATCTCATCCACCCGGCAAAAATGTTCTGCAGTTCTTGCCGGACCGGAGGCTGTCATTTCTCCATTGATATATAGCCTGTAATAGGAACGGGCAGCAATCAGGATTTCTGCTGCACCATTGTATTTTAAACAGGTATGAAAGCCTAGAAACTGATTATATTCCCTTATAAGATCATGCCCCCAAACAGGTTTTGCTTTCTGTACATTCACGATATAATCTTCCATGACATTTCCTCGTATTATAGAGTAGTAGTTTATAGAGCTCCTCTCCAAGAGCTTGTGCTACACTGCTGGGGATGCTGTGGATTGGTATACAGCACCTACCGCTTGACGGTTCATGAAAGGCTCCAACCACACCCCCCTTGTTTGTTCGTTAATCAGTTAGATACCGCTCGACGGTTTATGTGGAACGAGGTTACGAGTGCAAGAGGTACTGTGGACCCAGCAGCATCAATTAACCCAAAGGGGGAATGACCATGGTCTACCTTGGAATTGATGTCGCCAAAGACAAGCACGGCTGCTACATTGTAAACTCGGATGGAGAAATCCTGGCGAATGTTTTCACCATCTCGAATGACCAGGCCGACCTCAACCTGCTTCTCCAAAGGCTCAAGTCTGTAGCACCGGATCTGAGCAAAGTAAAAGTAGGACTGTTTCATGGGAACCTCCGATTATACCGTGCAGCCGGAATGTAGCGCTCTGTCCTTCCGAATAGGGAGATACTATCGATAATGACTGATAGTACAGTCAATTTGAACAGTTTAGTTGTTCTCAAAGTAACTGTTTAGATAGTTCTCCATAACACTAAACCACTCCGTTGTTTTATCCGGATCACCCATCAATCCATGGCCTGAATGGGGAAATTCAATA
>JAEEGH010021462.1_pt1 | contig 13341 bp, 11 predicted proteins | sample 9134181 | NCBI WGS metagenome assembly JAEEGH01 (sample SAMN16246544, study PRJNA631951) | gut metagenome | biome: gut microbiome; feature: rumen; material: DP-attached | host: Bos | place: Iran: Karaj | collected 2018-10
GTGTGATTACTCCTACAGAAGAACAGGCTCAACGTAATCTGAATCTGGTGATTGATAAATCTGCATTAAAGAATCTTCATGCACCTATCTTATATTTAGTTGGAGGAAAAAACGATATCGCATATGAAAACGCGTTGGATGATTACCAACGGATAGATCATGTCTTTGCCGTTATTGCTACAGATGAATCTGGACACATGGGTACCTATGCTGAAGAATTTGGTGGCGCTTATGGACAGATTGCTCTTCGATGGTTGGAGTGGCAGTTACATGGAGAAGAGTGGGCTGAATCTGTCTTTATAGGTGAAGAGTGTATTTGTGCCTATCCGGGTTGGGATGCGCAATTCAAGAATATAGAAAAGTTGACACTCCCATAAGTTCTGCTTTGCTTAAAGAAGGGGTGATTATGGAACTTATGGTCTTTCCCGTGTTCTAAGACGAATAACCCATCTTCCTTCAGTAGATGTTTCTCGAAGACAAGGCCTGGAAGTGTGTCCAGTTCTGGGAGAGCATAGGGAGGGTCTGCGAAGATAAAATCAAACTGCATATTGCAGCGTTGGATAAACTTAAATACATCAGTATTCAGGACCACGCTATTTTCTGTCTTCACTTCTCGCATCACTTTGTTGATGAACTGATAGTGGTCCCTGTCTTTCTCTATACTAACGACTTTGTCACAACCTCTAGAAAGAAGTTCTAAACTGATGCTTCCTGTGCCTGCAAAAAGATCCAAGGCTGTCACACCTTCATTGAAATCAATGAGATTGGAGAGCACATTAAAAAGGTTTTCCTTGGCAAAATCGGTTGTCGGACGTGCCTTGAAACTACGCGGAACATCAAAGTGCCTACCTTTATATATACCACTAACGACTCTCATTGCGTGAAGGCTTTGATATCAATGTCTGTAGTATCCTCTTCAATAACTATATGCTGCAAGTACTTCTGAAGAATATGAAGTAGCTCCTTTTTATTCTCAACCTTCCCAGAAAGATGTAGTTCATCTTCCTCTTGGTTCATATTTAGACTCTTCCAGCATGCCAAAGAATGAAAGGCAATGTCAGATTGTTGGCTGTAAGTTTGTGTATTACTTAGTAGGAGACGTCCCTCTTCATAAGCCATCAAGGTACAAATGCTATTGCCTATATGTACAATAAGTTGCTTATGATTATCTGTGCCTTTCTTTTTTCCATAGTGGTTTAAGAGTGCTGTGGTTTTTGAGTAGAACTTGGCATTGGGATATTTCTCTTGAAAAAATGCTTTTGTGCTCTGATCCATGCCGTATAGTACTACAATATTATTGTTTGATACAACATTATAACCCACAATCTCATTATCTATTTTATGGAAACTATGATAGAAAAACTCCTCTGCTTGCTCGTCTTCAAAGAAGTCTAGTGGAATAGTCATCTGTCGTGTGTTTTCAATTAGGACATTGACCTTCCCGAACGAGTCATTCAACCATTCTGTCTGTCTAATGATCTTTTTGAGATTACCGCATTCCGACAAAAGAATGTCTGCCTCTACAAAATAGTTTGAATATGCTTCTTCAGCGCTAGTCAAAGGATTATAGAGTGAAAAACAAAATCCATCCGCTGTACAGCGGATGGATAATGTATATTGTTCAGATTTTCTGAAATCAGTAGTCTCAATCATGTGACTTAAGTAAGAGGGATTACTCCCAGTTACCAGCATTGTTGTTTGCAGTCTCCAAGTCACCGATCTTCAGACCTGCATATCTACCAAGCTGAGTCTGCTCGTCGATCAGGTTGACGATTTCCTGCTTGTCCAGACCATTCAGATAAGTGGTGTAAGGAGTCTTCACTTCCAACAGGCAGAATGGAGCACCAGATCTTGCAACCTGAGTGATAGTATCCATCTCAAACTGAGCACCATTGCCAAAAGGAACAAAACGCAAAGAATCTGCATTGTAACCCTGGCCAAAGAGAGTGTCAACTACAGCAATCCAGTTGGTGTCACGACGGAAGTTCTGCAAACCTGCCTCTGCAATAGCTTTAGCATCGCCCTTCTTGATGATATCCATAGCCTTCTTCTCTGTCATACCGCTTTCCAACTGAGCATCAGAAAGTTCGCCCTGCTTGAATACGAAAGGAATCTTCTCAGTCTTAACAAAGTGAATCAGTGAATCAAAGTTATCGGTGTACTGCTGATTGTGCAGATTGCGATACTGTTCCTGAGCTTTGCGAATGTCAATCAGACGAGTCTGAACAGCAGCGTCACGAACGTCTTTCTCTTTCTGGAAGTTGATTGGGCCCATGATACTTGCATAGCAAATGTACACCAGAGCGACAATACAGATGGCTAAAATAGCATTAAATACTGTTTTCATGATAAATATGTTTTTTAATTATTATATTCGCACTGCAAAAATAAGGGAAATAATTTTAATATTTCTCTTTTAAACGAACTTTTTATGCTTTAAACATGCTAAAATTCTATTTCACGGAACAAATTAAGGAAAATTTTCCGTATAAACCAACACTTGAGCAAGAAAAAACTTTAAATATGTTATCAGAATACTATTTAGAGGCTCAAGGCAAGGCAATTTTGCTTCTGAAGGGGTATGCTGGTACAGGTAAGACATCACTCATGGCTGCCTTTGTCCAGGCGCTTTATAAAATGAAACAGAAGGTAGTGTTGCTTGCTCCAACAGGGAGGGCTGCCAAAGTTTTTGCTGCATATGCAGGAAAGCCAGCTTACACCATTCATAAGAAGATTTACCGTGAACAATCCTTCTCTGGTGAAGGGGGAAGCTTTGTCATAAACGACAATCTTCATAAGCACACTTTATTTATAATTGATGAGGCCTCTATGATAGCCAATGATGCATCTTCTGGTAGTACTTTTGGGACTGGATATTTGTTGGACGACCTGATTAACTACGTTTATTCTGGAGAAGGATGCCGCTTAATCATGATGGGGGATACGGCCCAACTTCCTCCTGTTGGTGAAGAGTTCAGCCCTGCATTAGATGCAGTATGTTTGAACGGCTATGGATTGGAAGTCAGGGAGATGGAAATGACAGAAGTACTTCGTCAGGAACAAGATTCTGGTATCTTGTGGAATGCCACAATGCTGCGTGAGCAGATTATGAAGGAGGACTTTACCATCCTCCCAAAGTTTAGGATTAAGGGTTTCGCAGATATTTGTGTGATATCAGGAGAGGATTTGATAGAAACCATTTCCAATTGTTACGATCGTGATGGGATAGATGAAACCATTGTGATTTGCCGTTCCAATAAGCGAGCCAATATCTATAATAACGGCATTAGGGGCAGAATCCTTTGGCGAGAAGAAGAGTTAGAGAGTGGCGATATGCTGATGGTGACGAAGAACAACTATTTTTGGACAGAGAAAGAGCCAGAGATGGATTTCATTGCTAATGGGGATATGGCTCGTGTAGTGCGCGTTAGAGGAGAACGTGAGATGTATGGTTTCCGTTTTGTGGAAGCCACTTTGGCTTTTCCTGATTATAATGAGCTGGAAGTGGATGTCAACCTTCTTCTGGATACTTTGAAGAGTGATGCTCCTTCACTTTCTAAAGCGGATAGCGAAAGACTCTACACACAAGTAATGGAGGATTATTCAGATATTTCCATTAAGCGAGAGAGGGTAATGAAATTGAAATCCGACCCCTACTTCAATGCCTTGCAAGTAAAGTATGCCTATGCAGTCACGTGTCATAAGGCTCAGGGTGGTCAGTGGAAGAATGTTTTTCTTGATCAGGCTTATGTCAATGAGGAGTTCCTTACACCAGATTATTTCAGATGGTTATATACTGCAGTGACTCGTGCAACGGATACATTATTTCTTGTGAATTATCCTAAGAAGAACATAGAGTAATACATTTTGAGAAAGAAAGAGTTTAGACAAAAAACAGCAGCTATATGTTTCAACGTGAAGCATATAGCTGCTGATAATATTTTTAGAATTGGGTGCTTTAATTAACGCAGAGTTCCACAACTTTATCTACTGCAGCAGAAAGACCTTCCTTGTTCTTTCCACCAGCAGTAGCGAAGTGTGGCTGACCACCACCACCGCCTTGAATTAATTTCGCGGCTTCGCGTACCAACTTACCTGCATTGAGCTGACGGTCGTTTACCAGATTATCACTGATCATCACATTCAGTGAAGGCTTATCTGCAGAGAAGGTACCAATGACAGCAAGCATATTCTCAGGGATGGCTGCACGCAACTTAAATACCAAATCCTTCGCAGCATCGGGTGCCAAAGGTAAAACAGCTTTGACTACCTTCATGCCATCGATTTCTTCCACACGTCCCAATAGTTGGTTCTTTATGGTTTCAACAGCCTGTGCTTGGAATGATTCTATTTCCTTCTTCATACCATCATGCTCTTCGATGTACTTCTTCAGCACGCCAGGAAGGTCTTTGGCATTGTTGAACAACGCACGCACGGCATTGAGGGTGTCTTCCATCACATAGAGAGACTCCTCGAAATTCTGACCAGTAATGGCCTCAATACGACGAACACCAGCAGCTACACTGCTTTCAGAGAGGATCTTAAAGAAACCTATGTGACCAGTGCTCTGTGCGTGGATACCGCCACAGAACTCTACGCTGTCACCAAACTGGATGACGCGTACTGTATCGCCATATTTCTCTCCAAAGAGGGCGATAGCTCCCATTTTCTTGGCTTCTTCTATAGGAGTATCACGATGTTCTTGCAAAGGAAGGTCAGCACGGATCTTGGCATTAACCAATCGCTCTACCTGTCGAAGTTCTTCATCTGTCACTTTCTGGAAATGAGAGAAGTCGAAACGAAGAGTATTGCCTGATACAAAAGATCCCTTCTGCTCTACATGCTCCCCTAATACCTGACGTAAAGCTTGATCGAGCAAGTGCGTAGCAGAGTGATTTGCAGCACTGGCATTTCGCTTGTCCACATCCACGCAAGCCATGAATTCTGCTTCAGGATGCTCTGGCAATTTGGTAGTGAGATGGATATTAATACCATTCTCATGCTTGGTATCCGTAATCTCAATGGTTTCATATTCACTGACAATGACGCCACTCTCACCAACTTGACCTCCCATCTCTCCATAGAAAGGCGTATAGTCGAATACCAACTGGTAGAAAGTATTCTTCTTTTGGGTGACTTTGCGATATCGCAGTATGTGGCATTCATGCTCAGTGAAATCATATCCTACAAACTGAGGCTCGCCTTCACGCAAGATAATCCAGTCGCCTGTTTCCATGGCAGCTGCATTGCGTGCACGTTCTTTCTGTTTCTGCATCTCTTCATTAAACTGTTTTTCGTTCACAGAAATACCGTTCTCACGACAAATCAATTCAGTAAGGTCGAGAGGGAATCCGTAAGTATCAAACAAGGTAAATGCTTGTACACCATCAAGTTCGGTTTTACCTGAGGCTTTCAACTCTTCCATGGCCTTGGTTAGCAGGCCGATACCATTGGAGAGGGTGCGCAGAAATGCATCTTCTTCCTCTTTCATCACTTTGCTAATCAACGTCTGCTGTGCCACAAGTTCAGGATAAGAGTCTCCCATTTCTCTAGTAAGCACAGGTAATAATTTATAGAGGAAGGCTTCTTTTTGTCCTAAGAAAGTGTAAGCATAACGTACAGCACGACGCAGTATACGACGAATCACATAACCAGCTTTGGCATTGCTAGGAAGCTGTCCGTCAGCGATGCTGAAAGATACGGCACGAATATGGTCAGCAATCACACGCATGGCAACATCTGTTTCTTCCTTGTTGCCATAATTCAAACCAGAAAGGCGTTCGATTTCATGAATGATAGGCTGGAAGATGTCTGTGTCATAGTTGGAATGCTTTCCTTGAAGGGCACGCACCAAACGCTCGAAACCCATACCTGTGTCGATGACGTTCATGGAAAGTTTTTCCAAAGAACCGTCAGCCTTACGATTGAACTGCATGAATACGAGGTTCCAGATTTCAATGACTTGTGGATCATCTTTATTTACTAATTCACGACCAGGCACTGTTGCCTTCTCCTCGGGTGTGCGACTGTCGAGATGGATTTCAGAACAAGGCCCGCAAGGACCTGTATCACCCATTTCCCAGAAATTATCATGTTTATTGCCATTGATGATATGATCAGGAGACACATGCTTTGCCCAATATGAGGCGGCTTCATCATCGCGTGGTATATTCTCTTCAGGAGATCCTTCGAAGACGGTGACATAAAGGTCGTCAGGATTCAGTCCCAAAACATCTACCAAATATTCCCATGCCATATCAATGGCACCCTCCTTGAAATAATCTCCAAAGCTCCAGTTGCCCAACATTTCGAACATGGTGTGATGGTAAGTATCATGGCCTACTTCTTCCAAGTCGTTGTGTTTACCACTTACACGTAGGCACTTCTGTGAATCGGCTCTACGACGTGGTTCTGGATCTCGAGTGCCCAAAATAATATCTTTCCACTGATTCATACCAGCATTGGTGAACATCAGTGTAGGATCGTCCTTAATTACCATAGGAGCAGAAGGCACAATAAGATGGCCTTTTGACTCGAAAAACTTCTTAAATGATTCGCGTATTTCGTTAGCAGTCATCATAGTAAAACTTTTTCTTAAAAAAACTGTGCAAAGATAAGATGAAATTATTATTTTTGCAACACACCTAATATATAATATTCTAAGAAGATGCTGAACTCAACAAATGATTTAAAACTTTATTACTCCATAGGGGAAGTATCCCAAATGTGTGGAATCACTGAAACGACATTGCGTTATTGGGAAAGAGAGATACCTCAATTGAAGCCAAAGAAGGCAGGACGCAACATACGTCAATATACCAAGGAGGATCTTGAGATTGTCAGACTTATTCAGCATTTGTTGAAAGAACGTGGAATGACAATAGAAGGCGTTCGTAAGCGCTTAAGCAAAAACAAGGAGGCTGCCTCAAAAGATGCTGAAGTGGTGGAGCGTTTGCGTGGAATTAGGCAGAAGCTTGTTCAGATGCGTGATGCATTAGATGCGTTTACTTATCAACAAGTGGATGATTTGAAGGATAATATTGCGTCTATTTCTGAACCTACTCCCTGATGATGTTCTTAATGTTCTTGATCTTCTTCAAGCCATTGATGATGGTCTGGACATCTTGAACATCGTAAGCGTATAGTTGGATATCTCCATGGAAGATGCCTTCGTTGGTTTCTATGGACAACTTGCGGATGTTTACATTGAATTGACGAGAAATAATCTGGGTGACATCATTGACCAGTCCTAAGCAATCCACGCCTTCGATGTGCAGTGTCACAATGAAGGAAAGTTGTCTGTGTGTATCCCATTGTGTAGCAAGAATTCGTCTGCCATAACTGCTTTTGAGTTTCATGGCAACAGGACATTGACGCTTGTGGATAATGACATTTCCATTATCGTCAATATATCCTAAAACATCATCTCCAGGGATTGGATGACAACAATCTGCCATCTTATACTTGCTCTGAATGGCTTCTTCGTCAAGTTTAATGATCTGCTTAGTATTGATTTTTTCTTTCTCTTGCGGAGAATCTGGTTGTGGTTTGCTATTTTTGTCTTGTTTGTCTCCTTTAATAAATGGTATTTTGAGGAATTTCTTCCATCCAGAGTTTTGTTTGCCTTTCAACTCATTCAAATCATTCTCATTCAATACTAACTTCTTGGAACCTATTTCAGTGAGGAAAACTTCAGGAGTCTTATTGTGTAATCTTGCAAGTCTTCCTATCAATGCTTCGTCGGCATGTAGGTTCTCTGACTTAAGCAAATCATTTAAGATTTTAACTCCCTCGGCTTGAAGGGCTTTTGATTCTTTTCGAAGAATCGAAGCAATCTTATTTCTAGCTTTGGCAGTCGCAGCGATGCTCAACCATTCTGATTGGACATGCTGTGATCTTGAAGTCAGCACCTCTACTTGGTCGCCACTTTGCAACTTGTGGCTAAGTGGGACCAACTTGTGATTCACTTTAGCTCCGATGCAATGACAGCCGATTTCTGTATGAAGAGAGAATGCAAAGTCTAAGGCTGTGGAGTTTTGTGGCAAAGTTTTTATTTCACCCTTAGGTGTGAACACAAAGATCTCTTGTGCGAAAAGGTTTAGTTTAATGGTGTCCAAAAAGTCTATGGCATCTGGTTGTGGATCATCCAGAATCTCCTTAATGGTATTTAACCATTTCTCCAGTTCTCCTTCGTCTTCTCCTACAGCTCCTTCTTTGTATTTCCAATGGGCGGCAAAGCCTTGCTCAGCAATGTCGTTCATGCGCTCACTCCTGATCTGTACCTCAATCCATTGACCGTTATTGGCCATCAGCGTAACGTGCAATGCCTGATAACCATTGGATTTCGGGTGACTAACCCAGTCGCGTATACGATCGGGGTGTGCCTTATAGATTTTGGAGATAGATACATAGATATCAAAACAATCGTTCAACTCTTCCTCTTTACTTTTAGGTTCAAAGATGATACGTACTGCCAGAATGTCGAATACTTCTTCGAAAGGCACATGTTTTAATTGCATCTTGCTCCAGATGGAATAGACCGTCTTTACACGAGCCATGATACTGTATTTCAGCCCCATCTTGTCTAGTGCCTGGCGGATAGGTGCGGTAAATTCCTGGAATACCTTGTCACGTTCAGAAGCAGTGGCTTCCAGTTTCTTCTTTATGGCATTGTACTCCTCTGGATGCTCATACTTGAAGCTCAGATCTTCAAGTTCAGATTTTATCTTGTTCAGTCCCAAGCGATAGGCGAGGGGAGCATAGAGGTAGAGCGTTTCTCCTGCTATTTTATATTGCTTGTTGGGTGCTTGTGAAGCCAACGTGCGCATATTATGCAGACGGTCAGCTATTTTGATGAGAATCACACGAATATCGCTTGACATGGTGAGGAGCAACTTCTTGAAGTTCTCTGCTTGTGCGGAAGCATGGTCACCAAAAATACCTCCAGAAATCTTGGTTAATCCGTCAACGATTTGTGCAATCTTCGCTCCGAAAAGATTCTCAATATCTTCAGTTGTGTAATCAGTATCTTCCACGACATCGTGAAGTAAGGCTGCACAGATAGAAGTAGAACCTAATCCTATTTCATTACAAACAATCTTTGCAACTGCCAAAGGGTGCATGATGTAAGGTTCACCAGAGAGGCGCTTCACACCACGATGGGCTTGATTGGCAAAATTAAAGGCCTTCGTGATTATTTCTACACGTTTACGGTGGTTAGTGGCAAGATAATCATTCAGCAACCCTTCAAAAGCTTGCTGTATCATCTCATCATCTGTCATTTCCTTATGTTCGTTAAGGTCTTCCATAGTAAACGTGATTAATGCTTCACACAAAGATACATAAAAAGTTCTAAAAAGGTGCTATTTTACTCTAAGGTTTTTGCCTGCAGTGATTTTGGAACCTGAAATACCATTCAAACTACGAAGTCTGGCAACGGTTGTTCCATAACGCGCAGCAATGGTAGAAAGTGTTTCACCTGACCTAATTTTATGGTAGGTAGGCGTATTTCCACTTGCTGCACTGGTTCTACTAGAACTAGAAGAAGTGCTTCTGGAAGCGGTAGTCCTTGTATTCGTTGGCACGCTTGCTGTCCTTCTATTCTTAAAAAACTGGGCACTCTTATAAGCCAGGATGTCATCTTGTTTCTCAAGGAAGGCTGAAACATATTTTTGGGGAAGTCTCAGGGTTTGGGCCTTTGTATCTCCAGGTATGATATTCTGTCTGAATTGTGGATTCAGGCTTTTCAATGCATCCAACTCTACATCACAAACTTCAGCGATTTGTTGCAGATGAATACGTTGATTTACTTGTATTGTATCACTGGCAACTGGCAATGTGGTTTCCTTCGGACAGATATTGTGCTTACAGTAATAGTTCATCACATAATTTGCTGCAATGAAGGAAGGTACATATCCTTGAGTCTCTGTGCGCAGGTAATTGTAGATTTCCCAATAGTCTCTTTTCCCTCCTGCCCGAGTGATGGCTTTATTGATATTGCCAGGACCACTGTTGTATGCAGCAATGACCAGTGTCCAATCGTGGTAGATGTCATACAGGTCTTTCAGATAACGTACTGCTGCCCATGTGGATTTGATAGGATCACGACGTTCATCCAATAAACTGTTGGTTTCCAAACCATAAATCTTACCTGTCGCAACCATAAACTGCCAGAGACCTGCTGCTCCTGCACGTGAAACGGCATTGGGATCAAGGGCAGATTCGATAATTGGAAGGTACTTAAGCTCCATTGGAAGGCCATAGGCTTCTAAAGCCTCTTCGAAGATAGGCATGTAGAAATTACTGGCACTCACCATATAAGACACCCTTTCACGGAGGTTGGTCGTATAGAGGTCGATAAATTTGCGCACTACTTCATTGAAAGGCATCTCAATGACGGTGGGCATGCGGGAAAGACGATCCATGATAACAGAATCGCTTACGACAGGGTTCACGTTCTCCATATTACAGTCGGAAACCGTACTGATAAGATTCTTCACTTTCCAGTCGGCCAGAAGGCTGTCGATAGGATAAGTCATACTCAGAGGCAGTCCTATTTCTTCTTTCTTTTCCTGTCCATTCTCATGAACGATAACCTCTATGCTTTCTCCTACTTCTTGTCCGAGCACTGGAAAAGTGCCTCCCAAGAGGAATCCGCATAGCAAGCTTTGGATGATAGTTCTAAGTCTCATATTGGGTCTTTATTATTATCTAGTTTAAAAAGTGAAACTGCATTGTACACCTACCGATTGCTTGGATTTGAAACCTGTTGCTCCATTCAGCAGAGTTGGTTCCACTCGCATGCTCAAATCGGGCGATATGTCGAAATTCGACAGTTCCGCATCTATGTAGGCATCTACTACTGACAGCAGATATACACCAACAAAAGCGAAAATGCTGAGGTCTCTATATTTTCTGTACATATCTTTTCGTTTGCGAAGCACTTCCGTAATCTGATTGTGCGATGTACGTCTCAGATAACTGGCAGGCAGAAGGTCGGTAATGTTGCTTGAGCTCCAATTATTGTTCACGGCATCTTTATAAGCATTGGCATAATCCTTATACATTCGATTATTCCAATTCAGTGCATATGTACATCCCACAAAGCCACCATAGAAAATAGGCAACTTCCAATATTTCCTGTTGTATATTTGTCCACCTCCTGGAATGACAATAGCCAACCAAGTGGCTTTAGTAGGGTTAGGAATCCATACATTGCTATTGACGCCCACTTTCTGTAGGCTGTCTTCCAGCATCTGAGGACTGATGGGAGGAATTTCTGGAGTTAACAATGTGCTATCTGTCAGTGGACCTTGGAGTCTCCTTCGTTCTGCTCTTGGAATATCTTGCCCGTATGCATTGAGCATCAGTGCCTCTGTCAAACATAACAAGATAGCCATCAGCCATCGGTATGTGAATCCTTTCAGCTTCATCTTTTTTTCATCCCATCAAAGAGTACCATGATTCTTTCAAGCTCTTCTTCATTATTGAAAGGGATGGTTATTTTGCCTTTACCTTTCTCGGAACAAGTAAATTGTACATTGGTTTGGAAGAATGTGGACAATTGCTGCTTCAGCAAATTGAACTCTTTGGGAAGTCTGGTTTGAGTCTTCGCATTAGGTTCATCGCCATTTAGAAATGCTTTAACCAATTCCTCTACCTTACGTACGGAGTAATCACGGTTTAGTATATCTTCGTAGAGTTTCATCTGCTTTTTGGGATCATCCAATGCGAGAAGCGCACGCGCATGTCCCATGTCAATCTGTTTATTCTGCAAGCCCAACTGTATAGGAGCTGGAAGCTTGAGTAGTCGCAGATAGTTGGCAATGGTGGCCCTTTTCTTTCCTACACGTTCGCTTAGTCGTTCTTGTGTCAATCCATACTGATCGAGCAAATGCTGATAAGCCAAGGCTATTTCCACAGAATTCAAATCCTCGCGTTGGATGTTCTCTATCAATGCCATCTCCATCACATTTTCATCATCAGCGGTGCGGATGTAAGCAGGGATAGTGGTGAGATGAGCCATTTGTGAAGCTCGGAATCTACGTTCTCCAGCAATAATTTGATATTCATCGTCAGAGAGTTTACGTAGCGTAATAGGCTGTATGATACCTATTTCTGTAATAGAATCTGCCAATTCTTGCAAAGCCACAGGATCGAATTCCCGACGTGGCTGATTAGGATTAACCTTGATCTTACTCAGTTCTATCTCATTGATGGAGGAAGACCCTTCTGTTTGGATATTGTCCATATCGAGCAAGGCATCCAAACCTCTTCCCAATGCATTTCTCTGTTGTTTAGCCATCTTGCTTTACTCCTTTCCTTCGTTTCTGCTGATAAGTTCCTTTGCCAATGCCATGTGGTTCTTCGCACCGTTAGAATCAGCATCGTAGAGAATAGCGGGTACTCCGTAGCTAGGAGCCTCACTCAGTTTCACATTGCGCTGAATCACAGTGTTGAAGACCAATTCTTGGAAATGGCGTTTCACTTCATCGTAGATTTGATTGGCTTGACGAAGACGTGAATCGTACATAGTGAGAAGGAAGCCTTCAATCTCCAATGTAGGGTTCAGTCTCGACTTTATGATTTTGATGGTGTTCAAGAGCTTGCTGATACCCTCCAGCGCGAAATATTCTGCTTGAACGGGAATAATGACAGAATTGGAGGCTGTTAGTGAATTCACAGTGATGAGTCCCAAAGAGGGAGAGCAATCTATCAGTATATAATCAAAATCGTCTTTCAAAGGTGCCAGCACATTACGCATGATTTTCTCGCGATTTGGCATGTTGAGCATCTCTATTTCTGCTCCTACCAAATTGATGTGTGAAGGGATTACTTTCAGTGTTTCTATTTCTGTGTCATGAATAGCCTCCTTCACATTAGCATTGTCAATCAAGCACTCGTAAATGGAGCATTCCACCTGCTTGATGTTGATGCCTAATCCTGAAGAAGCATTAGCCTGAGGGTCAGCGTCAACGACCAGCACTTTTTTTTCCAATGTGGCCAATGATGCTGCCAAATTAATGGTGGTAGTGGTCTTTCCCACACCTCCCTTTTGGTTGGCTAAAGCGATAATTTTACCCATAATAATCTATTTATACCTATATTATAAAATGCAAAGATAGCACAATTCTTTGTGCTATCCTTATTTCAGCCTATTTTTTTGATTTTTTAAGGGCTGTGTGTATGGGAAAAGACGTAAAGGTTTAGAAGATTCTTATTCGATCGTTACCCAATGACTTCCACCGTCAGCACTATCCACTACGGCATGAATAAACTTCACACCCATCACACCGTCAGATATTGTTGGGAAATCGAAGCAAGAATAGTCTTTGCCGTGTT
>JAEEGH010021467.1_pt1 | contig 13340 bp, 6 predicted proteins | sample 9134181 | NCBI WGS metagenome assembly JAEEGH01 (sample SAMN16246544, study PRJNA631951) | gut metagenome | biome: gut microbiome; feature: rumen; material: DP-attached | host: Bos | place: Iran: Karaj | collected 2018-10
CCGAGTGTATCAACAACACGATGGACATGTACCAGACGCTGACCGGACTCCAGAACGGAATCTATGAGTTGCAGGTGAACGGTGCCTTCCGTCCGACTCCCTACGACGACTACTACAACGTCAACTATGCCGCAACACTCTACGCCAACGGCACACACAACTTCTTCCAGACAAACATCGAGGATATGATAGACGTGGAAGATGCCATCGATGGCGAGAACTGCAACATCACCGGCCCAGTCTCAGACTTTGCCATAACGGATGAGAACGGCGATGTGATTGGCTACACCATGCAAGGTATTGTCAGCTGCTGCAATGCTTTCCAGGCAGGGCGCTACCCCAACAGCGTGCTCTGCGAAGTGAAGGACGGCACACTGACCATCGGCATCCGTCAGCCCGGCACAGGTCTCACTCGCGACTGGCTCGGCTTCGGCAACATCAAGGTGTTCTACTACGGGCAGGTTAGCGAAGCGAATGAAAGCCTCGACCGTGTATTGGCTTCACAAGCAGACCGCGCAACCACCATTCTCTACACTTATGAGCCAGACTTTACAACGGAATACAATATCTATCCCAACTTCAGCCAAGCCCTAAAGGATGAACTTCAGCAGACACTTAACGCCGTAGCCAGCGCCAACACCCCAGAGGCAAAGTTCCAGCTCATCGAGAAGTTCTCAAGCCTCTTCCAGCAAATCTACGAGTGCAAGCAGGCCTACATCACCCTGATGGACAAGGCCGAGGAACTTAGCAACCTTATTGATTCGTTCAACGAGTTCCTCTCTGAAGACGAGTTCCTAAAGATGGAAGATCTTTTGTCTATGCTTTCCTTCGGATATATTGACGGCACTTTATCTGCAGAAGAAGCCCTGGCTGTCGACATCTATGAAGGAATCACCTTCTTCCCCGAAAAAGAGGACGACTTCTATCTCCTTCGAACCCCGAGAGACTTTTATGTATTTGCAAACATGGTTAACGGAGGCATGGAAGCCAACGCCAAACTCCTTGAAGACATTAACCTGAGCGAGTCGGAGGAATATGGCAACACGATGGTCGGTACAGAGGAAGCAGAATTCGCAGGTATCTTCGACGGACAAGGACATACCATAACCTATCATTACGTCGAAATTAACGAGAAATGGCGCGGCCTCTTCGCCTTTGTCAACGGTGCCACCATCCGCAACTTGCGCGTTGAGGGCGAGGCTTATCCCGCAGCGATCCACTTTGGCGCACTCATCGGACGTGCATACGGCACTGTGCTCGTTGAGAATGTTGTTACGGACGTTCACATCACTGGACAAATCGCTGGCATAACCGGCGACGGAGGAATGTTAGGAGCCAACTACGCTAACATAACCTTCAATAACTGTGCCACACTCGGTGAGATGGGCAATGAAGGCAGTTCCATGTATAGCAGCTACTCAGGTTGGTCGAACGGCGATTCCTACACGACCCTGAACAATTGCTACACAGCCTGCACACTTACCCCTGGAACAGGTGTTGAACACAGCTTTACCCTAAGTCACGGCTCAGGCAAAAACACTTTCAACAACTGCTACTACCTAAACGTGAGAGGCACAGCACAGGGCAAGCAGATGACCTTGACGCAGTTCCAGAGCGGCGAGGTTTGCTATAAGCTCAATGGCGACCAAAGTGTCATCAACTGGTACCAGACAATCTGCGACGACAAATATCCCGTGCCCTTCGCCACACGCGAAGTGGTGCTCTACAACTCCGAGTACGGTTTCTACAACGACACCGTAGATGGACCCGTTGGCATTGCTTCTCCTCTCGGGAAGACGAAAGATGAGGGAGCTGTCATCTACAATATTGCCGGACAACGCATCAGCAAGATGCAGAAAGGCATCAATATCGTTAATGGCAAAAAAATCATTGTTAAGTAATTATGAAACGTTCCTATATGACAATCATTCTCTGTGCCGTAGCCTCTGTAGCTATGGCACAGAGTTTCACCGTCTTTGACAAGGACGGGAAGAACCGCGGCTACAATAGCGCCGACGTAGATAGCATCGTGTTCAGCCCCGACCAGGCAGCAGCCACAAGCAGCTCCGAGCCTCGCGTAGTCAAAGGTCGTTGGTGTTCTCTTGGCACATCCATCTCCTGGCTTAACGACAACACAGCGTCACATCCTCTCACCAAGGGCTATCAGACACGCGTCATGGAGAAGCTCGCCTTTACAAACTTCACCAATAAGGCAGTCAATGGCGGAGTCCTGCAATCTGCCATCTCGTCAGTCGTCTTTGCCGACTACTACACCATTGAGCATGGCATCAACGACTGGGGGCACACTACCCCCGTTGGCAGGCTCGACGACTATATCAACAACACGAAGAATGGCACCTTTGCCGCTAACTATCGTCAGGTCATCGATCGCATCTTCACGCGCAACAAGAAAGCGCGTGTCATCCTCTGCACACCACGCAAGGCATACGGCTTCAACGGCTATCTGCCCGACCATTGGTACGACCCGATGTATGATGACAATGGCAACGCTATCTACCTTGAGGATTATGCCAACATAATCCGTCAGATTGCTGCCTACGAGTCTTTCCCCGTGGCCGACTTTTTTGCCGAAGCAGGAGGCCAGCGCCAACTCGACTACTGGAGCTACGACACGGCCTTGCACCCCAACGACGCGGGAATGCAGATAATGGCGAACATCCTGATACAGGCCTTCGAGAAGATACTGGACGAATAAACCTTACATTATTTAATATGCGAATTAGAGCCTATGCTTCTCTGCTTCTGACTTGTGGCTTTCAGCTTGCACTATTGGCAGACGACTTCTTTGTGACTTCGCCCGACGGACATCTGAAAGCCACCGTCTCTCTTTCCGACGAAGGGAAGCTTTCCTATTCCGTCAGTCGCGACGACAGGACAATTGTCGCCGAATCTCCCTTGGGGCTGACACTCTCCGTGGCAGACCTTACGGAAGGTTTGGAACTCGTTGAGACAGAGAATGGTTCGGTGGATGATACCTATACCCTTCCCGTAGGCAAAAGGAGCGAGTATCGCGACCACTGCAACACACTCTCTGTTGTCACACAGAAGGGAACGTGGCAGATGAATGTCCTCTTCCGCCTCTACGACGACGGCTTTGCCTTCCGTTATGTGATTCCCAAGTTCAAGCAGCACAGCAATGCCACACTGACCGCAGAGGCGAGCCGCATCCGTGTGGCAAATATCTCCAGCACCACGGCCTGTCAGTTCCTGGGAAACAAAGGCGGCAACGACCCGAACTATCCCTACGAAGGTTTCTATACGAGATACACAAATTGGCAGACGCTCCTTGATACCGGCGACAGACGCTACAACTCCCCTACCCTCGTCTATAACGGCAAGGACTATCTCCTCATTTCCGAAGCCGACTGCCGAAGTTCCTTCTGCACCTCGCTGACGAAAGCCGAGGAACAAGTGGGCGAATTCTCCTACAGCTGGACGGGCGCGACGAAGGATTACGCAGTAGAGAAAACGTACCGCATCAGCTGTCCGCTGCCGTTCCAAACGCCGTGGAGAATGGTTGTGTGCGGCGACATTAAAGCCATCTTCGAAACGACAATGACGGAGAACCTGTGTCCGCCTACAGCAATAACGGACGTCAGCTGGATCAAGCCGGGCGTGGCAGCTTGGTATTGGGGCGGTTCGGACGGTAACAAGAGCGAGATTCGGGAAGCCTACGGCGGCCTTCGTCAAGGCGAATGGGCACACTGCGAACTGGCGGCAGAGATGGGCTGGCCGTACTATCTCATCGATGCTGGCTGGAGCAGTTCGTGGTTCCCCAAGTTCATAAATGATGCCAATGCCAAGGGCGTGGATTGTCTCCTCTGGCAAACAGCCACACTCAGCAGCAACCAGTCCTTCTCCAACGACAATATGGACGCCACTCTGAAGAAGTATCGCGACTGGGGTTTCAAAGGCGTTAAGGTCGATTTCTGGGAGGATGACTCCAAAGAGACTATGGCGCGAATGGAGAACCTCTACAAGACAGCGGCAAAGTACCACATGCTCGTCAACCTACACGGCTGCACACGGCCGTCTGGTCTCCGTCGCACTTATCCCCACATAATGACGCAGGAAGGCATCTATGGCGGCGAACAGCAGTTCTGGAACCCCAAAAAGAACACCACCCAGCACCACCTCGATGTGCTATTCACCCGTAATGTCGTGGGCGCGATGGACTTCACGCCGGGCGACTTCGCGACGTGGCGAGGCAGCCTACTCACGCAGCGAAGCCAGGGACACCACCTCGCGCTGACTACTCTCTTTGAGAGCGGCATCGTCCACATCGCAGAAGCACCTCAGAATCTCCGCTACTTCATCGGCAAGGACATTATGAAGCGTCTCCCTGCAGCATGGGACGAGAGTCTGCTCCTTGAAGGCAACCCGACGTCCTTCGCCACAGTTGCCCGCAGGAAAGGCAGCGACTGGTGGGTGTCGGGCATCAGCGTGAACGAGCGCACCTGCCGTGTGAAGCTGGATTTCCTCGAGGAGGGAACAACCTACACGGCTTACATTTATCGCGATGGGAACTGCCGCAGCGACCTCAAGTTCGAGAAGAAACAGTTCACGAAAGGCAAATACCTTAGCATCAAGGAACTGAGCGAAGGCGGATTCCTTGTGCAGCTGTCGCCCGACGATAACCTCGACGTGCCTCTTGAACGCACGACCTACGAGGCAGAAGCAAGCGGCAACACCCTCACGGGCAGCGCCAAGAAGAAGACCTACGACGCGCTTCATGCCTCAGGCGGAAGCTTTGTGGGCGACGTAGGTAAAGGAGCGAAGATACAGTTCAACCGCGTCAAAGCCACTCACACCGGTGACTACATCCTTATCATATATTATATATCGAGCGACACACGCCCGGCAAAGCTTCTCGTCAATGACGTGCAGATAGGCGACACCATCTTCTACCAGAGTAACGGCGACTGCACAAGCACGTGGAATCCCGAAGGCATGGGGTGGAAGATGTTCCCCATTACCCTCAGCGAAGGCTCGAAAAACACCATTACCATACAAGCCTACGACGACCTCTGGGCACCCAACTTCGACCGCATTACCATTCATCCCGTCCTCTCCGATGAAGAGGCGACGGGGATTGATAAGACCAATGAGACTTATCGAGCCGATAGGTCTTATGAACCTTATGAGGTCTATTCTCTCGATGGGCGCAAACTGGCTTCTGTTCCCTCAAAAGGCATCTATATCAGTGACGGCAAAAAGAGAATAAGATAACATGGGGAAAAACTTCGTTATTCAAGGTGTTACCGTCGTAAATGAAGGCAAATGCTTTCAGGCTGATGTCTATGTTGAGGATGGGAGGATAAGGACCCTCTCTAACTCTCCCTTAAAGGGAGAGGACTCCTCCCCTTTAAGGGGAGGTGGGGAGGGGTCTGCCTTTTTATTGCCTGGCATCATCGACGGCCATGTTCACATGCGGGAACCGGGCCTTACACACAAAGCTACGATGGAGAGCGAGACGAGGGCTGCCGCAAGAGGTGGTGTGACGACAGTTCTCGATATGCCCAACGTGGTGCCGCAAACCACCACACTTGAATTGCTAAAGGAGCGCTGTGCTCTTGCCAAAGGACGATGCCATGTGAACTATGGCTTCTATCTTGGTGCCACAAACGACAATTTGGAAGAGATTAAGCGGCTCGACCCTTCTACCTGTCCTGGCGTGAAGCTCTTCATGGGCAGCAGCACAGGGAATATGCTTGTTGACAGGGAAGAGACGCTTCGTGGCATCTTCCGCGACTCGCCGACCCTTATCGTGGCCCATTGCGAAGATACGGAGAGAATTAACAGCCTCACCCTATCCCTCTCCAAAGGAGAGGGGATTTTTCGCGACATGGCTCCGTCTTCTTTGGAGAAGGGTGGGGAGAGGCTGTTCCCCATTCGCCTTCATCCCATTATTCGCGACCACGAGGCTTGCTACCGTAGCACGGAACTTGCTGTGCGACTTGCCAGGGAAGAAGGGACACGATTGCACGTGGCGCACATTACGACAGCTCAGGAGTTGGAACTCTTCTCTCCCAACGACGACCGCATAACGGCGGAGGCCTGTGTGCCGCATCTTCTCTTTACGGACAAGGACTATGAGACGCTTGGCTCCCGCATCAAATGCAACCCTGCCATCAAGACGGAAGTGGACAGGGCTGCTCTTCGGGGTGCTTTGACCGACGGGCGCATCCGAACCATCGCCACCGACCACGCACCGCATCTCTTGAGCGAGAAGGAAGGCGGATGCCTGAAAGCCATGAGCGGAATGCCGATGGTACAGTTCTCCCTGCCTGCCGTGCTCAGTCTTGTAGATGAGGGCGTGTTGAGCATCGAGAGGGCTGTGGAACTGATGTGCCACAATCCTGCCCGTCTGTATGGCATCAAGGAACGCGGCTTCATCCGTGAAGGCTACCACGCCGACCTCGTCCTTGTGCGCCGGAAGCCTTGGACTGTAACGAAGGGCTGTATCGAAAGCCTCTGCGGTTGGAGTCCTTTGGAAGGCCGCACCTTCAATTGGCAAGTAGAGAAGACTTGGGTAAACGGCAACCTCGTTTGGGACGGAATCTCCTTTCCCCTGCCACCGCAAGGGGAAGGAAGTTTGTTCACTTAATCACAACCTTGAGTTTCGCATGAGCTTGCTCTCGCTCGATAAAGCAAGAGCAAGCTCGTGCTTTATACTCACTTAATCACAATCTTTTTGCCACCGTTGATGTAGAGGCCAGGCATTGTGGGCATACCAGCGAGCTTGCGCCCGCTCAGGTCGAACCACGAAGAATCATTTTTAACTTTTAATTCTTCATTTTTAATTTCATTGATGCCGTCCTCGGCATCTTCCGTGATGGTGCTGAACCACATGTTCCAGGGATAGACATCGTAGGCTTCGCGGCAGCCTGCAGGTACATGGAGCGTGGCTCCTGTCAGGCCGCTGAAGGCGTAGCTGTCGCCGACGGTTGGCCAAGTCCAGGGATTGCCGACGTAAATGCCTCCGCCTGTGGGAGGTGTCGTGGCAAGGATGTGTACGTCCTTCAGGTTCGGCAGGTTGCTGAAGCAGCTATAGCCGAAGGCTTCGATGGTCTCTGGCAGAAGCACTTCGCGCAGATTGCTGCATCCCATGAAGGCGCTGTTGCCGATGAACTTGATGCCTGACTCGAACTCAACCTGCTCCAGCTGTGAGCAGTCGGCAAAAGCGCTGCCGTCCACACCTGTGACGTAGTAGTTGCGGGCCTTGTTGGGAACGGTCACCAATCCTGTTGTGCTTTGGTCAATGGCGGTGTTGTAGCCTCCGTCAACCCATGTGCCGTTCTCGTCGTGTCCGTCCACCCATTCGCCATAGACGGTGCAGGTACTGCCGTCGAGCGAGGTCACGGCGTAGGTCACGGGAACCTTCTGCACAGTCTCTTCCGTGAACCTGACATCCTCAATGACGTTGACGTTGACCCACACTTGGGGATATTCTGTACCCAGCTTCTCCTCGTCGTAGTAGTGCGTATAGAAATGGATTTGCGTGGAGCCTGTCTTTATCTCGGGCATCATCATCGGGTCGGGAGCAGAGATGCGGAACACGCCTGTCCTGCGGCCAGACGCATTATCGTATTCTGCTTCCACCTGTATGAGGCTGTTATCCACCACGTCGAAATCTATGTTGGCTGTTGAGTTGGCAGGCGTGAGCTGAACTGTGATGGTGGCGGGAGCCTGCGACTTCATGATGGTGATGGTCTTGCGGTCTGCGTCCATGCCTTCGCAGAGGACGCTTCCCCAGTCGTTCTCGGGATTGACGATACGCAAGTTAACTGTACCCTTGCGGTTCGAGCCGTCGGCGGCTGTGGCGGTAATGCCTACTTCCATCATGTCGGGATAGCCGAGGATGGTCACAAGGCCGTTTGCATCGACTGTTGCGACGCTCTCGTCCTCTGATGTCCATACAAGAGCGGTATTGTCGGCATTGGCGGGATAGACGTTTGCTTCAAGCTGTACGGTCGTGGAGCCAAGTTCGCTGCTTCTCACGCTGAGCCAGGTTCCTGTGGGGCTGCTGACGTTCACCTTCTCCACCATGATGGTGCCGGGCTTGCGCGTGGGCAGGTCGGCGACAATCTTCGGGAACCAGTTCCAGCGGTAGCTGTTCTTGTACTTCTCCAGCGTTCCTTGGAAATCGACGACGTGCAGGGTCGTGCCCCTTGCGAGGATGGCTGCCTTGTCGAAGGTGCCGTTCTCATCGCTCGTGACGATAAAGGGAGGTTCTGGGGCGAAGCAATAGACATCGGTCAGGCCGGTGTAGCGCATGGCATTGGCCTGGATGGTGTCCACGTTGCAGCCTATCTCCACGGTCTTCACGCTGTGGTAGGTGCCTTCCTCTGCCTCCCCGTCTGTCACGTTCTGAGGGATGTAGGTCACGCCATCGGTATAGCGGACGTTCTCGATGAAGGCTGCCCAGCGGTCGAAAGTGCTGTACCAGCTGCGGTTGTTGGCGGCATCTGCGCCTAAGTACTGGTCGCTTGCAGGCATCTTGCCCTCGCAGTCGATGGTCAGGGCACCCAGCTCGTCAAGCTCCCAAGTGCCTTTCTCGCCTACCAGTCCGCCTGTGGGCAGCTGCGGTTCGCCGTAGCGCTCATCGATTGCGAAGTTCATGTCGCGCCACATGGGAGCCTTGCGGTAGGCGTTCATGTAGTCGGCGGGGACGTAGGCGGTGATGCTTGTGAGCGGACGGTCGCCGAAGGCTGTCTCATTGATTGTTGGAGGCTTGGGACTTGCGCTGTAGATGCGGCTGATGCCCGTGCCGGCAAGGGAGCTGGCGTTGATGCTCCAGCAGTCGTCGGACACGTCGAGGCTCTTCAGTGCCGCGCAGTTCTTGAACATATTGCTGTATATCTGGAGTGCTTGTCCGCGGAAGATGACGCTCTCCAGGGCTGTGCAGCCTTCGAAGACACCGGAGGCGGCGTAGTTGATGCCGCCCATATTGATGCTCTTCAGACTAGTGCAGTCCTTGAAGGTATAGTAGCCTATCTTGCCTCCCTTGCCGTAGAGCGAGACATCGGTCAGGCTCGTGCAGCCCTCGAAGGCGCGGTCGCCAATCTCCTTCACATTCCCCATGTCGGCTTTGGTCAGGCTGGAGCAGCCCTTGAAGGTCTCGCTGCCGATGCTCTCCACGCCTTCGAGGTTGATGCTCTTGAGCTTCGAGAGGCCCTTGAACGCCTCGTTGCCGAGCTTCGTCATTGCCGGAGAGAGGATAATCTCCTCGACATTGGGAAGGTCGTTGGCACCGAAGCCTGTCCAATTCAACTCCGTGGCATTGCCCAGGAACTCCACGCACTTGACGGAGGGCTGGTTGTAGAAGCCGTCTATGTCGCCTTCGGAGGAGTTCGAGCTTGCAATGAGCGTGCCGTCGGAGTAGATGACCCAAGCACCATCGTAGTACCTGCCGCTCTTAAGAATAGTACCATGCTCACCTATATAATCCATAGTAAAGAGGTTCCAATAAGGTGCGGCAGCATAGTTGGTGACAGCCTCCTCAGGAACATCGAGTGACACGCTCTTCTGTCCTGTGCCAGATGCATTGCGGCGTGAACCTTGGGGATCGCTGGAACCCATGCCGATGAAGGTTTCGGGCGATACGTCGGGTGGCAGGTAGGCTTCAAGTCCCAATGAGGCGGCATTGGTACAGCCATAGAAAGCTTTAGTACCGATGGACTTCAGCACGTTGCCGAACTTAATGCTCTTCAATGCCGTACAGCCGTAGAATGCCTCGTCGCCGATGCTCTCCACCATAGGCAGATCGATTGAAGCCAGTGATGAGCAGTTCCTGAACGCGCCTTCGCCTACTTCCTTCAAGTCAAGAGCCTCCACCGTGGTAAGATTATCAAGACCAACAAATACGTTAACCAAGCAGGAAAAGCCTTCAACGACTGCCTTTCTTATGTACTCGCGGTAGGGATAGAATGGATTTCGGTTATCATCATCGCCATACTGTAGGCGCTTATTGGATCTGCCCTTCATCGTGAGCGTACCATCGGCGGTAAGTTCCCACTCCCAATCGTTGTAGCCAAGGTGAACGGGGAAGTCGATAATCTTGTTTATTATCATATCCGACCAGGGAGCCTGCTCATAGTATTTCGAATAAGAGGCGGGAACATAAAGTATGCATTTCTGCGATGTAAGATCGCTGAAGGCATTGTCGGCAGTCGTCGCGGGAGGATTGCCGTACACAGAAACATACTGCAATGGCGTGCCTGCGAAAGCGCGGTTGCCAATGGCATTGAAGCCAACGACACGGTTACACCTTAACTTTAGCGACTGCAAGCCTGACTGCTCGAAGGCACTGGCGCCGATGCTTTCTATGTCGGGAAGGTTGACCATATTCAGGTTTGTGCAGCCATAGAAAGCCTTGTCTCCGATTTCAGTAATCTCGGGGAACTGCCCCTCGATGCCGCCACTGTTGACGAAGTGAAGCGATCTGCAGCCATTGAACATATTGCGGCCAATCTTGGTGGTGTTATGGATATACGCCTGCTCTATCGCTCCAGCGATGCTGTGCCAGGGACGTTCCTCTGGCGTCGCATAATCCACTGCCTTATAAATGTCAAGCATCTTGTTCGCTGGGCAATATAGCCAATAACCGGGTTCGCCGTGGTATAACTTCTTTTCAGCAGTTAATTGTGGAGTATAATAGCCATATTGGGCAAATGGAGCTATATAAGTTACACCATAAAGATCACAATATGGATGAACATATCGATTTCCTCCCCCATTCCAACTAGGGACCATCTTAGTTTCTGGAACTAATTTCCAATAATTTGTACCCAATGTGTTATTGTTAGGCAACATGATATATGAACCTTTTATCCATAAACCAGGACAGCTTGAGAAAACACTATCTCCTACAGAAGTAAGATTGTCTCCCAATATTACTTTCTTCAAAGTCAAGCAACCATGGAAAGCCTTGGTACCTATGGTTTTCACACAAGTCAGATCTATAGATGAGACGCCTCGAGTAGTACAACAGCCAACACCTTCAAAAGCATTCCTTTTTATAACAAGATCTGCATTATTGCGAGATTCAAAAATAATATCTTGCACATAAGAGAGATACCAAAATGCATTTTCGCCAACGGTCTCGACACGCGAAGATAAGTGTATGGACATAATCCTGTCTTTATAATTTTTCCAAGGCGTATTATCTGCATAGGTTTGATAAGAAGTGTATATAGTCTCGCCATCTTCGGATTTTCCAATTGTGGCTTTACAATCTCTGCATTCGAAGTCAGGAATTGTTACCGCATCCACATAGAGTTCCCCTTCATCGGTAATCTTCCATGTTCCGCCGTTGCTGAATGTGCCTGATGTTATGTCTGCCCAGGCTGCGCTCCCTGCCGTCGCTATCAGGCAAAGGAACAAAAGTAATCTTTTCTTCATTTTTGTTTTGTTTTAGTTTGTTTGTAAGTTTATTAGTTTTATGAATTAATTATATATTCGCGCTGCAAACTTACAACCTTTTTTCCATTTAATTGTTATCATAATTTGCGAAAGATTTATCATTTTATGCACCTTCTCCCTTTTTTTATGTAATTTCCCGTTTTTGCGGTTTTTCCCGAGCCATGTTGCGGCTCTCGCTGTACGAGATGCCCCTTTATTTTTGTTTTGTTTTAGTTTGTTTGTAGGTTTATTTGTGTAATGAGTTAATTCGTTCTTTTGTTCGGAAAAGGACAAAAAGAAAACGTGGACTACTTACTTCGTCTACGTATTCTGAGGTATCGCCAAACACCTATGCTGCTTAAACGAGTAAAAGCCCACGCCATCGGCGTGAGCATCCTGACTTTTACTCTCGCAGCATTCTTTAATTTGGCGAATTTCAGAATACAAGATTCAAGCGGACGCTTCTATTTCAATATGTCGTTATGACTGATATTATGTCATGGGCAATAACTTTAAAGGGTTCAACAATTATTTCGTTTCAATCTACGCAGCTCTCTCATATATCAGGATCTTATCGCGGTCGGCACTTTCACGGGCAAAGGATGCCAGTGTTCGGTCTACTACTAAGTCTACGTTTCGACCTAATATCTCCTTCAGGTCTTCATACATACCAAAAAACCTTAGGCCAACAGGCTGTGAGTGATCAAGCACAACAAGTATGTCAACATCGCTGTCCTCCCGTTGCTCGCCGCGGGCAAAGGAGCCAAAGAGCCAAGCCTTCACGACGGGTTGCGTCTTGAAGTACTCGGCTATCTGCCTGATGATGGTTGTTGTTTCCGTACTCATAAGGTATATTAGACGTGGCAAAGATAAGAAGAAAAAACGAAAGTTCCAAGAAAAACGAACAAAAAATGCTTTCAAGCGAAAATCAAAAAGAACCTCATAACCTCATATAATCGCTCGAAACGCCTTTGTATAAAGGGGTTTCAGAGCATGAGGTATGTTCAAGATACCTCATGAATACCTCATGTTGACCTCATCAGCTGCATCTGTAGAGTGAGGTGTTTATGAGAGGTATCTCAGAAACACCTCATGTACCGAAATGCCTTTGTACAAAGGGGTTTCAGAGGATTATATGAGGTTATGAGGTGTTTTTGCAAAAATGCTCTCCGCAGGAACATGTTCCTGCGGAGGGGATGTTGGGTTTTACCGTAACTAAACCCGAGGTTTACTTACGGTAAACTCCGAGTTTAGGTAGGGTAAACTATCGGCTATTTCTTTCTGGGTTTACGACGCGCCCAACCCTCTTCGCTGAAGTCGGGTTCTTCACCTTTCAGCTGGCGGGGAGCTTTGTCCATCAGACTGCGCCAGTCGTTCATTCTTTCGTTGAAATCGCGCTTTTTTGAGGTGTGCTCAGGCTTCGCACTATGTTTCTGCTGTGTACCCTCGTCGGCATCGTTACAGCGGACGGTACGCCCCTTGAAACGGATGCCCGTCAGCTGGAGCATCACCTTGCGGGCGTCCTTCTCGGGCACTTCAAAATACGAGATGGTGTCGAGCAGGTCGATATGTCCTACTGCCTGACGGCCGCCGACGTAGCGGTTCAGCGTCTGCATCAGCACCCCAGGGAAGAAGCCGTCGCGCTTGCCCAAGTTGATGAACAGCCGCTTGTAGCCCTTCTCGGCTTTGTTCTGTAGCTTCTGCCGGTCGGTCTGCCACTTCTCGCCTCCATCGGTCTTCCAGGCATTGCCGCCCTTCCCCTTCTTGGTGCCTACCTCCACCTTCTCTATTTCAGGAGCGTCGGCGTAGTAGGCCAGGAACTTGCCGAACTCCATCGACACGATTTTCTTGATGATTTCCTCCTTGTCGATATACTCGAAGTAGCGGTTGATGTCCTGCATGAATGGGGCTATCTC
>JAEEGH010021471.1_pt1 | contig 13338 bp, 8 predicted proteins | sample 9134181 | NCBI WGS metagenome assembly JAEEGH01 (sample SAMN16246544, study PRJNA631951) | gut metagenome | biome: gut microbiome; feature: rumen; material: DP-attached | host: Bos | place: Iran: Karaj | collected 2018-10
AGATGATAATAAGGTGACCAAGGAAATAGATAATACAATCGCTTCAGAGGAAGCTAAAGAAATAACTGATGAAGCTATACCTGCAGCAGGTGAAACCTTAGAGGATACTGAAAAGGAAGCCAAAGAGGAAATTGATGTTGAACCTGAGGATGATACAGAGGATGAATCATCTGAATCAAATGAGCAGGAAACAAATGCAGGAAATGGTGGTGTAGTTGCAATCGTATTAGGACTATTAATTGTAGTAATATCTGTGGGGGCAGGAATAATACTATGGAGAAGAAAAAATATCTAGTTTTAGGAATGATATGTTCAAGTGTAATGTTTGGTGGGAATAAAACAAATGTAATGGCTGCTGGAAATGAAAATATAGCATACAACAGACCTGTAACAGTTAGTTCTGTGGAAGGCGCTGGACTTGAGGGTTCAAAGCTTGTAGATGCTGATGGAAATACAAGGTGGTCATCACAATATCAGGATAATCAATATGTTATTGTGGATTTGGGACAGACAAAGTCTATCTCCAGGGTGAGAATAGACTGGGAGGCAGCATATGCCTCCCAATACCAGGTCCAGATTTCAAATGATAACAGTTCATGGACAACAGTTTATGAAAATTACAATGCAAATGGATCTGATGCTGTGATTGATTTTAATCCGGTCAATGCCAGATATGTAAAGATTTACTGTATTAAAAGGGCAACCAGCTATGGTTTTTCTATCTATGAGTTTGAAATCTATGAAAATAGTTCAACTCAGAATACCAGCACTAACAATGGCTCTGCAAATGTGTCAAAGGCAAAGGAATCAAAGGAGAAGGTTATAAACTTTCTCTATCAGCAGAAGGGTAAGAAAACTGTGATAGGTATTCATAACAGAGAGCCTAATTCACAGCCTTCAAAGCAGACTAATCAGGCATATAATATAACAGGTCAGTACGCTGGATTATGGAGTGGAGATTTTCTGTTTTCACAGGATGATGTAAATAATAGATGGAACATGATTTATGAATGTGAGAGACAGTGGAACCAAGGCAGTATAGTGCAGCTGATGATACATGTTACGCCCCCAACTAAGGGACATGTAGGAAGCTGGGATGGTGATGTTTGTAGCCATTTATCTGATCAGCAGTGGAATGATTTAATTACTGATGGTGGATATCTAAATGGGCAGTGGAAGAAACGTTTGGATGACTATGCTGTGTATTTCCAATATCTAAAGGATAAGGGGATTCCTGTACTGTTCAGGCCATTTCATGAAATGAATCAGGGAATGTTTTGGTGGGCAGGAAGAACAGGAAGCAACGGCTCAGCAGAATTATATAGACTTACAAGATATTATCTTGAACATGAAAAAGGTCTGGATAATATTATTTGGGTATGGGATATGCAGGATTTATCATATGATTGGAGTGCCTACAATCCAGGAAATAACAATTGGGATATTTTTGCTGTAGATATTTATAATAATGATAGATTTACTTCATATAAATATAATTTAGCTAAACAAATTGCAAATGGTAAACTGTTTGCAGTGGGGGAGTGCGACAAGCTTCCTACAGCAAATGAGCTTAGAAACCAGACAGAATGGTCATTTGTAATGAGTTGGGCTGAGCTTACCTTTTCCTATAATTCAAATCAGGAGATACAGAACCTATACTGGGCTGATAATGTTTTAATCAGAAGTGAGTTGCCTAGTTTTAAGTAAAAATTAATTAATATTAATGTAATTAAGATTTAAATTAAGTTAAAATGATGTTATACTTCTCCTGTAGATATTTTAAACAGGAGAGGTATGGCATGAATATAACTTACAATAATGACAAAAGAATTTTCAAAATAGATACTGATAATTCAAGTTATATTATAGCTATAGTAGATGACGAGGAGTTTGTTGGTCATGTTTACTATGGTCCTTTTGTACAGGATGATGATTTGTCCTATTTGATGCGTATAAATGAAAATCCAAGAGTTCCATCTGTAAATAATAGAGATAGAAGCTCTTTTTTAGATTCTTTTCCGACTGAGTACTCGGGGAATAATGTGGGAGACTATAGGGAAAGTGCTATAGCCGTAACAGATAAAAAGGGCCATAGTGGTATTCAGCTTTTGTATAAAAATCATAGGATTTTTCAGGGTAAACCAGCACTAAGGGGGCTGCCGGCTACATTTGCAAAAGACTCTGAAGCAATGACACTTGAAATAGAGGTAGAGGATAGAGTCCTAAATGTGGAGGCTGTATTGCGCTACAGCATTTTTGAGGGCAGTGATGCTATTGTTAGAAGTGTAAGCTTTATAAATAGTTCTGACGAGGAAATCTATCTGGATAAGATAATGTCAATGTGTTTAGACATGGATGATGATAATTATAAAATGCTTGTGCTCCACGGCTCCTGGGCCAGAGAGAGACACATTCAGTACAGACAGATAGGTTATGGCAAACAAAGTGTTAGCTCAGTGCGAGGAGAGTCGTCCCATCAGGAGCATCCATTTATTGCCCTTGTTGGAGAAAATACATCCCAGAATACAGGTGATGTTTATGGCTTCAATTTTGTGTATTCTGGAAATTTCATCGCCCAGGTAGAGAAAAATCAGTTTGATAGTCTAAGAATCGTAATGGGAATTCACCCAGACAATTTTAGATTTAAGCTTGGCCCCAAGGAGTCCTTTGTTTGTCCTGAGGTCGTGATGGTGTATTCAAATGAAGGACTGGGACACATGACCAGAACCTACCATGATTTGTATAGAAAACATCTTATTAGAAGCCCCTATGTGGATAAACCAAGACCAATTCTCATTAACAATTGGGAGGCGACCTATTTTGATTTCGATGATGAAAAATTAATAGATATTGCCAAAGACGCAAAGGAATGCGGCATAGAGATGCTTGTTATGGATGATGGGTGGTTTGGCAGAAGAAATGATGACAACAGTAGCCTGGGAGATTGGAAGGTAAACGAAAATAAACTTAAAGGCGGCCTTAAGAAGCTGGTAGATCGAGTAAACGATATTGGATTGAAGTTTGGAATATGGTTTGAACCGGAGATGATTTCACCGGATTCTGATTTATATAGAAAGCATCCTGATTGGGCTATTTGTATTCCGGGGCGAGAGGCATGCCGAAGCCGCAATCAATATGTACTTGACTTAACCAGAGAAGAGGTTCGTAAATACGTATATGAGGCGGTGGCTTCTATTTTAAGAAGTGCCAATATCCAGTATGTAAAATGGGATATGAATCGACAGCTCACAGATATAGGAAGCGCGGCAATAGACTCTGATAGACAGGGTGAGCTTATGCACAGATATGTGTTGGCGGTTTATGAATTGCAGGAGCGACTCATAAATGAGTTTCCAGATTTATTGCTTGAGAATTGTTCAGGTGGCGGAGCCAGATTTGATCCAGGCATGCTTTATTATAGCCCTCAGATATGGTGCTCTGATGATACAGATGCTATAGAAAGACTGTTGATTCAAGAGGGTACAGCGCTTATATATCCATTGTCTTCTATGGGAGCCCATGTTTCTGTATGCCCAAATCATACGGTGGGGCGAGTGACTCCTTTTGAAACAAGGGGAAATGTTGCATTAGCCGGAACATTCGGCTATGAGCTGGATATTACAAAATTGTCGGCGCCTGAAAAAACTATGGTGAATGAACAGGTCAAGATGTATCATAGATACAGTGGGCTCGTAAGAAATGGAGATTACTATCGTATTGCTTCATATTCCAGCGGAGGCCAGATAGATTGCTACATGGTTGTCAGCAAGGATAAATCAGAGGCAATTATTACATTTGTTCAAGTGCTAAACCAGCCAAATAGGCATAGCATAAAAATCAAAATAGATGGCTTGGATGACAATAAAAAATATCAGATTGAAGGATACGATAAGGCTTACTATGGTTCTACATTAAAACATGCAGGATTATTGATAGAGAGGCCTTTCGGTGATTTCGAGTCAAAGATTATTCATTTGGTAGAGGAGTATTAATATAATGGCGAAAAGTGTAAAATTATCTGACATTGCCGGGCAGCTTGGCGTCAGTGCAGTTACGGTGTCTAAGGCACTTTCAGGGCAGAAGGGCGTAAGCGACGAGATGCGAGAAAAGATTGTTAAGCTGGCTAATGAACTGGGATATAAGCAGCCATCTGCCAACAAACAGTCCTCTGTTGCTTCAAAAAGCTACAATATTGCAGTGCTTATTCATGAAAGATATTTGGATAAATACGATTCATTCTATCTGCGTTTGTATCAAAGCATAGCGGCTAATGCTGCTACAGTGGGCAGTTTTACACTTATGGAAGTTATTTCCTACGAAGCTGAGAAGAATTGTTCTATGCCTCTTGTGGTGCAGGAGAATAAGGCCGACGGAATTATTGTGCTTGGAAAGTATTCTAAGAATTACATCAAAGAGCTAAACGGATACTTTGGGCAGCTGCCATATGTATATCTGGATAATAGTGATGTTAGCATAGATGTAGATTGCGTTATTTCTGACAGCTTTTATGGAGCTTATTACCTTACAAATTATCTGTTTGAAATGGGTCATACCCAAATCGGATTTATGGGAAATATTATGGGCACTAGTTCTATAACTGATAGATATCTGGGCTTTTTAAAGTCTATGATGGAACACGAACAGAAGCTTATAGATGAATGGATTATAGATGATAGAAAGATGGATACTGGAATCATGTATTCATCTGAGGAGCTAAAGCTGCCTAGAGTGTTGCCAACTGCATTCGTATGTAACTGCGATCTGGCGGCCAGCACTCTAATCAGGAGATTAGAGGATGACGGCTATAAAGTTCCTGAGGATTTTTCTGTAGTTGGTTATGATAATTTCCTTTATCCAGGGCTTTGTGATGTTCCTCTCACCACTTATGAGGTTGATATTCAGGAGATGGCGAGAGAAAGCATACAAATATTGACAAAAAAGCTGTCTGGCGAAGAATATAAAAGGGGAACTCACATTATCGAAGGACGAATAGTCATTCGTGATAGTGTAAAGAAAATTAAATAATCTAAAACAAAAAGGAATCTGGAATAGAATCCCCTAATTGTATGTGGTGCTGGCGATACTTCAATGGAGTATCGCCAGTTTCTTTTTTGAACTGATTTATAAAGTGGGTCGTGTTTGGTATGCCCACAGCATTTCCTATTTCTACTATCGTATTTTCGGTATCTAAAAGCAGTTCTTTGGCTTTTGACATTCTAACGGTGTTTAGATATTTTAATGGGGCTATATTATAGGTATTGGAAAAATCTCTACATAGTCTGTATTTGTTAAGCCCCAGCTCTTCCTGAAGAGAATCAAGAGTGTGAGCCTCCTGATATCTGGTGTCCAGGATTTTTTTAAGTCTGGTTACATGGTTGCTGGCGTTATGAACACCGGTGATGGTGGTGTCTTGTACATTTAAAAGACGTACAAATACATATTGAAATAACAGAGATTGTCTAAAAAGTCCCATCCTGGTTTCTTCTGTCAGTAGATAGTCTATCTTTGAAAGTGAATTGATAATAAATGAATGCATATCGAAATCCTTGTGAAAAGAATGGATATTTTCAGGATTCTTCATCAGAGATTGCATATAGGAATCCACTGCCAGGCCAGAAACAAAATAGGTGTGTATGGTGGTGTCCTTACTGAAGGATTTAATATTATAAATAGAATCTTTGTAACAAATAAAAACCAGATGTGTTTCTCCAATATAGCTTTCTGCTTCGGTCTCTATCTGAATACGACCTTCGCTAATATAACCGCACATATAATAATCCCCTGTCTGGATGTCGGCATCTATATTACGATCAAAATGGAGCACTCCGCCATAAGATATATAAGGTAACACATCATTTTCATAGGGTTGTTGGTTTTCAAAGAAATTATTAATATCCAGGCAGGAAGGCAGACTATCATTTAAAGATAGAGGCTTATTAAAATGAAAATGTTCTGAAATAAAATCTGATTTACTCAAGGTATTCATAGTATTCTCCTTAAAATTAATCAAACTAAAAGGTAAAAATTAAGTAAATTAATCACTTAGAACTTAAATTAATCTCCAATATTAGGTTTTAATGTGGTTAATATTAACAAATAGAGCAAAATAAAACCATCAAATGTCACAAAAAAGCCCTATGTATCAATAATGAATGATTTATAGCAATAATAATAGATGACTAAAATATAAATGTCAATATAATTAAATTAAACCAATTGAAAAGCAAAACGCTTTTAGGGACAAGGAGGTAAGAAGAAATTGAAAAGGAAAAAAGTATTGGCACTTGCTCTTGCATCAACGATGCTTGTAGCGATGATGGGGTGCGGAAACACATCTGAAAGCAGCAATTCAGGTGCTTCAGAAAACGAAGGGGCAGCAGATCTAACATCATATGAAGATATCGTCCTCGGCGAGGATTTTACAGATCTAGAAGCTACAATCACAATGTTCAACAACAGAACAGACTTAGACTCAGACGATTACGGCGGAGTTACATGGAAGGAATACCTTGCAGCATTTAACGAGGTATATCCAAACATCACAGTAAAAATTACAACAGATACAAACTACGCAGATGATGCACTTACACATTTGCAGTCTGGTGATTACGAGACAATCATGGGTATCCCAGCAATTGATAGCGCAGACTTTAGCACATATTTCATCTCATACGGTGATTTAGAGACTATGTCAAAGCAAATCAATTATGCAGATGAGAAGATGTATCAGCAGGAAGTATACGGTGTACCTTTCACAGCAACTACACAGGGTATTGTTTATAACAAGAAAGTATTTGCAGATGCAGGAATCACTGAAACACCAAAGACTCCAGATGAGTTTATCGATGCATTAAAGCAGATTAAAGAAAACACAGATGCTATTCCTCTTTATACAAACTACGCAGCAGGATGGACAATGGGTGTTTGGGATATGTACACAGGTGTTAGTGCTACAGGTGATGAGGAATATGCAAATCAGAAGCTTCTTCACACAAAGGATCCTTTCAAGGATTATGGCGACAACACTCATCCATACTCAGTTTACAAGATTCTCTACGATGCAGTAGCTGAAGGTCTTACAGAGGACGATTATACCACTACAGATTGGGAAGGCTGCAAGGGTATGATGAACAACGGCGAAATCGCTTGTATGGTACTTGGTTCTTGGGCAGTACCTCAGATGAAGGCAGCTGGTCCAAATGTTGATGATATCGGATACATGGCATTTCCAATCACAATTGATGGAAAGCAGTACGCAAAGGCAGGCGCTGACTATTGCTTCGGTATCAATGTAAATGCACCAACAGATGAGCAGCAGGCAGCTTTAGTATTTGTTAAGTGGATGGCTGAGGAATCAGGATATTCATACAACGAGGATGGACTTCCAGTTGCAACAAAGAATACTGAGACAAAGCTTTCTTTCGATGGTGTAGATTTCATCGACGATGCTCCTTCAATTGATGGCGAAGAGGATTTATTAAACGAGCTTAATGCAGAATCAGAGCTTAACGTTAACAACGGCGGTGACAGAAAGATTCAGGAGCTTATCGAGCATGCCTCAATCGGCGACATGACCTTCGATGAAATCATGGATTCATGGAACGAACTATGGACAGACGCCCAGGAGAGTTTGGGGGTAGAGGTTCTGTATTAGATGTGAGCCTTACCAGCAAAAATGAATGACTATAAGCTCATTGCATGTTGTGCAATGAGCTTATTTTTTGTATGATGATTGTATTGGGTGGGTGAATGTTATGCATAGCATTATTAGAAGATACAATGATCTTAAAATAGGCAAAAAGCTTATTATTATATTTTTACTAATATCTATAATACCTATTATTTTATTGCAGGTATTTCATTTTACTAGTGTCAGGAAAACTATGACCTCTCAGGTGGATGAAATCATCCAAAGTGATTTAATTCAGATTTCAGAAAGAACTAATCTCAGCTTAGAAAACTATACCAATTTAATGTACCAGATATATGTGGATGAGAATGTTATCAATCAGGTGATGATTCTGATGAACGGTACCCCTACAAGACGGGCGGCGGCTAAAAGTGATATTAGAGAGTTGCTTCATAGATACACAAGTGTGGTAGAAGGAGTGCGTTCTATCAGCCTGGTATGTAAGAATGGAGAGTCGGTAACCTACGATTTTGCAACAGATTCATCTATGTATAATATCTGGAATCGATTTAAAGATATGAGAATAGCGCCACCATATCTGGATGCGGAAAGCAAATCAGGGATGGTTATTACTCCTAGTATGAAGTTTGATGAAAATGGAGTAAAAAAATATTATTTTCATATATCAAAACGCCTGTACAACTTTGACCAGTTGGAGAAGGGCAGCATTGCAACAGTCATAATGACTGTTGATGAAGAGGTGCTAAATACAATATGTAATTCATCTAAGGAAAGCAAAACAGGAATCAACTTCATCCTAGACGATGCTGGCAAGGTAATCTCATATCCTAGTGAAGCTTATGTAGCAATGAGCACTGGGGAAAACTTAGAAGCTTTCGTACGAGAAAGTGGATATTTACAAAGTAGCCATAATATAGGAATCAATAAATACAAGGATGAATCCACAGGGTGGACATTCGTAAATGCTTATGACACAGATGAGATGCTAAAGGATGTTAGAAGGATTCAAATAATAACAGTGTTAATAAGCTCTATCATTATTGTTGTAGTGGGATTGATTATTTTTTACACAACAAGGACCTTTAACAAATCTGTAAATACGATAGCGAAGGGAATGCAGACTGTTCAGGCAGGAGATTTGGACAAACGCATATCAGTAAATAGTAAGGATGAATTTGGAACAATCGCAGCTAACTTCAACATAATGACAGCCAGGGTAAAGGAGCTATTGCAACAAATATCATCTGCTAAGGATAGGCAGCGCCATGCGGAACTAAAGGCATTAGAAGCCCAGATAAATCCACATTTTTTGTATAACACACTGGATTCAATTAATTGGATGGCAATTGAGCATGGTGAAAATGAAATCAGTAAAGCACTTAGTAACCTGGGGTTGATATTAAGGCATTCAGTGAGCAAGGTGGAGGAAAAGACGCCTATAATTGCAGAATGTGATTTCCTTCAAAGATATTTGGATTTGCAGCAGATTAGATATGAGGGGGCATTTAGATATGAGATTAACATGCAGCCGGAAATAAAGAATTTTCATATTCACAAGCTGCTTATCCAACCATTTGTAGAGAATGCTATATTACATGGATTTGAAGGAATAGAAGAAGGTGGAATGCTTTCTATAAATATGGACATATCAGAAGATAATAGGTTCCTTCAAATAAGTATTGCAGATAATGGGAATGGAATTGAGGAAGAACTTGTTAACAAAATGAATAATCGAGATGCAGTTATCAATGATGACAACATAGATAAAGCGGGGTTAGGCCTGAAAAATGCATTTTCAAGGCTAGTAATGTATTACGGGGGTATGGCTCATTGGAATATTAATAGTGTGGAGAAAATCGGAACTGAGATAACATTGTATATTCCTAAAAGTGAGTGTGAGTAGGTATGAATATAGTTATAGTTGAAGATGAAATCAAAATAAGAAATGGGTTATCCAGATTATTATCTAGCTATGGGGAACATGAAGTAATTGCCAAGGCGAAAAACGGTAGAGAGGGATTGGAAACCATAGAAAGCCTTCATCCTGATTTGGTATTCACTGATATTAAAATGCCAGAGATGGATGGACTACAGATGTTAGAAGAAATAAAAAATCGCCAGATAAAATGCCATAGCGTAATACTTACAGGCTATGCCGAGTTTGATTATGCCAAGCGTGCTATCACCTGCGGAGCTGATGATTATTTGCTTAAGCCGATTACCGTGGATGCAGTAGACGGGGTGCTAAAATCCATCTCTGCCAAGATTAGTGCAGAAGCCACAAGAATAGACGCTGATCCTGCATCTTATATTAGAGCAATAGTTTCAGGAGCCCTTGAAAACAATGATGAAAACATAGGCAAGGCTGAGCGCATTTTTGAATTATCAAAAGGATATGAATTATGCTTTTTAAGAGGATATAGCACAAGCGGATGCTTTGACAAGACTACCGTTATGGAAAAGTTTAAGGAATATAAGGGCTTGTATGTATCTGAAGATAATAAGGATTTGTTCATGCTTTATGATAAGTCTACCGGTAAGTATTCATCTGACGAGGAAATAGTAGCCATGCTCGACCGCAGAATAGATGTTGTTGATTGCCTAAAGGATTCTGTGTGGTATGTGGCAAGCTTGTCTAGCTTGAAGGAGCTAAAGGATATTGCTCTTCAATCTGATAAGAAATTTTTGGATGGAGAAATGGCAGGAACTAGAATTGTAGAAGACAGTAATAATATCGTATATACGGATTATAAATATAGTAAAGATATTGAAAAAGAAATAGAAAAAATACTTGTGAATAATGATGAGAAAGGCTGGCAAAAATGGAGTGAAGGTTTTGCCAAAGGATTCATAGGCAAAGCCTACGACCCATATTCAGTAAGAATTGCATATCAAAGCCTTGCAGGGTTTATTTTGCAGCTTGCCATTAAAATATGGCCTGATAAAGGCAGACAGATTAGGGAATTAGATACAGTAGAAAAGATATCAAGGGCAAAGCTGTTATCTGAAATAAAGGAATGCTTGGACGAGTCGGCAGCAGTAGTGTTTGCTGGTGAAGCTACCCGTGATGATATTCACAACTATACTATATTAAAGGCTATTGCCTACATTAGAGAAAACTATGCTAACAAGATTTCCCAGGAGGAAGTAGCAAATTATTTGTCTATAACCCCAGAATATCTAAGCACTCTTTTCCATAGAGAAATGAATAAGAATTTCTCTTCATTTGTTAATGAGTTTAGAGTAAGTCATGCTAAGCGCCTGCTTACAGGCAGCAATCTGAAGATATACGAGATTGCAGAACAGGTAGGTTTTACAGATACCAAATACTTTAATAGAGTATTTAAGGATATAGAAGGTGTCTCACCTAAGGAGTTTAGAGAAAGATGAAAAAAGGTCTGAAACTAATAACACTGGCTATGTGCATGGCAATTACAAATACAGCCTGTGGAAGAAGTACTTCAGATGTGGAAAACACACCTGATGAAAAAGAACAATTGTTGATATGGTCTTACTATGAAACAGAAGCACAGGCTAATGGGTTGGATAAGTTAACAGCCAGCTTTAACGCAAGTCAGGATAAATATCAGGTGTCGTGGGAATATGTTCCAATGACAGAATTTGACAAGAAAATCTCCAGGGCATATACAGAACAAGAGCTTCCAGATGTGGTAATTATTGATAATCCTGATATGAAAAAATTCATTCAGCTGGATATGTTTGAAGATATATCTGAGTATGCCAGTACCCTTAATCTAGATACAGATTATTATGAGGCATCTGTAGATACTATCAAATACAATGATAAATACTACGGAGTTCCGTTTAACAGCAACAATGTTTGTTTGATATATCGAAGTGATTTGTTAAAGGCGGCAGGTGTTACACCACCTAAAACCTGGGATGAGCTTAGTGAAACAGCAAAGCTATTATCAAAAGATGGCACCTACGGATTTTTGATGAGTGCCATGGATTCTGAGCAAGGCTCATTTCAGTTATTGTCATGGGTGATGGCTGCCTCTGATTCTGATACACAGCTTACCAGGGAAGCAATCAGTGAATCCTATGATTATTTAGCAGGACTTATAAAAGATGGCTGTATGCCTGCGGATTGTCTTAACTACAGCCAAACAGATATTGCAAGAAGATTTATAGAAGGGGATATAGCTATGATGGAAAATGGACCATGGGTTTTTCCTATGTTAGATGAAGCAGGAATTAGCTATGGCCTTTCACCTATGCCTATGAATAAAAGAAATGCAGTAATACTAGGTGGAGAAAACTTAGGAATAATCAAAGGTAAAAATGTAGAAGGCTCCATTGAGTTTATAAAATATTGCATGGAAAAGGGTGGAACGGAAAGATTCTGCAGCGATGCAAATCTACTCCCATCCAGAATAAAATCAGCAAATAAAATAATAGTGGATAATCCTAAGCTGGAAATTATTAGTCAGCAAATGAATTATGCAATTCCTCGCACAGGAATAGAGGGATATTCCAGAATATCCAAGCAATTACCTAAGAGCTTTGCAGATGTAGTGACTGGAGAGTTAACACCAGATGAAGCGGCAGGTAAAACCTTGAACTAAAATTAGGATGAATTTTTTCCACCTTTTTTAATTTATTAGAATTTTTTAAATTCAAAACCTCTCTTAGAATACTTATATAAACAAAGGAGATACAAAGTATCTCGGGGGTAAGTATTCGAAGGGAGGTTTTTTATGAGATTTAAGAAAGCCGTATCAATGGCATTAGCAGGTGCAATGGCAGCGTCACTTATGGTAGGCTGCGGCAGCTCAGGAAGTGGAACAGAAGCAACTGGTTCAGGGGAAGGAACACAGACAGCTCAGACAGGGGACAAGCAAGAGGTAGTTATTTGGGATTATTTTGAGACAGATGCTCAGAAAAAGATGATGGAATCACTTATTAATGGATTCAATTCATCACAGGATGAGTTTGTAGCAAGTCATACATACGTACCATTTGCTGATTATGAGAAGCAGTTAACGCTTGGTATTGCATCAGGGGAGCTTCCAGACGTAGTTATTCTTGATGGATGCGATATGTCATCATTTATAGCAATGGATTTGTTCGGAGATATTTCAGATGCCAACATAGATTGGTCAGAATATCTTGAAGGTCCAATGAATTCTACAATGATGGATGGCAAGCACTATGGTCTTCCATTTGCAACAAATTGTACAGCTCTTTTCTACAACAAGGATATTCTTGATGATGCAGGAGTTCCTTATCCAGACGAAAACACTACATGGGACGAATTCCATGAGATGGCTAAGAAGCTTACAGATTATGGCGTAACAGGCTTTGGTAATGCAGCAATCGGAACAGATGAAGGTACATTCCAGTGCCTACAGTGGTTATACACAGCAGGAGGTTCTTACACAGATATCGAAGCTGGTAAGGATGCATATCAGCTTATGCAGGATATGATTAACGACGGCTCTTGGTCTAAAGAGTGTGTAAACTGGGCTCAGACAGATGTATGTAATAACTGGAAAGCAGGAAACATTGCCATGATGCAGAATGGTCCATGGCAGATTCCTGGTATCGAAGCAGATGCTCCAGATTTGAACTATGGGGTAACAGTTCTTCCTAAGAAGGATGCATCAAGTGGTCAGGCTACATCAATTCTTGGTGGTGAGAACATGGGTGCTGTAAAGAAGGAT